>ERZ772870.637-NODE-637-length-35686-cov-27.829081_pt1 | contig 35686 bp, 32 predicted proteins | sample MGYA00511376_ERZ772870 | MGnify/ENA primary metagenome ERZ772870 (study PRJEB29015, sample SAMEA2737719) | human gut metagenome | biome: human gut; feature: human-associated habitat; material: faeces | place: China | collected 2012 ... | reverse complement strand
GGCCCCCGTCAATTCCTTTGAGTTTCAACCTTGCGGTCGTACTCCCCAGGTGGATTACTTATTGTGTTAACTGCGGCACTGAAGGGGTCAATCCTCCAACACCTAGTAATCATCGTTTACGGCATGGACTACCAGGGTATCTAATCCTGTTTGCTACCCATGCTTTCGAGCCTCAGCGTCAGTTGGTGCCCAGTAGGTCGCCTTCGCCACTGGTGTTCCTCCCGATATCTACGCATTCCACCGCTACACCGGGAATTCCGCCTACCTCTGCACTACTCAAGAAAAACAGTTTTGAAAGCAGTTCATGGGTTGAGCCCATGGATTTCACTTCCAACTTGTCTTCCCGCCTGCGCTCCCTTTACACCCAGTAATTCCGGACAACGCTTGCACCCTACGTTTTACCGCGGCTGCTGGCACGTAGTTAGCCGGTGCTTTCTTGTTAGGTACCGTCATTATCGTCCCTAACGACAGGAGTTTACAATCCGAAAACCTTCTTCCTCCACGCGGCGTCGCTGCATCAGGGTTTCCCCCATTGTGCAATATCCCCCACTGCTGCCTCCCGTAGGAGTCTGGGCCGTGTCTCAGTCCCAATGTGGCCGTTCAACCTCTCAGTCCGGCTACCAATCGTCGCCTTGGTGGGCCGTTACCTCACCAACTAGCTAATTGGACGCGAGTCCATCCTGAAGCGAATAAATCCTTTTCCCTCAGCCCGATGCCGGGCCGTGGGCTTATGCGGTATTAGCAGTCGTTTCCAACTGTTGTCCCCCACTCCAGGGCAGGTTACTCACGCGTTACTCACCCGTTCGCCACTAAGCTGAGAAAAGCAAGCTCCTCTCAGCTCCGTTCGACTTGCATGTGTTAGGCGCGCCGCCAGCGTTCGTCCTGAGCCAGGATCAAACTCTTTATAAATGGTATTTAATCGCCATTTAAAAGCGTTAAATCTCTGTAATCACTCAGACACAATCGCTTGCGTCCTGTATGAATTACTTGTAAATTTGGAATTGATTAACGTGGGTTTCCAAACCCACGATCAAGGTTCCACAAGTTTCAGTTTTGTTCAATTTTCAAGGTCCTGCTGCGCTGTCGCGTTTCCTTGACAGCTTGTATATTATATATCAGATTCTCTCGTTTGTCAAGAGGTTTTCTGAAAGTTTTTTGAAGAAGTTTTCTTCAAAAAACGGTGTACAAGCTGTAGGTAAAGGCTCCAGCGGCTGCCGCCGCGGGCTGGGCTCGCGAGACAGCTTGATTATTATAGCAAGTAGTATGACCTTTGTCAACAGGTTTTTGCAAGTTTTTTTGATTTTTTCGACAAAGTTTGAGGGAGAAGTTTGGGCAAGGTGTATATTGGGGTGATAGCAGTTGGCGGGCACAAATTATGGGGGTGAGCGGTGGAAGATTGACGGCAGGCGGCGGGGAGGTTGCGGGCCGGGCATGCCCGGCCCCTACGGAGTGGTGGAGGGGTGAGCGGGTGCTGGCCGGGAACGGGCAAGCGGAGGGGTCAAGACCCCTCCCTACGATGTGGAAGGTTAGAGGGTGGTTATGGGAAAGCGCGCGGGCCGGGCATGCCCGGCCCCTACGGGGGTGATGGTGGTGGGAGCGGTGTGTTTTCCACATCCGGCACACGTGAATGTGGAAAACACTTGCAATTTCTACCTTATTATAATAGTATAGAGGCAACATACTTGAAACGAGGTCCTGTCATGATCCTGGCATTGAATATCGGCAACTCCAATATTACGTTTGGCGGGTATACGCCGGACGGCAAGCTGGTGTTTTCGTCGCGGCTGTTTGCGGACACGGCACTGAGCAGTGATGAGCTCCTGTACAAAATCGTAAACATGCTGGCGCTGTACGGGGCGGAGCCGCAGCAAATCACGGCGGTCATCTTTTCCAGCGTGGTGCCGGCGCTGACGCCGCGGCTGCGCGAGGCTCTGCGCAAAATGTGCGAGTGCCAGATCATGGAGGTCGGCCCCGGGCTGAAAAGCGGGGTGCGCATCCGCATGGACAACCCGGCCCAGCTGGGCGGCGAGCTGCTGTGTGCCATCGTGGGCGCGCTGCAGCGGTGCACGCCGCCCTGCGTGGTGGTGAACTTTGATACCGCCACTACCCTGCTGGCTGTGGACAGCACCGGCGCACTGGTGGGCGGCAGCATCCTGCCGGGACCACAGTGCTCGCTGTCGGCGCTGGTGCGCAACACGGCGCAGCTGCCCCAGGTGGAGCTGGAGGCCCGCCCGCGGCGTCTGCTGGGGGCCAACACGGCGGACTGTCTGCACAGCGGCATTGTGTACGGCACGGCGGCCATGCTGGACGGCATGGTCGCGCAGATCCGCGCAGCGCTGGGCGCACCCGACGCGCCGGTGGTCGCAACCGGCACGCTGCCCGACAGTGTGCGCACGGCGTGTGCGACGGATATTGTGTACCGCGAGACGCTGGTGCTGGAAGGGCTGTATTGGATCTGGAAGAAGAATACGCGGAAGTAACATTTTGGTTGCGGGCCATCCCTGTAGGGGGCGGCCTCCTCGACGCCCCGCGGAGGGGTCAAGACCCCTCCCTACGATGCAAACCAGTAACAGGCGGCGACGCAGGGTTGCGGGCCGGGCATGCCCGGCCCCTACGGGGTGGTGGATGGTTGGCGGGTGCTGGCCGGGAGGTGCGGGCGGCATATATGACGCTGCCTACGGGCAGGCGTATTGTAATATCCGTATTCCGGACAAACATCATTCTATATCCAAAGAGGTGCTGCTTGCACCTCTTTCTTTTTTTGTGGTGTCGTGTTATAATATATTATGTATAGTTATGTACAAAATTTACAGAGAAAGGTATTTATTCATCACCTATGCAGCATTTGAAAAACTTTAACTGGAAGAAATTCCTCTTGCAGGGGGTGCTCCCCTGCCTGCTGGCGGTGGCGGTGGGGTTCATCTCCCGCTATCAGCTGGAGCTGTCCGACGGCGTGACCGAGAGCTTTTTGCAGCTTCAATGGCCGCTCTACGCGCCGCTCAACGCGCTGACCGCCTTTTGCCTGACGCTGATTTTGTTTGCGCTGCTCGGCAAGTGGAGCCGCGCAACGGGCATTTCGGGTGCGGTGTTCACCCTCATTGCACTCATCAACTACTACACCCGCGACCTGCACGGCTCGGCGCTGATGCCCCAGGACATTTTGAACCTCGGCACCGCCGCCGAGGTCATGGGCAGCTACACCCTGAAAATCACGCAGGACGTTGTGAAGATTGCGCTGCTCTACCTGCCGATTCTGGCGATTGCGTTCGTGCAGGCGCGGCTGGTCAAGGGTGCGCCTAAGCGCGCAAGCTGGAAGGCCCGCGGCGTGCGGGCGGCGGGCAGCGCACTGGGCGTGTTTCTGGTCATGTTCTTCGGCTACTTCGGCCCCGTGACCATCAAGCCCAAGACGACCTACGGCTGGGCGTGGCAGAACACCTACTACACCTACGGCTATCTGGCCGGGACGATTGAGGCCACCAGCCTGATGGCCGACCCTGTCATCGAGCCGGAGAACTACAACGACGCCGCGGCGGTGAACACCGCCCGCAAGGCCGACGACTACATCGCCCCTGCCAGCCCCGAGAGCGCCGAGGACTACCCCGACATTGTGCTGATCCTGTCCGAGAGCTTCTACGACTTTGACCTTGTCACCGACCTGCAGGCCGACACCGACATCATGCCGGTCACCAAGAACCTGCCCAACTCGGTCTACGGCCACACGATCAGCCCCCATGTGGGCGGCGGCACAAACTCCACCGAGTACGAGATGCTGACCTCCAACTCGCTGATCCTGATGCCCAGCATCACGCCGTTCAACTGGCTGAACCTGTACAACGCCAACAGCGTTGTCAGCTACCTCAAGGGTCTGGGCTACTCCACGATGGCCGCCCACCCCTACACGAACTCCAACTACCGCCGCGACTCCGCCTGGCTGGCGCTGGGCTTTGACGAGACCCATTTCCAGAGCGATTTTACCACGAAGGAGACCTACGGGGACCGCCCGTACCAGACCGACTCGGCCACCTACCGCGACTGGGAAACGATGTACGAGGCCATGCCGGAGGACAAGCCGCGGTTCAGCTTCCTGGTCTCCATCCAGAGCCACGGCGACTACGATATGAACGATGCGTCGCTGGATATTGTCCACGCCGCCACCGACTACGGCGACTACGATGCGCTGATGGACGAGTACCTGAGCTGCATCAAAATGACCGACGCCGCCGTGCAGGAGCTGTGCGATTACTTTACCGCGCAGTACGAAAAGACGGGCCGCAAGGTCATTGTGGCCATGGCCGGCGACCACGCGCCCAGCTTTGTGGGCCATGTGGCCGACCCCAGCTTTGCCGAAACCGACAACGAGCTGCAGATTTTGGAGCGCAGCACGCCGTTTTTCATCTGGGCCAACTACCCGCTGGAGCACACGGCAGCCGCCACCAGCACCACCGACCCGCTGAACCGCATGGACATGGTCATGCTGACCCCCACCCTGCTGCAGCAGGCGGGTCTGCCCCTGAGCGACTACTACGAGTACCTGCTGGAAATGAAGCACAACACCCCCGTTGTGACCGCCGCCAACGACTACATGAAGGTGGACGGCAGCACAGCCGAGTACGGCGCAGACCCCGCGCTGGACGAGTGGGCCAAGGGGTATCTGATGCTGGAATACAACAACATCGGCGCGCACGCCAAGCGCGACCAGAGCATTTTTGACCCCGCCGAGTAAAGAGGAGGCATCCCTATGACAGGTCTGAAACGAACCCCGCGCAGCCGCGGCGGCTTTACGCTGGTGGAGCTGATCGTGGTATTGGTGATTCTGGGTGTGCTGGCGGCCTTTGCCGTCCCGGCGCTGACCGGGTACATTGACAGCGCCAAGGAAAAGCAGGCCGTCAGTGAGACGCAGGCGTGTGTGATGACGGCGACCCGGCAGGGCGCGCAGAAATACGCCTTGGTGCAGAACGCATCTGTAGCCGGGAACGCCGAAAATGCAGCCGCCTTGACCAACTGGGCAGGCCCATTAGAAGCAAACGCACCCGAGGTCACAGGCGGCAAGGTCGCCTTGACCGAGGGCAGCGGGCAGTATCTGCTGCATGTGGAAAGCGCTCCCAACGGCAGCAAAAAGCCTGACAACCTTGCCTCTCAGGCAGGCGTGAGCGGTACCGTGCAGTGGATGACCTGCAACGCCAGCGGGCAGGTTTTATACTTGGTGTACACCAGCGCCGATGGGATACAGGTCGTATACACGGCCACCGGAACGAATGCGCGTGTGGACGGAAGTATTGACAACATCGTTGTTCCAAAGCCTGATGATACCAAACCGGAACCAAACCCCAACCCGGAGCCTGCACCAGGCCCAGAACCAACTCTCTTAGGGGTTACGATTTTAAAAGTAGACGCCACCACCAAGATTCCACTTGGCGATGCAAAGCTACAGATTCTTAAAGATGGTACGGAGGTTGCTTCTTGGACTTCGTCAACCAGCAGTACAGGGTATTCCGTTAGTTTGCCGGTTGGCAATTATGTGCTGCACGAAGCTTCAGCTCCCGGAAATTATGATATTGCAGCAGATATTAACTTTGCAATTAAAAGTAACGGTGACACATTGAGCTTGAGCGGCGATTCTGGAGTATCTGCTACCGGAAACAGCATCACCATGGAAGATAAAAAGGTAGATCCTACAACGAGTGACAAGGTCTTTGTCCATTTACAGGATGCCGTAACAGGGTCTTCCAGTGAATTTGCCAATAAAACATACATTGTAACGGTTCCCAACTATAAGACTACCTACGAAGTCACTACTGATGCAAACGGCAATATTCCTTTTGAAATTTATGATGAAGCATCGGGCAAACCCTTTGTTGCCGGTCAGTTACCCGCAAGGGTAAACAATTTTACCATTACAGAAAAAGCCCCTATACCGGGATATCAGCTCCTAAAAAAAGAAGATTTCTCCATCGAAATCAACCCATCTTATAATAACGGCATATACCTTGGCTGTACCTTTAAAGAGTTCCATTTCGGCGGCGATACGAATGGAACTTTTGCGGATGGCAATGTGATTACCTTGCAGTACTTTCCCACTGCCGTTGTAAAAATTTTTACAACCGATGCAGAAAACCAGCCCCTTGCTGATGCTTTCTTTAACATCAAAGACGTATCAACAGGAAAAGTCATTTTTGAGAATCTAAAAAGTGATTCACAGGGTTATTGCTCTGTTCCTCTGCGGCTTAATTCCGGAGATGGCATGACTAAATCTGATTATCTGGATATAGCAAAAGAATATAAACTCATCGAAGTTACTGCACCCACCGGATATCAGAGTGGCGTCAGCTGCTCTCTTTCTTTTAATTTCAGGCCGTATCCGGATGCATACATGAAAAAGCCCGGGAGACAACCCGCTGCCTATAATACATGGTTTAAACCAAATATTTATAAAAATTATTACGGTGAATGGGGCCGTGTTGAGCTGTACGGAACTTGCAAAGATATTGAAGATATTATTCATGTTGTCAACAGCAAGAAATTGACCTGCAAAACCTATCTGTACAAAATTGACGACGCGGGCAATGCCGTATCCGACGCCACCCTTGTTCTCAGGTCTCAAAGTGGGGATCATATTCTTCTTGGCTTTGACAGTGGCGGCAGTACTCCCAAATTGTCTAGTTGTCAATCTTTTATCACTACCTCCGCCCCCTATGTTGTACAACTCCGCCGTGGGAAGACCTATGAATTAGAGGAGCAAAACCAACCACAGAATTACACAAAAGCTGAAAAGATTACTTTCACAGTTCCGCCAAATGCTGATACTTTTACTGTCTCTATGATTGACCATAAATCAGGTGAGGATAAATCTGATATAAAGCTCGACAAGGTCACTTTTAATCAGGCAAATAACTGGGCACACAAACTCACTACGGATAATGAAATCAGTTTTAGTGGCGGTGAAATTACTTGCTGGAAGGGTATCGCTTACTACAATTATAAGCAGGATAAGTCACTTACCAAAAATATTCCAAACAGCAAGCGTGATGACTATAAAAAAGTTGATTCTACTGAACTGAATAACGCTCCCGATCCCATGAAATTCTTAGACGAGCATCTCAAAGATGAAAATTCCGATAAAAAAGCAGCTGACTATATTGTTCCCCTTACGGGCAAGGCTTATCTTTATAATGCGCAAAATGTAACGCTCAAAAAAGGTGACATTATTATCCCTGCTGATTATGGGGACGGAGTTCCTGTAACTACAACAAACGAAAAAGGAGAAGATGTCACAAAGAACAAAAAAGTATATGTCTATATCGGTAACGAGGATTTGCTTCTTACCGCTGATACTCTCAGCAATAAAAAAGCAAGCTTTACTACGCTAGAGCATAAACTACAGGATGAAAAACAAAATATTTATAATTTCACCCTTAAATAACTAAGAAAGCCCCCACCCAGCCGCAGAACATCTGCGGTTGGGTGGGGGTGGTTTATTTGTAGAGATTGCAGGGGCGCGGCGGCAGCGGCAACACTCCCGGGCGGATATGGGATCAGCCCCTGCGTTCTCTGCCAATCACAAAAACTCTTTCCAGTAAATCTCTGCGCTTCTCGTCATCTCCCGGGAAAAGTCGCTCGCGTACTTGCGCTTGCAAAATGCCTGCACGGCTTTGTCAAAGTTGTAGTCGAGCTGGCCGTTGGCGGCGGCTTTCGCCGCAAAGTCGGCGCGCAGCTCGTCGGGCGTGCGGTCCGTGTACACATTCTCGCAGACGACGGCCTGCTCGGCAAAGCGGGCGGGCTTGGGGCGGCGCTGCTGCTGCTCCGTGGGGCGGCCAAACACCAGCATACAGGCGGGCACAACGTACTGCGGCAGGTGCAGGGCGTCGCGCATGGCCTCAGCATTCTCGAGGACGTCGCCTATGTAGCAGCTGCCGATGCCCAGAGACTCGGCGGCGACCACGGCGTTCTGGGCGGCAATGCAGGTGTCGGCCACAGCCAGCATCAAGTCCCCTGCCCCGGGCTTGCGGGCGTCCGTGATGCCCGCGGCGTGGTAGGCGTTGAGCCAGCGGCGGCAGTCGGCCAGGAACACCAGCACCAGCGGCGCCCCGGCAATGAACGGCTGGTGGTCGCACAGGTCGGCCAGCGTGGCCTTCAGCGCCGGGTCGGTGATGTCCAGGATCGTGTACAGCTGCTGGTTGCCCGCCGTCGGTGCCTGGAACGCCGCGTTCAGGATGGCCGCCCGCTCGTCCGGCGTGACGGGGTCGGGGGTGAATACCCGCACGCTTTTGCGGGCGGAGAGGGCGGAGAGGATAGCGTTGTTTTCCATAATAAGCTCCTTTAAGCCTTCCCCCGGGGGGGGAAAGGTGGCGCCGCAGCGCCGGATGAGGGGCAGCCTTCCGGCGGCAGCCCGTAAGCGGATCAGTACCGCAAGCTTGCCCCTCATCCGTCTGTGGTCGGGGCCACAGACACCTTCCCCCGGGGGGGAAGGCAAATCAAAATCAACTTTTCCGTTTCTTCAAAAACTTCCCGATCAGCGTATCCAGCATGCTCAGCACCTCGCGGATGTTCAGCACGCAGACCACCGCGGTGATGCCCACGACGGGCAGCGCCCAATGGGTCAGGTTCATCATGCACCAGATCTCCGCCAGCACCAGCGCCAGATTCAGCACAAGCCACGCCGGGTGGAAGTCGATCTCCAGCAGACCGCGGGTCGAGTAGGCGCGCAGCAAAAACACCAGCATCAGGCTCAGGAAGCTGGCCGGGGTTACGCCCCACGGGCCCCACCGCAAAATGAGCAGGTAGTTCAGAATCAGGTTCAGCACCGCACCGGCCAGCATTGTGAACAGCGAGCCGGTAGACCGCTTATACACGACGTAGACGCTGTTCAGGAACTGGTTCAGGCAGGTCAGCATCGAGCAGAGCGTCAGGAACGGAACAAACGTCCAGGCGTCAAAATATTCAGCCTTGAACACCCGCATGAGCAGCTGGCACAGCATGATGATGCCCGCCACGCAGCAGAACAGCACGCTGGCATACACGCGGAATATCTTGGAGAAGAACGCCTGGCGGTCCGTCTCCTCGGTCACGGCGGAGAGCTGCCACGCCTCGTAGAAGATGCTGCCCAAAATCGTGATGATCTGCGGCAGGAAGTACCCCGCCGACAGCAGCCCGACCCAGTGGTTGCCGCTGCGGCCCGCGTAGCCCTCGCACATGCCCTGCACAAAGAACATGTCGCTGGCGTTGATGATCCAAAAGCTGATGGACGCCGGGATCATCGGCAGGCAGTAGCGCAGCATCTCCTTCCACAGCGTCTTGTCAAACGCCTTGGGCTTGAAGTACCGCCAGCACCCGCCCGCAATGAACACAAACACCATGGATGTCAAATCTGCCAGCGCATTTGCCAGCAAAAAGCCTGTAGCGCCCATTTTTAAGACGCTCAGGAACAGCAGGTAGTAGAGCAGCAGGCTCAGCGTTGTCAGCACACCGTCTATGGCGACCAGCCGGTTCAGCATCCGCGAGCGGATGAACTGGGTACACAGCGTTCTCATACAGCTGGCCAGCACGCAGAGGTACAAAAAGCCCAGGTACTCCGCAGCGTTGGGGATGAGCCGCACCAGCGGCATGGCCAGCAGCAGCACCACAAAGCCCAGCCCGATAGTCGCCGCGCCGTTGACAAAGACGCTGGATTTGTTGGTCGCTTTGTCCAGCCCGAACCGGATGACCGCATAGGCCACGCCAAGGCTGACCACCGGGATCAGCAGGTTTGTGGCCTGCTGCAAAAGGCTGGACACGCCCATAACGTCCGGCGAGTCGAGCGCGTAGCTCAGATACGGGCGGATGAAGAAGCTGAGCAGCTTGGAGCTGAAGTTGGAGATGGCAAACAGCAGCGTATTGCTGACCAGCGTCGTATATTTTTTCTGTGGAGACGGCAAGATGGGAACCTCCCTTGTTTGTAGAGTATGAAGCCTTCCCCTCCGGGGGAAGGCGGCCGAGCGAACGCGAAGGTCGGATGAGGGCAAACCTTCCGCCAACACCCCGTTCACGGGCAATCGCGGCAAGCTCCCCCCTCATCCGCCCGCTCTCACCGCAGCTTCAGCATCCGTTCCCGCTGCTTATAATCCGGCAGCACCTCCGCCACCGCGGCCCAGAACGCCGGGCTGTGGTCGGGATGGGCAAAGTGGCAGAACTCATGCACAACAACGTACTCCTGCGCGGGCAGCGGCATCGTGCAGAGCCGCCGCGCAAACGCCAGCGTGCCGGTGCGCAGACTGCACGACCCCCAGCGGGTGTTCATGTCACGCACCGCAATTTTGGGCATCGCGCCGCCCGGGCAGGTCGCCGCAAACTGCGGATAGTATGCCCGGCACAGCGCCTGCATATAGGCCAGCGCCTCGGCCTTGGGCGGCAGCGCGGGGGCCTCGGCGGCCTCTCGTTCGCGCCGGGCCGCGGCACGCGCCTGTGCGGTGCGCACCCAGTCGGCCCGCGCCGTGACAAAGGCGTCCACATAAGCTGCCGGCACCCGCGGCGACGCACTGGCCGCCACACTGCCGTCGGCCCGCACGCGCAGGTTGATGTTGCGCACCCGCCGCCGCGTCAGCGTGTAGGTGATGCCGCCCGCCGTCCGCTCCATGCCCGGCCCCCCTTTTTGCAAAAGTATATAGTTTATTGTACACGCATTTGCCCAAAAGTGCAACAGTTGCCTGCGGCGGCGCATTGTGGTATGATACTGCCAAAAGGGGGCTTTTGCATGAAATCGCTGTTTTTTATTCTGCCCGCCCTGCTGCTGGGCCTGACGGCCTGCGGCGCGCCGGTGGCCGCCGTGACCCTGCCCGACACCGTGCAGGTCGAAAAGACCCAGACCGCCGAGACCGCCGTCCTCTACGAGGATGCCGACGGGCGTGAGGTCAGCCCCCGCCGCGCCGCCCTGACCGAGTGGCGCTGGTCTGTGGCCGATGACACGATTGCCGAGGTCGATCCCAGCGGCATTGTGACCGGTCTGCGCGGCGGCTCGACCACCCTGACGCTGCAAAGCGCCGACGGGAAAATTTCCGCCAGCTGCCCGGTGCAGGTGTCCAGCCCGCTGCGCGGCATTGCTTTGGACGACTACACGCTGTATTTTGACGACGAGCTTGTGACCTGGATCACCGCCGACGGCACGCGCGAGTCCGACTACGCCTACGCCAGCCGCGTCGGCGCAGTCTGCCATCTTCTGCCGGAGGACACCACCGACCACCCCGCCGTGACCTATCACATCGCCGACGAGCGCATCGCCCGCTTCGACGGCTCCTGGCTCGTCCCCGTGAATTACGGCACCACGACCCTGACCGCCGACTGCGGCGGGTTTACAGCGCAGTGTACCGTAACGGTGGTCAGGCCGGAGGAATAACCGTAGGAACAGGCAAAGGCGGGCACCACGCAGTGCCCGCCTTTTAAATTTGCATCAATATGGATATTATCATTGTTCCTGACAAGATAATTGAAAATCCACAAATCAAAAGTGCAATTAAACTTATCACACTTTTATTTCCGTATTCTTTGCTTGTTTTATAGGTATAGTTAAAAACACTAATTTCCACTATGATTGCAGGAATATAATACGTCAGCCCCATGGCTGACACCCCTGTAAATGAGGTAATGGATACCCACACAAAAGCCGTGCAAAGAAGCGCCACCAAAATATTTTCTACGGTCATTCGACGCTTGCTCACAATTTTTGCCGGCTTATTCGTATAGGATTCCCTATTATACGTTTTTGCCTTTTCTCTTTTTGGTTTACTGTGAATGCTGAAATCTCCGCCGTATTCTTTTTCTTTGCGCTTAAAATCTTCTCTGTACCAATCGCGATCTTCGACGCTCATTTGTGTTTCCTTTCTGCGCTTTCATTTTAGCTTTATTATAAAGCGAATACAGAGAAAGGTCAATCTTTTTATGACGGCAATTGAAGATACTGCATGTTTTGCCTTTTACTTCAAAAGTTTGGTACGATTGTGGTTACACGTCAAAAGGTAAAGGAAATTAGGGACTACCTTGGTGACCCTCCCGTCCATCTCCCGCGCCCTAAAAACAGCCCGCGGGGCTGTTTTTGCCCCGCGGGACGCGGACGCGGGGCCCGGGCTGTTCGATTCCCGTACTCCTCTACTCCCTTAAAAGTTTATAGCACAAGAAAAAAGCACTACCTCATTTGAGATAGTGCTTTTTGGTGACCCGTACGGGAATCGAACTTCTATCATTCTACAAATATCCTTTAATGCAATACGTACTAACGATAATTTTATCACTGGTATGGATTTCATTAAAGGGTATTTTTATATCTGTGTGGTACAAAGTGTGGTACTCTTCATATAAAAAGTGTGGTACATCACCTGCTTGCAAGAATAAATAAAAAAGTTGGTGATACCCCTCTTGCCAGTACGTGCGAACTGAATATCATGATAATAAAGCCACCTACTGAAAATTACTCAAAGGAGATTATTATCATGAAAGGCAAATATTTGAATTTGCGGTCCGAAATCATCCGCGCAGGCTTTACCTGCTACAATGTCGCGGAGGCCATCGGCATTTCCCCGCAAGCATTGTCGCAGAAGATGAACGGATATTCGCTCTTTTCGGCAGAGGAAATCGCACGCATCGGAAGGTTGTTGAATATCAATAAGGACGATTACTACACTATTTTCATCGAGCCAGTCACATAAAATGGCCGGCTCTAAGGAGTCCGCATGTATACCACACAAAGTAAAATGATTTCTCGCGCAATCTGGGTTGAGAAAAAGCACGTTTGGAAAATCAACCTCCAAAAGAACGGTGTCCGAAAGTCTTTTTATTCAAGCGTCCCGGGTGACAAAGGCCGAAAGATCTGCGCCCAAAATGCAACCTCGTGGTTGTCTGGAGCTTGCCCATTTAGCGTCAGCGAACGTACAACGGTTGATACCGTGTTTGAGCGCTACCTCCAAGATAAGGCACTCGAAACCACAAACATCTACACCATCCGCAACAGGTATAACAACCACATTAAACCTATAATTGGCAAAGTCCCGGTTATGCTACTAACTAAGCAGGATTTAAAGCGAGTTATCTATACCGCATACAGAAAGCACAATCTTAGTCAAAAAAGTCTTAAAAATATACGCGGCGATTTATCTGGATTCTGTAATTATTTGGACTGTGCCGATATCCGGAACGATTTGCGTACATCAAACATTAAAATTCCCTCAAACGCCAAAAAAGGTCAAAAGCAAGCACTTGACGTTTCTTCGCTTAACATCTTATTCACCGAATCTCAGGTGCCTTATAATGGTACGATTTGTCAAGACAGCTTAATCTATGCATATCGATTCCAAGTCGTTACAGGGTTACGTCCTGGTGAATTGATGGGCCTTGAGTGGGGCGATATTGACAATGATTATATACATATACGCCGTGCCATCAATGCTAAAGGCATCACTACAAATGGGAAGAACGAATTTGCCGCACGCGACTTCCCGCAGACTCGATATACACGTATGCTTTTAGAAAGTCAACAAGTCTATCGAGTCACTCCGTTAGACCCTCATGAGAGGGTCTTTGGAAGCACTGGTCAACTATGCTACCGTAAACGCTGGGGGATCTATTGCAGGTATAACGGTATCCCTTATATTACGCCGTATGAGCTGCGACATACCTTTAGCTCAATCTACAAAAATCACTTTAGCAACTGGGTTTACGAGGAGTTAGTTGGTCATACACATCCTGGTGTTAATGGTGTCTATATGCACCCGATGGATGGAGACATGGACGGCGTTCCTGCTCTGCTTGACAGCTTGCTTGATGAAAGACTTTCATTAGGTAGAGCAAAGCGGATGCTCTTATCTAACGGCCAAACCAAATAAAAAAGCACTTTATAAAGACGAGCTTCATTCAAGAAATTTGTAAAGAAGTTCGTCTTTTCTTTATTGTCCACCCTTGCGAACTGAGTAGAATTATAAGCACAGGGAGCGAACAAGCAAGATACATCCTCTCGGTTGTCATATTGCTTTACGTTTCCTCCATCAGAAAAGGGAGGTGACAGAAATGTCGTTTGGTTCTATCAACAGCAGTGCTCGACACACTTGCTTTTGGTTGCATCTATCCGGCACCATTCCTTAGTTACCAATGGCGAGGACAGTACTTCGGAAACAACATAACGATAATGCCAAGGAGGAAATAACCATGAAAATCATTGGTTATAGACGCAGTGACTTTGTCACGAAAGAAGGCCGTCCCGTCACCGGCTGCCGCATCTACCTCGCAACGGAGATTGCCTCCCAGAACGGGGAGGGCGTCTTCGTCAGGGATATGTATCTCTCTGACGCTAAGATGGCCGAACTTAAAATCAACCTTCATGACCTGATGGGACGCGAAGTGAAGATTTTCTACAACGAGTACCGTAAGCCTGAGAACATTGTGGTGCTCGACTAAGGTTTCCAAGCACACTGTAGGACGCGTTAGCGGCCTCACCTCAAAAATGGGGCTTGTCTCATTTTTGAGGTAAACCAATCAACACCCATACAGCACCTTGAAAATTTTATAACGGCAAGCGTACGCTATGGACTTAAAGCCGCCACACAGGTATGGAGCTAGTATTACCTCCATACCTGTGTGTACAGTCCATAAAGCCTATAACTATAAGCTTTAAAGCGTACACAGCGGCTTTGTGTCCGTAGTGTACTGGGTACACTATATGGCAAAAGGTTACGCGACACGCCGTTACCAGCTGACAATCAACAATCCACAAGAGCATGGCTATGATCATAATGTTATCAAGGCTGCTCTTGAAAAAGGAGCCAAGCTCCTTTATTGGTGCATGGCTGATGAAGTGGGGCAAGAGGAAACCTATCACATACACTTATTTTTAGTATATGAAAATCCTGTAATGTTCACAACCCTAAAGAACAAGTTTCCTACTGCGCACATCGAAGTGCCTCAATGGGGAAAAAATTCCGAAAACTATGCTTACATCCGTAAAGAGGGTGCTAAGTATAACAAGGATGCAAACGGTCACTACAAGTATACCGACTCCAAGGGAAAAGTACATGAAGGGATAAACTACTCTGACACGTTTGAAGAAAGTGGCAGTTTACCCCCTGACAGCAAGCAGGGCGACCGTAACGACTTACGGACTCTGTATGCACTGATTGCATCCGGGGCAGACAATGCGCAAATTCTGGGTGAGCACCCGGAATACCTGCGAGATATCTCCCACATTGACCGGACAAGGCAGACCATCCTGGAGGAGAAATACCGCAATGTATTTCGCCAGATGACAGTCACCTATATCTTTGGCCCTACTGGCACAGGAAAAACTAGGTCGGTAAAAGAAGGATGCGGATACTCAAACTGCTACGCGGTGTCTGACTATCACCATCCTTTTGATGGCTACCGGGGGCAGAAAGTGATGCTCTTCGATGAGTTCCACAGTAGCTTGCCCCTTAATAGCATGCTGCAATACCTGGATGGCTATCCTTTGGAATTACCCTGTAGGTATGCTAACAAGCAGGCTTGCTACACGGAAGCATACATCATTTCCAACTTGCCGTTGGAGAAGCAGTATGTTTCCGAGCAGCACGAAAAGCCGGAGGCTTGGGACGCGCTCTTGCGGCGCATCAACTGCGTTCGGGTTTTTGACCTCGACGGCAGTCACAAGGACTATACGGTTCACGAGTATTTTCACCCTTGCACCACACCGACATTTGAGCAAATAGAGATTGATGATTGTCCGTTCTAGCGGATGAAAGCTGTGCTATCAGGCTATACGGGCATTTATTTTGAAAGGAGATTTAATCATGCGTAATGATTCTGATCGCCTGCAATGGCAGACGGAAAAAAATTATATCATGAATACGTTCCACAATGGGCTTAGACGTATTCAAACCGATTCAAAGACCGCACAGCAATATGTGCTGCTGTGCCTCGCACTCGCAGTTGCCGCCCTGATTATGGTTTCGGGCGGCTCTGGCGAGGACGTGATTTCGGTAGTATTTAGACCGTTCGTTAATTTTATTCGGGTAATTGCATGGCTGGCAGAGTGCCTTGGCGTCATTTACCTCTTTGGTTATATCCCCCACAGTTGGTCATATTACGACGATTTTTCGCGTGCTGGTATCTGCAACCAGGCGCATGAAGCACCACTGCTAGTTAAGGCCAACAGGGATGGTAATATTCAACAGCTTACTTTCAGCCTTAAAGGCTGCCCGCTCGAATACTGGGAAGACAATCGGACAACAATCGAATCCGCACTTAATGTGACCGTCCTCTCTATCACTCAGGGCAGCAACAACCAGCTCTTTGACCTTCGTGTTGTTGCCGGGTGCAACCTTATGGGGCGGCTAATCCCGTGGGCAGATACATATATGGACGATAGCGACACAAAAATCGTCTTGGGCATCAATGCGGCAGGCATTCCCGTTAGCATTGATTTTAGCCAGCTGCCTCATTGGCTTTTGGCTGCTGCCACCGGCATGGGTAAGACGCAGTTGGCACTGTTGATTCTCTACCAGCTGTCGCAAAAAGGCTACGACATCTACCTCGCCGATTATAAAGGTGTGGACTTCGGCCCCGAATATCGTAAGACGGGGCATTATGCAGATGATGATGCTGCCCTTGAGCAGATGCTTGACAGTGTTGTACATGAGCTTAACCATCGCCGTACAGAGTTTTCTATCGCTGGCTGTGCAAATCTTGAGGAATATGTCCAGACGACCGGAGAAGAACTGCATCGAATCGTCGTTATCCTGGATGAAACCTCGATGATTCTCGATACAACTGGACGTGATAAAGATGGCAAGGCAGTAGTTGCCTCGATTACGAACAAGCTCCTCGCCATTGGCCGTCTGGGCCGTGCGCTCGGTATTCATCTGCTTGTGGCAACTCAGCGCCCCGACGTAGGGTCTGTTCCGGGTAGTCTTAAAGCACAGCTTGACGGTCGTATTTGCGGCCACACTGCCGATGCACAGAGTTCCATTGTTATCTTGGATGACGGCAGTGCCGCAAAGCTCCCTGCTATTCCCGGACGCTTCATCATCCGCAATGGCAGTGGGTCGGACGAAATTATTCAGGCTTACTACTATCACCAGTGACCAAGGAGTCGACTATGAAAAATCCACCTCTACAACAGGGCCATGACGGCCCGCGGGCACCACCGTTGCGTCCTTATCAGGCTGACACCCTTCAGCGTATGAAATCCTACGAGGGAAATGCCGCCCTGTGCGTTATCGCAACCGGCCTTGGCAAGACACGAATTTTTGCTGAGTACATCCGCTGTGATGTACTGGAAAATGACCACCACATACTGATTTTATCTCACCGGGAAGAACTCGTGATACAGCCGTTGGAATACCTCAAAGGCCTTCCCTGCGGCATCGAGCAGGGAACCACACATGCACACGGGGAACCCATCATCAGCGCTTCGGTGCAAAGCCTTGTGGGGCGGCTCGACAAGTACAACCCCTACAGTATCGATACCATCATCATCGACGAGGCCCACCACAGTGCTGCACCGACCTACCGCAAAATTTTTGAGTACTTCAAAAATGCCGTTCGTTTTGGCTTCACTGCAACCGCAATCCGCGGTGATGGTGTCGGCCTGGATGTGGCTTTTGACGACATTTTGTGCGAGTATAACACCCTATACGGCATTGAGCACGGGTATCTTAGTCCTATAGAAGCTTGTCAGGTTAATCTCAAGTATGACTTGGGGACAGTGCAGTACCGTGAGGATACTGGCGATTATGATGCCGCAGATATAGCACGCGTTATGTCTGGCACAGCAGCGGGTATCGCGGAGGCCTACACCTCAAACGCACGTGGGCAGACCATCATTTTCGCACCATCCATTGAAGAGGGCAAAAATGTGACAGCACTGCTCAATTCCCAGCATGGTGCCAGTACCGCGGCCTTTATCGATGGCACTACTCAAAATAGAGGACGTCTGTTGGAGGCCTACCGTTTGGGCCTAATTAAAGTACTTGTCTGCTATGCTGTCCTGACGGAAGGTGTTGACCTGCCGATGACAGAAACCGTTCTGCTGGCCCGCCCGGTTGCCACAACCAATGTCGGCCTGTATGCGCAGATGGTAGGTCGCGGCCTGCGGTTGCATCCGGGAAAAAGTGCCTGCAAGATTATTGATTGCGTGGGCATTTCCAGGATGCCGATATGCACGGCAGCAACGCTAATCGGCGAGGAACCGCTAGCTCCCAAACCTAAAAAGGAGCAGGTGGAAAAGTTGCCGGAGGAAACCGAACCGATAAAGGTACTTACAGGTGCGGACATTCCCGATACCTGGATACAAAATCAGAAGGAGGTAGACGTTATGGCACTTGGCGAAGGTGTTACCACCCATGATGTCGCATGGATTACACTCAAGGATGGCGGCTATATACTGCCTATTCCGACCGTAACCTACCGCATCAGCAAACCGCTGACTAACGGCATGGTGTACCTGCGGAAAAATAAAGCGTGCTCCAAGAGTGCGGTGCCATTACAATTTGCATTAGACTATGTGTATCAGGACTTGAAACAGAAGCATGCTAAATATCAACATATCTGGGACAAAAAGCAGCGCTATAAGTGGGATAGACAACCCATCACCAATGAGCAAATTGCCCTTATCCACAAGCTGGCCCCGGATTACAAAATTGACACCCATAAAATGACACGAGGGGATGCCTCGCGGGCGATACAACTGCTGACCTACAAGCCGGAAGAATGGACGCCCCAAACGACACCCTCGGAGGTGCAGGACGATGCCAAGAAAAGCCCGTAAACTTTCGTCCTGCGGCGTGTATCACATCATGATCCGTGGAATTAACCGCATGACCATCTTTAATGATGATGCCGACAATCTGAACTTTTTACATATTCTCGATTTTTGCGCAGATGAAAATTTTATCATCATGGCATACTGCCTGATGGGCAACCATCTGCATCTGCTCGCGAAGGATTGTAACGATTCCTTGCAACACATGATGAAGGCCATCGGGGTACGGTACGTTGCCTACTACAACCGCCGCTACCAGCGGACAGGCCCGCTCTTCCAGGGCCGTTACAAATCCCAGCCTGTCACAACCAAAGGCTACTTCCTGCGGGTACTGCGCTATATCCACCGCAACCCGGTCGCTGCCGGAATGGTGCAGGATATGCAGGACTACCCGTGGAGCAGCTACATTGACTACTTTGCTAGTCGAAAAAAGCCGTTATGTCATATAGACACAAGCTACGCGCTTGCACTGCATGATTTAGATTGGCTGCGGCACTACCACCAGCAGCCAGAATTAAATGCCCGCGGCATTCTGGAGGATTCTCCGCTGCCTGCCTTTACGGATGCTGAGCTTTGTGACTTTGTACGTGCAACGGCAGGCATGGAATGCCACGAAATCCAGCTTTACCCCGAATCCACCGCAACCCCGCTGCTGCGCCGTCTGGTAACACAAGAGGGCGTCAGCATTACACAACTCTCACGGCTTACAGGGATGGCACGCGGAGACATCCGCCGCCGTCTGCTGTGAGCGGTGATACAACTCTCAAAGGAGAAATCCCATGAAGAAAGAAAGCTTTATTTACAGCACTCTCACGATTGGCGGTTCGAAGGAACAGGTCAATGAAGTAATGAAGTACATCTGCGATGACATCTATGACATTGGGAGCATTGATTTGAATAAAATCTGTGCTGTGCCGGTACACCTGAACATTGGCCCCGATGATGAAGTTTCTTGCGGCGAAAAGCTTTACCGCCATTATCTTGATTTAGTTCCTTACCCTACAGAAGAGGAAGAAGAAAATTTTCTTGCTGTTCTTAGCCGTGCAGATCAGCGCCGGTTCCTTTTGGGAAAAATGGCTGTGCTGAACCGGAAGGAATACGGCTATCCTACTTATACCGGCTGGTGCACGGAACACTGGGGTACAGACGAAAACGTGATATCTTTTGAAGAATGTAATGAAAATAGCATTGCATTTCTCACCCATAGCGCACCTGCAAGTGAGGCTATTCATACGCTCTCAATTCTTTTTCCTAAAGTAAAACTTACTTTCGCGTGGGAGGAAAACAAGGTCGCCCTTATGGACGATGAAGTAGTTTTACATTATGAAGTATATCGTTACGGGGAGCTGGCAGAATCCAAATCTGCCATTGCCGGAAAGACCCACTGGCAATATAACGGCAGCTTAAAAAAACCGTTGTACTGCACGCCCCAAGAAGATAATGATTATGGGGAAATCCCTGAAGGAATTTCTGCGGAGGATTTTGAGGAACCGGACGCTATGCCTTTCTAACCCTGCCTCGTTTGAAAAGTAAACATCAAAAGGACGACAGCCTTTATTGGCTCTCGTCCTCTTTTTGTTGTCTAGTCTCAATATTGTCAAATAAAGGGCTGTCCCAAAAAGTTTTAAATGGGATTCCTAACCCCACACATATCCGTGCAACTATTTCAGTTGAAGTATTTTTAGTGGTAGCATAAGGCTTGACAGTCTTTTTAAGGACAGATGGTGCAATGCCGGAACGCTCAGCCAGCTTGTTGACACTGTAGCCGCGCTCGTCTGCAAGCTCCAAAATGCGCAGCTTAATTGCCTCCTGTAGTAGCATTTGCCCTCACCACCGTGTACAATAAAGTATATTTATTGTACCGATTTGCTAAGGGAAAAATCGTCTACCTGGAGACGATTTGAATCTTGCTCTTACGTGCTGATGTGCTATAATATAAAAGGAAGGTGATAAATGGATGCAAAAACTATCCCACACCGCACCGTACATAGCCTATGCTGTGGCAACTGCTGGGATGGCTGTGCTGCTACTCCTTGGCAGCTCGCCGGGAGCAATAGTTGCCCGCAGTTACCGGGCGTATAATGGGCGCGCTGTTCCCGGCTACACAGAATATACGTACCGGGATGTTAATCTGTCCTTCTCGGTGCCGCTATCACCTGTGACCGCGGTGGAAGCACGCGCGAAAAAAGACGGTTATATCTTGTTTGCCTATCCGCGCTGTCCCTACTGTCGCAACCTGCTCCCTGTGCTTGCCGCTGTTGCTACAAGTGAAGGGGTCACGATGGACTACTGCCAGGTAGACCTATATCGGGATATATACACCTACAACTCGGATACTGCCGCACCAGTGCAAACCAGACCAGCGGGGGAAGGCTACACCGAACTGCTAACCTGGCTGGATGACTACCTGGCCGAGTACACCGTCTCCGACCCGGAGAAAAATGAAATTGATGTCGGGGAGAAGCGTATCGGTGCACCGACCATCATCAAGGTGGAAGATGGCAAGCCCGTGTCAAAATGGCAACTATCGGATGCTTCAATATTTGTAGGCGGATACCCGGAAAACAAATACGCAGTCTGGGACAATTCCATACAGGAAGGAGTTGCAGATTCCTTGCGGGAGTATCTGGAAACTGCGTGATGTATCGGGGACGGTGAGTCGCGCAGCGATCTCCCCCGTCCCCGATTTAAAAGAATCCAAAGCCGCCACTTATCAATAGAGTGGCGGCGGCAAAATTAAAAAGTAGCCTCGGCGCTAGATGCCGAGAAGGAGTGTTTTTATGAAAAAGAATATCGTATTGGCAGTTATTGCGACTGCGGCTATGGCGCTCAGCCTGGTAGGATGCGGCGTTAAGGTCACGAACATCTCGGTTCCGGATGCTGCGATTCTCGAAAAGGGCGAGAGCATCACGTTGCCGGTGAATTTCGGCACGGAGGATGCACCTGCAGAAACGCCTGTCATCGCAACCGGTGAGTCTGCTACAGCAGAAACTGCTGCACAGGATGAAAAGATTGCCAAGGCGGCTGAGAAGCTGACGCTCGCGTGGACTTCTTCCGATGAGAGTGTTGCTACGGTTGATGAGACCGGCACCGTTACGGCAGTCGCAACCGGTGAGGCTGAAATCACCGCAGCAGTCAAGGATACTGAGATGCAGGATGTCTGCGTTATCACCGTCAAGGTGTCTGCGAAAGAATTGAAGGTTCCCGATACCTTGGATGTCAAGCTTAATGATACGGATGAAACCGCAATCGAGGCGAAATGCGAGCCGAAAGATGCGTCCAACATTTCGTTTGATTTCGCTTCCAGCGATGAGGAAATCGCTACCGTCGATAAGGACGGCAAGGTGAAGGTCCTTAAGGCAGGTGAGTGCGACATCACCACGACCCTCATGCAGGATGGCGAAAAGGTCACCAAGAAGACGACTCATGTGAAAGCATTCTATGAGGTTGAAAGCATCACGCTCGATTCCAACGAAGGCAAACTGACGGTCGGTAACTCTCACACCATTAAGGCAACTGTTGCCCCCGAAGATGTTGCTGCCGAGACTCCTATCGAGTGGTCGTCCAGCAACGAGAAGGTTGCTACCGTTGACTCCAATGGGAAGGTAACTGCCATCTCCTCTGGAAATGCAACCATCACGGCAACTGCCGGTGAGGAGAGCGCCAACTATGAAGTGACGGTTGAACAGCCGAAGAAGGTCCCGACCAGCAACAAGACCTATACCAAGAACGGCTCCAGCAACAGTTCTGCTGTGACGCCTTCCAACCCGGCACCTGTTGCGCCGATTACGCCGTCTGCTCCTGCTACGCCGTCCGCTCCCGTTACGCCGGTGCAGCCCAGTAATCCGGAGCCTGCTGCTCCGGCTCCTGCACAGCCTGACCCGGCACCGGCACAACCCAGTAACCCTGAGCCCGCACAACCCTCTCAGCCGAGCGGCGGTGATAGCGGCAGTACGGAAAGCAAGCCTAACGGCAGCGGTGGATGGGAATGGGGCGGCCCTGTAATTTCCACTCCTACTGATAACGGCTGTCCTCCTGAGGAGCACGAAGTCGGTTGGTGCTAACAATAGTAAAATTGTATAATTAGTAATATGCAAACTCGTAGTATAGAAGCGGCAAGTCTTCTTGCTACGAGTTTTTTATTTCTTAAGAATCACATCTGTATATTATAATAATGTAGGGAGCAAGCAAATGAAAAAAGAATTTGCGTTAGTGACTGTTACCGCTGTTACAACGCTTTTGCTTCTGGTAGGATGCGGCGTTAAGGTCACGAACATCTCGGTGCCGGATGCCGCGACCATCGAAAAGGGTGAGAGCATTACACTGCCGGTGAATTTCGGCACGGAGGATGCCCCTGCCGAGACGCCTGTTATCGCAACTGGGGAGTCTGCTACGGCGGAAACCGCTGCACAGGATGAAAAGCTTGCAAAGGCGGCTGAGAAGCTGACGCTCGCATGGACCTCTTCCGATGAGAGTGTTGCAACGGTCGATGAGACCGGCACCGTTACGGCAATCGCAGCCGGTGAGGCTGAAATTACCGCTGCGGTCAAGAATTCCGAGATGCAGGATGTCTGCGTCATCACTGTTAAGGTGTCTGCGAAAGAACTGAAGGTTCCCGACACTCTGGATGTCAAACTCAACGACACGGACGAAACCGCAATCGAAGCGAAATGCGAGCCGAAAGATGCGTCCAACATTTCGTTTGATTTTGCTTCCAGCGATGAGGAAGTCGCCACCGTCGATAAGGACGGCAAGGTGAAGGTCCTTAAAGCAGGTGAGTGCGACATCACCACGACCCTCATGCAGGATGGTGAAAAGGTCACCGAGAAGACGACTCATGTGAAAGCGTTCTATGAGGTTGAAAGCATCACGCTCGATTCCAATGAAGGCAAGCTGACGGTCGGTAACTCTCATACCATCAAGGCGACTGTCACTCCCGAAGAGGTCGCCGCCAAGACTCCTATCGAGTGGTCGTCCAGCAACGAGAAGGTCGCCACCGTCGATTCCAATGGGAAGGTAACCGCTGTTTCCTCTGGGAATGCAACCATCACGGCGACTGCCGGTGAGGAGAGCGCCAACTACGAAGTGACGGTTGAACAGCCGAAGAAGGTCACGACCAGCAACAAGACTTATAAAAACAGCGGTTCCAGCAACAGTGCTGCCGTGACGCCGACTAATCCGGCACCTGTTGCGCCGGTTACGCCGTCTGCTCCCGCTACGCCGTCCGCTCCCGTTACGCCGGTACAGCCCAGTAATCCGGAGCCTGCTGCTCCGGCTCCTGCGCAGCCTGACCCGGCACCGGCACAGCCTAGTAACCCTGAACCGGCGCAGCCGAGCAATCCCGAGCCTGCACAGCCGTCTCAGCCGAGCGGTGGAGACTCCAACACCGACTGGTGGGGCACAGTGATTCCCGGTGAGGCTGATAAGAGTTGCCCTCCGGAAGATGTGGGCATCCTTTGCTAATGGCTTTTTGAAAAATAGTAAATTATAAGCAACCGGCAACTCGTAGAAAACGAAAAATGGGGACGGTTCCTAAATTGAGAAGTTGACATCAAAACCTCAAAAACGGGGACGGCGCAGTCGTTTTAACGACCTGCACCGTCCTCTTTTTGTAAAAGCATTCGCTCGTAGAAACGTAGAAAAGAACCGGTGAGGTAACAGCTTGTTACCCCACCACGAATAAAGTTGACTCGTTTTGAATAGTAGACATCAAAATGGAGTAAGGCCGCTTGCGGCCCGAATTTTGCAGCAAAAAGCCGGGAGCTTTCACTCCCGGTTCTCTTTATTGTGCGGTCATCATCATGTCGCAGTCGGCACATTTTATGCGCACAACCTTTGTCCCTCGCACGCTGTTGTGACAGCAGGGGCAAACATACTTGATGCTGTGGCTGTTGGGGTTACTTCCTGTCGGCTTGCCCGTGGCGTCCCCTGCGCCCTTGCCACGCGGGGCGTAGAAATCTTCAATGCGGTTCATGCTGATGTCCTGCCAGTCTTGTTCCAAAATGAACTCACACAGCGCGTCGGTCGGCTCGGTGATGCTCCATCCAACGCGCGGGTCGTAACTGATTTTCAAATCGCGGGCCTCGGCGGCCTCCTTAAATTTTTTGTTGTGGTATGCGCCGCCCCTGCTGCAATCCTGTATGCCGTTTTGAAGGTTCCACAAGTGTACACACTCGTGGAGGGTGGTCGCCACCACGTTTTCTATGGGCCGTGCAAGCGTCCCAGCGCCGATGTTAAGCTCATGGCGGGTTGTGTCTCCTCTCTGCCATGCCTTGGCTACGGTGACGTGTCCGTAGGCTCTGGGCGTGCTCTGTATCGTGATGATAGGCTCCTCCAACTCACCGTTGAAATACTTTACATTCAACGCGCGGAAAATTTTCTCCAAGTAACCAGCCGTCCGGGAAGTCTTAACAGTCTCTTTCATTTTCGTGTCCTCACTTTCGTTTTCCCAATCTTTGCCCGTGTTATCCCACCGGGATAAGGGGTTGCGGGTTGTTCCGCGATTAGCGGACAAAAGTGAGGTTGGATAGTTGTCAAGGTGACTGTGGAATACCGCAGCCATAATTTTAAAAAGCGAGGATATGCCGCAAAAGCTCCTTTACAATTTTCCAATCCACGCTTTTATAATTTTTAAAGGAACAACAAAAAACAGGATTGCCACGGCTATAATTTACTCCGCGGCAATCCTGTTCCCATGTTACAGGGCTTGCGTTTATTTTAAAAGTGTGGTACGATTGTGGTACTTGCAAAAAGGGTAATAAAAAAGCTCCTAATTTTCAACGCATCATCGAAGAAAATCAGAAGCTTAGTTTGGTGACCCGTACGGGAATCGAACCCATGTTACAGCCGTGAAAGGGCCGTGTCTTAACCGCTTGACCAACGGGCCATATAATACAAGATTTCGCTAAAACAGCAAGCAACTTATCGGCTACTATTGCAACCGACCCCCAAGTATTTTAGCGAAATCCTGTATCATGTGGTAGCGGTAACTGGATTTGAACCGGTGACACTTCGGGTATGAACCGAATGCTCTAGCCAACTGAGCTATACCGCCATGTGGTGTGCATCTCAAACGGTGCTTCACTAGTATACGGGTTTCGGCACCATTTGTCAAGCATTTTTTTGAATTTTTTCAAAAAGTTTTTTTCTCCCTTTTCTGCACCGGCAGTGCTGCGGCACAAATAGCGCAGCCATGGGCTTTGCGGGCATCAGCTGGCAGCCATTCCCGGTGTTGTTCCGATTTTTGTTCCTGCATTATACAACAATAGCGCAATAAAGTGCAGTACAAAATTCTTCATTTTTTCAGGTTTTACCCGGTTTGTTCATTTTATTTTAAGCTACGAAACTTTTTGCGGATTTTTCGCATTTAATATATTGACATAGTAGTACCCCAGTGTTAAAATAAGTTAAAAATCGGTGTTCGTTAAAAGTGTGTCGAAGATGAACCATCCGTAACTTTAAGGAGAATACTCGCTATGAAATATTCTTGGCAGCGCCAGATTATTCTGGAAACCATTCAAGAGCATAAAGAGCATCTTTCTGCGCAGCAGATTTACGGTTATGCCCGTGAGCGCTGCCCTCATATCAGCCTGGGCACGGTGTACCGCAACCTGAACACCCTGGCTGATAACAATATGATCGGCCGCGTTGGCATGATCAGCGGTGCCGAATGTTTTGACTGGGACCCCAACTCCCATGAGCATTTTTACTGCCGCAAGTGCCACAAGATCATTAACCTTGATCTGCCGGAAGGTGAGCTGAACGCCCTGATCAAAAATGTTCCCGGCCTGCGTATTGAAGGCCACTGCCTGACCGTGACCGGCGTTTGCGCCGAATGTGCCAGCAAAGAATAACTTTGCCGGCACAAAGCGCCACTGTCCTACCCTTGCAGGATCAATCCTCCCAACTTGTCATCATCTTTTTCTCTCCGCTCTTCCCCGTTTTTGTGGGGAAGAGCTTTTTTGTACCCTTTGGCACTTTTCTGCATCCTTTTTCAACTGCGATATGCGGGCTTTATGCGGCAAATATTCAATTCAATGAATAAAAATGCAAATAGTCCGTTTTGTTTTTTCCCTTTACGCCGCAAAATGCAAGCTCTAGAACAAAGTTATCTCTATAAGTTGAAATTTCCTTGTGCAATATGCCGTGTTGCAATTTGTTGCAGGGCGTGTATAATAAGAAGCATGAAATGAATAAATATTCAGCCACTTCGGCGGATAGAATTTTGAAAGAGGGCAGTTCTTATGAAAAAGAAAAAGGAAGATATTAAAAAGGTTGTTCTGGCTTACTCCGGAGGTCTGGATACCTCCATCATCATTCCCTGGCTGAAAGAGAACTACAACAACTGCGAAGTTGTTGCTGTTTCCGGCGACGTTGGCCAGGGCACTGAGCTGGACGGCCTGGAAGAAAAGGCCCTCAAGACCGGCGCTTCCAAGCTGTACGTTCTGGACCTGAAGAAAGATTACGTTGAGAACTACATCTGGCCCTGCCTGAAAGCCGATGCCAAGTACGAAGAGTACCTGCTGGGCACCTCTCATGCTCGTCCGTGCATCGCAAAGGCACTGGCTGAGATTGCCAAGAAAGAGAATGCCGATGCCATCTGCCATGGCTGCACCGGCAAGGGCAACGACCAGGTTCGTTTTGAGCTGGCCCTAAAAGCACTGGCCCCCGAAATGGCCATCATCGCCCCGTGGCGTGAGTGGAACATCAAGAGCCGTGACGAAGAGATCGATTACGCCGAGGCACACAACATTCCCCTGCGTATCAACCGTGAGACTAACTACTCCAAGGACAAGAACCTGTGGCATCTGAGCCACGAGGGTCTGGACCTCGAAAAGCCCTCTCTGGAGCCGCAGTACAACAAGCCCGGCTTCCTGGAGCTGGGTGTTTCCCCGGAGCAGGCACCGGATACCCCGTCCTATGTTACCATCCACTTTGAGAAGGGCATTCCCACCGCTGTGGACGGCAAGGAGATGGACGGTGTTGCCCTGATTGAGTACCTGAACAAGATCGGCGGCGAGAATGGCATTGGCCAGCTGGATATCGTTGAGAACCGTCTTGTCGGCATGAAGAGCCGCGGCGTGTATGAAACCCCCGCCGGCACCATCCTGTACAAGGCTCACAACGTTCTGGAAACCATCACCATCGACAAGGATGCTTTCCACTTCAAGGAGTCCGTTGCTCAGAAGATGGGCGAGCTGGTTTACGATGGCAAGTGGTTCACCCCGCTGCGTGAAGCCCTGAGCGCATTCACCGACGACCTGCAGAAGACCGTTACCGGTGATGTGAAACTGAAGCTGTACAAGGGCAACCTGATCAACGCTGGTGTTACCAGCCCGTTCACCCTGTACGATGAGCAGACTGCTTCCTTCGGCGAGGATGAGGATTACGATCAGTTTGATGCAAACGGCTTTATCAACCTGTTTGGCCTGCCCATTGCTGAGCGCGCCAAGCTGGCAAAGAACTGGCCGGAAGTAAAGTAATCGCATTTTTCCATTAACAAAACTGCCGCCAGGGAGGCATTGACCCCCTTGGCGGCTTTGGCGTTCCAGTATATACTATAATAAAGAAAAAAGAATAATGAATAAGTAATAATGATGGTGGACCGCCGTGCCTGCGGCACGGCTCAAAAAAAGCCAAGGTCGCAGCAAACATCAGACTGAGCCCCCATTAAAAGGCTGTATCTATTTTATTTGCGCGCGCGGCGCGCACACCAACATTTTTGATTATTCTTTATTCTCTATTCATTACAATAACACCGGAGGTTTTCTTATGCCCCAACTTTGGCAGGGACGTTCCAGCAAAGCGGTGGACAGCCGCGTGAACGACTTTAACTCTTCCATCCGCTTTGATGCGCGGATGATCGAACAGGATATCCACGGCAGCATGGTACACTCTGCTATGCTGGGCAAGCAGGGCATCATCTCCCAGCAGGATGTGGACGATATCCACAAGGGCCTGCAATCCATTTTGAACGATCTGCACAGCGGCGCGTTGGAGATTGACCCCAATGCCGAGGATGTGCACACCTTTGTGGAGCAGACTCTGACCGCCCGCGTGGGCGATGCTGGCAAGCGGCTGCACACCGGCCGCAGCCGCAACGACCAGGTTGCGCTGGATATCCGCCTGAACCTGCGGGAAGCATCGCTCCACTTGCAGGGACAGATCAAGGAATTGATCCTGACCATCTGCGACCAGGCAGAAAAATCTTCTTCCTATGTTATGCCCGGTTACACCCATCTGCAGCGTGCCCAGCCGGTCACCTTTGGCCATCAGCTGATGGCTTACGCCTGGATGCTGCTGCGCGACCTGGGCCGCATGCAGGACGCCACCGCCCGCATGGACGCTGAGTGCCCGTTGGGTTCCGGCGCTCTGGCTGGCACCACCTACCCGCTGGACCGTTTTTATACGGCACAGGAGCTGGGCTTTGCTGCTCCCTGCGGCAACTCGATTGATGGCGTATCTGACCGCGATTTCTGCATTGAGCTGACCAGCGCCATGGCCACCTGCATGATGCATCTGTCCCGCCTGTCGGAAGAGATCATCCTGTGGTGCAGCTGGGAGTTCAAGTTCATTGAGCTGGATGACGCTTTCACCACCGGTTCTTCCATTATGCCGCAGAAGAAAAACCCGGACGTGACCGAGCTGATCCGCGGCAAGACCGGCCGCGTTTACGGCGACCTGAACACCCTGCTGGTTATGATGAAGGGCATCCCCCTCGCCTACGACAAGGACATGCAGGAGGACAAGGAAGCCGTATTTGACGCGGTGGACACTTTGGAGCTGTGCTTAAAAACCATCACCCCGATGCTGGCCACCATGACGCCGCTGCCCGCCAACATGCGCCGCGCCGCCGCCAAGGGCTTTATCAACGCAACGGACTGCGCCGACTACCTGACCAAGAAAGGCATGCCGTTCCGCGATGCTTACAAATGCACCGGCACCATGGTGGGTGCCTGCATCCGGGCAGACAAAACGCTGGAAGAGCTGACGCTGGACGAGTTTAAGCAGTACAGTGATCTGTTTGAGGCGGACATCTATGACGCCATTGACCTGACGCACTGCTGCGAGGGCCGCACCAGTTACGGCGGCCCCACTCAGGCCAGCGTGCTGAAACAGATCGCGGATGTAAAAAGCAAAATCAACTGCTGAACGCTGTAATAGATAGGGGTTTGTTTGGGATGGCTAAGTATAAAATTTTTGTGGATGGTTCTTCCGGCACAACCGGCCTGCGCATTGCGGACCGCCTGGCCGCACGGGATGAATTTGAGATCCTGCACATTTCCGAAGCCGACCGCAAGGATGTAAACGCCCGCGCCGCCGTGATTAACCAGAGCGATCTGAGCTTTTTGTGCCTGCCGGATGCTGCAGCCAGGGAGGTTGTGCCCCTGCTGCGCCCCGATGTGCGTATTCTGGACACTTCTACCGCACACCGCACCGCGCCGGATTGGGTGTATGGCCTGCCGGAGCTGCATGGCAAACGGGATGCTCTGCGCACCGCCAACCGCGTGGCTGTTCCGGGCTGCTATGCCACCGGCTTTATCACGCTGGTGGCCCCGCTGGTGGAGCTTGGCCTGCTGGCTGCAGATTATCCACTGACCTGCCACGGGCTTTCCGGTTATTCCGGCGCAGGCAAAAGCGGCATTGCCCAGTACCGCGACCCGGAGCGCGACATTGCCTTTGAAAGCCCGCGCCCCTACGGCTTAACGCTGGATCACAAGCACCTGCCAGAAATGCAGAAGATCTGCGGCCTTGCGGAGCCGCCGGTGTTCTGTCCCATTGTGGATGACTACTACTGCGGCATGGAAGTTACCGTTCCCCTGCGTCTGGACCTTGTGGGCCACAGCGCTGAGGAGCTGGCCACCGCTTTGCAGGAGTATTACGCAGGCGAAACCATGATCAAGGTGCACGCTTTGGGCACCGCTCCCAAGTTCTTGCCCGCCAATACGCTGGCCGGCAAGGACACCTTGGAAATTTACCCCACTGTTTCCCCCGACGGCAAGCGGATGCTGCTCATCAGCCTGCTGGACAACCTTGGCAAAGGCAGCTCCGGTGCCGCCGTGCAGTGCATGAACATCATGCTGGGGCTGGAGGAAACGAAAGGGCTGGAATTGTAAGTTAGGAGTTAGGAAGTAGGAGTCTTCCGGTATGTTGGCCTGCTGGCCGCATGGCACCGCTTTGGTGTGCTTTGTAGGGAACGGTCTTGACCGTTCCGCAGCTGTCTTTACCGGGTGGGTTCCGTTTCTTCTGATTTTTGATGTTATTTGTGGGAAAGAGGAAAAGTAACATGGCAAAGTATAAGGTCATTTCCGGCGGCGTTTGTGCCGCCAAGGGTTTTTCTGCTTCCGGCGTACATGCTGGGTTCCGGGCCAATCCCAACAAGCTGGATCTGGCCATCATCAAGGCGGATGTACGCTGTGCCGCTGCCGGTGTTTACACCACCAACAAGGTGTATGGCGCCCCCATCAAGGTTGACCGCGCCCACCTGGTGGACGGCCACGCACAGGCTGTTCTGGTGAACAGTGGCAACGCCAACACCTGCGCCGCCAACGGTGTGGATCTGGCCAATGAGTGCTGCGCCCTGGTGGCCCAGCAGCTGGGCATTGCAGCCGAGGATGTTCTGCCGGCTTCCACCGGCGTTATCGGCCAGCCCATGACGATTGACCCGTTCGCCCGCGGTATTCCCGCCGCAGCGGCCAGGCTGCAGGCCAGCGCCGAGGGCAGCAGCGAAGCTGCCAAGGCCATTATGACCACTGATACTTACGAGAAAGAATATGCCATTGAATTTGAGCTGGCCGGCAAAACCTGCCGCCTTGGCGCGATCGGCAAGGGCAGCGGCATGATTGCCCCCAACATGGCCACCATGCTGGCGTTCTACACCACCGATGCTGCCGTCAGCCCGGAGCTGCTGCAAAAGGCACTGCGCGCCGTTGTGCCCACTACCTACAACCAGATGAGCGTTGACCTGGATACCTCCACCAACGATACCCTGCTGCTGCTGGCTTCCGGCCTGGCGGGCAACGAGCCTGTTGTGACCGAAGGCCCGGAGTATGACAAATTCCTGGCTGCCCTGGGCGCTGTGGCAGAGCATATGTGCGCCCTGCATGCTTCTGACGGCGAGGGTGCCACCCACCTGATCACCTGCGAAGTGACCCACGCCCCCACCCACGAGATTGCCCGCGCCGTGGCAAAGAGCGTTGTCTGCTCCAACCTGTTCAAGGCCGCCGTGTTTGGCCGCGACGCCAACTGGGGCCGCATCCTGTGCGCCATCGGCTATACGCCGGGGGATTTTTCCATCGACAAGGTCAGCGTGCGCATTGCCAGCAAGGCCGGCGAGGTGTTTGTGTGCGAAAATGCCGCCTATCATCCATTCAGCGAGGACGAAGCCTATGCGGTTCTGGGCGAGCACGACATCCTGGTCAAAGTCGATATGGGCACCGGCGAAGCCAGCGGCAAAGCCTGGGGCTGCGATCTGACCTATGACTATGTTAAGATCAACGGCGATTACCGGACCTGATTTTGCAATTAGAAATTAGGAATGAGGAATGAGCAATGAACGGCTCGTTTAGGCTTGTAGCTTTTAATTTGTGCGCACACCGCCAACTCCTAACTCCTAACTTATCTTGCTACTTTTACGTTTGGGGAGCGATTTATGAAAAACGAGGAAATGGCGCTGCTTTTTTCGGAAGCCACGCCCTACATCCAGAAATATCACGGCAAAACCCTGGTGATCAAATACGGCGGCAATGCCATGGTAAACGAGGAATTGAAACTGGCCGTTATGAACGACCTTGTCACCCTGACCCTGCTGGGTGTGCGCGTTGTGCTGGTACACGGCGGCGGCCCGGCCATCAACCAGATGCTGAACCGCGTGGGCAAGGAATCCAAGTTTGTCAACGGCCTGCGTTATACCGATAAAGAAACCATGAGCATTGTGCAGCAGGTTCTGGCCGGTCAGGTCAACAAGGATCTGGTTGCGTTGCTCAAGGGCCGCGGCGTTGGCCTGTGTGGTCTGGACGGCCACACCATCACCTGCTCCCGCAAGAGTGATGTAGACCTGGGCTATGTGGGCAACGTGGAAAAAGTGGACACCACCCTGATTGAGCACCTGCTCAACGATGGCTTTATCCCGGTCATTGCCACGGTTGGCATGGATGAAAACGGCATTGCCTACAACATCAACGCCGATACTGCTGCAGCCGCCATTGCTATTGCCCTGCACGCCGAAAAGTTCGTTTCCATGACGGATATTGTCGGCCTGCTGTATGACAAGGACGATGAATCCACCCTGATCCCCGAAGTGGAGATTTCCGAGATAGAGGGCTACAAGGCACATGGCGTCATCTCCGGCGGCATGATCCCCAAAATCGAGGGCATGGCCGATGCCATTTATGAGGGTGTGCATGAGGCTGTTATCATTGATGGCCGTGTTCCTCATTCTGTTCTGCTGGAAATGTTCTCTGACCGTGGTTCCGGCACCCTGTTCTACCGCCGCGGCAACCGATGATTTAATTTTACGGGGATTTACGGGGGATTTTGTACCTTTTTTGAAAAAAGGTACCGAAAAAACTTCCAATATATTATAATATAAGAATAGTGCAAGCTGGCCGTGGGTACATAGCATGTACTTACGGCACAGTTATTCATTCGCCTATTTTTTAGGTTTATTCCTGAATAATTCGGCTGCCAACCATTCCAGACCTCCCAAGGAGGGAATACCATGAATACCGAAAAAGTCATCAAACGTGACCAGAAATACATCATGCACACCTATGCCCGCAGCCCGCTGGTGCTGGAGCACGGCGAGGGCATGTATGCCTATGATGCAGACGGCAAAGCCTATCTGGACTTTACCTCCGGCATTGGCGTAAACGCGCTGGGCTACTGCCACCCGGCCTGGGTACAGGCCGTTACCATGCAGGCCACCCGTTTGCAGCATTCTTCCAACCTGTATTACACCGCCCCCTGCGGCAAGTTGGCCAAGCGGCTGTGCGCCCGCACCGGGCTTGACCAGGTGTTTTTCGGCAACTCTGGTGCCGAAGCCAACGAAGGTGCCATCAAGTGCGCCCGCAAATACAGTGTGACCACCTATGGTCCCGACCGCAACAAAGTTCTGACGCTGGTCAACTCGTTCCATGGCCGCACCCTTGCCACCCTGACCGCCACCGGCCAGGATGTTTTCCACAAGGATTTCGGCCCCTTCCCCGCTAACTTCGGCTACATCCCCGCCAACGATTTTGACACATTCAAGGCCGCTGTGGATGATTCTGTCTGCGCTGTTATGATGGAGATGGTACAGGGCGAAGGCGGCGTGGTTGCGCTGGACGCCGACTATGTGCAGAGCGTTGCCGACTACTGCCACGCCCACGATATTTTGATTATTGTGGACGAAGTACAGACCGGCGTGGGCCGCACCGGCACTTTCTTGGCCTGCGAGCAGTTCGGCCTGAAGCCGGATCTCGTCACCCTGGCCAAGGGGCTGGGCGGCGGCCTGCCCATCGGTGCCGTGCTGGCAAGCAAAAAGGTTGCCGATACCATGGGCCCCGGCTCTCACGGTTCCACCTTTGGCGGCAACCCGGTCGTCTGTGCAGGCGGCTGCGCTGTGCTGGACGCCATGGATGATGCATTCATGCGCAACGTCAACGCCCGCGCCGCCCAGCTGCGGGAGGGTCTTGCCTCTCTGCCGCATGTCGCATCTGTCAGCGGCATGGGCCTGATGGTCGGCATTGCCTTTGCCGATGACGTAAAAGCCGCCGATGTGCGTGCTGCCTGCGAGCGCAAGGGCCTTCTGGTGCTGACCGCCAAGACCCGCCTGCGCCTGCTGCCCCCGCTGATTTTGAGCGAAGCAGACGTTGCCAAGGCACTGGCTATTCTGGATGACGTGCTTTCATCCATGTAACTGATCAGGAGGGTTTTCATGGAGCATTTACTCAAGTTAAGCAGCCTGACCCCCGATGAGATCATCCACATTCTGGATGTCGCCGATGAATACAAGCGCCTGCACAAAGCAGGCACTGACCCCAAGGATCTGCAGGGCAAGGCCATTGCCCTGATGTTTGGCAAGCATTCCACCCGCACCCGCACCAGCCTGGAGGTCGGCATCTACCAGATGGGCGGCCTTGGCACCTATCTGAGCGCCGCTGACATGCAGATCGCCCGCGGCGAGCCGATCCAGGATACCGCCCGCGTGCTGGGCCGTTATTACGATGCTATTGTGTACCGCACCTTTAAGCAGAGTGATGTGGACGCCCTGGCCAGGTACAGCGGCGTGCCGGTAGTTTCCGGCATGACCGATTACGCCCATCCCCTGCAGGTGTTGACTGACCTGATGACGGTGCGGGAGTACAAGGGCAAACTGGCCGGGCTGAAAGCCGGTTTTGTGGGCGATGGCTACAACATGGCCCACAGCCTGATCGTGGGCTGCCTGATGATGGGCATGGACTTTACGATTGCCTGCCCGAACGGCTACCGTCCCTCCGCCGATGTGCTCTTCTTTGCGCGTGAATATGGCGACCACTTTAAGCTGACCACCGCCCCGGACGAAGCCGCCCGCGGTGCCGATGTGCTGTTCACCGATGTGTGGACCAGCATGGGCATGGAGCGCGAAACCGAGCGCCGCCGCCGGGATTTCAACGGCTTCTGCCTGGATGCAGCCCGCATGGCGCTGGCCAAGCCGGACTGTATCGTGCAGCATCCCCTGCCCGCCCACCGCGGCGAGGAGATCACCCCCGACGTTTTTGAAACCCACGCAGACGAGATTTTTGATGAAGCCGAAAACCGCCTGCATGTAGAAAAAGCTGTGCTGGGCATTTTGCTGGCCGGCAAATAACGCATAACCCTTTGCACCGCCCGCCCCCCTGGGGTTGGCGGTGCTTTTGTTTACCAGGGCAACACCGCACAATTCCCGCCTTGCGGCTTAAGCACCGCTCCGGCAGCTGC
>ERZ772870.615-NODE-615-length-36694-cov-41.271514_pt1 | contig 36694 bp, 37 predicted proteins | sample MGYA00511376_ERZ772870 | MGnify/ENA primary metagenome ERZ772870 (study PRJEB29015, sample SAMEA2737719) | human gut metagenome | biome: human gut; feature: human-associated habitat; material: faeces | place: China | collected 2012 ... | reverse complement strand
AAGTTTTGAGAACTAATACATTTTTGGCAAAAAAAATAGGAATTTATATAAAAAAATAGTTCTCTCATTTATTTATATTCTTCTTTATTTCGTTTCAACAGCTCTGTAATATGTTGATATAATGTGTGTTAATACATTTTGTAGATCTCTTATCAAGAGATCTACAAAAATGTCGTTTTTAAGACCTTTTTATATATGGAATATATCTGGTCTTTGAAGCGGTATAATTAAATGAAAACAACATAAAGCAGATGGAATATCTATTTCTGAGACGTAAACGCACGACCGCTACTTCCGAGCGACAGAAGACTTTGCTTTTCAAGGCTGCCGAGCGGCAATGGAAAGAGGAGTTTGCCGGAAAGGAAACAGACATTCGCAAGGTGGATTGTAATATATATAAAGGTATATTGTACCAGCTTGAGATACGTCAGGTATTTCTTGACACCTCGCTTTCTCTGAAGAAACTGAGTGCACTGCTTGAAACAAACCAGACCTATCTGAGCAATGTGGTGAACAAATACTTCGGTTGTAATTTGAAGGAACTTGTGAACACGTATCGTGTGGAATATGCCAAAGAACTTCTTTGTTCCCGACGTTGTGCGCTGACTGAGCTGCCTTGCAGTTGTGGCTTTGCTTCGAAAAGTGCTTTCTACTCTGCTTTCAGCCGTATTGTCGGGGTATCACCTTTGTCATATCAGACTCAAGAAAGAAGGAGGCATCATTTGCAGACAGTAAATTAGCTAAGCTATTTATAATGAACCAAATATGTATAACCAATTTTAGTTTTTTAAATTTATAAATTTAAAGTTTTTCTATTATGAACAAAAAGTTTTTAAGTGCAATCCTGTTCGGAGCCTTAATGGTGACCTCGACAGGAACATTTGTGTCTTGTAAGGACTATGATGATGACATTGACCGCATCGACAAGGAATTGAGCGAAGTCAAGGAAACCATTGCAAGTCTTGACTCGGCAATTAAGGCAGGTAAATTCGTTCAGTCATGTAATGAGGTTACCGGTGGATATGAACTGGTTTTCACTGACGGTTCCAAAATTACTATCAAGAATGGTACGAATGGAACAGATGGAGCAGCCGGTACTACTGTTATCCCTGAATTCCGTGTGGAAGGTAATTACTGGCAGGTCAGCACAGACAAAGGTGCTACTTGGGTGGATGTGAAAGATACCGAAGGTAACAAAGTTCCGGCCAGAGGTCAGGATGGTGAAGCTGCCGGTTCAAACGTGTCTTGGGTGACAGTGGATGGTGTGGAATACATCAAGATCGGTGACAAAGTTACTGATTTGAAGCAGAACAATGAATTTCCTAACATTGCTGTAGATGCTGAAAGCAAGACTGTAATCGTGACTATCGACGGACAGAACTATACTTTGCTGCAGGAAGGTTCTGCATTCAAAGGGTTACAGACTGTAGTTTACAGAAAACAGGCTGTTGATGATGCCGAAGATGTTTGTAAAGCTTATGATATCTATTGGATGGAAAATGAAGGAAGTCTTAACCCAGATAAGGATGTCTTGTTTGCATCTGTTCCTGCTTATGCTTCATTCAAGGTATATCCGGGTGATTTCTCATTGAATAATGCGAAATTCTCCTTTGTTGATACGTATCAGGTTCGTAGTGTCGCTCCTGCTTTGACCTATATGGAAGGTTCTGCAAAATTAGAAAACGGTATTTTGAGCCTTGCTATTTTGCCGAATGAAGGTATTGGAAATAATACCTATGCAACCTCATTGGATGTAACTATGTATGGTCAATATACATCAGCTTCCGATTATTTCACGGTAAGTAGAACACATGCATCTGTAAAGAGCATTGTAAATGCTTTTACCTCTACTAATATGAAAGAAGATGAATACCCTGCAATAATCAATGCAGATGGTGCTTCTTATGATGGTAAATCTTATGGATGCTTTGACTATCAAGGTGTTTATAATGTAAATGATTCTATTGACGCTTACATTTCCGGAGCAGCAAAAGTATGGTTGAAGTCAACCAATATTTCATATACCAGAGTGTTCAGATTGTTGGATCAGAATGAGGATTATACATTTAATGGACAACCTATTAAAACTCGTCAGGGTATCTTTGATTTTAAAGATAATGTTTTGTCTGTAAAATCGACTAACCAGGCGTCTGCTATTGATGAATACGCTGCGATAGAAGTGACTACTACAGTTAAACCACAGGAAGAAGGTGTTAAAGAATACGAGGTGAAGAATGTAGTCTTCATCAAGGCTGTTCGTCCTGCTGTTAATCCTGTATTTGGAACCGTTGCTTTGAAACCGTTGGATGCTAAGGAAAACTTTACATTTGCATACAATAGCTCACAGGCCCGGATCATTACTTTGGATGTCCGTAACTTTGAGGCTGCTATTGAAGGTCGTGATGTTATTTCTAATAAAAATAAGGAATATTGCACATTCATTACATTGAACAAGCCTGTATATGATGCTGGTGGCAAGTTAATGAAATATGAATCAATATCTGATGACTGTAATCAATATTATCAAGATAACAATTTGTCGACTACTATTCCTGCAAAGGTTACAGACTTGGCAAAAGCTCTTGAAACGGTTAAAAATGAGGCTGTCTTGTATTATAAGAACGGTGGAAACAATGCCGATAAGGACTCTTTGTTCTTGATTTTGACACCGGGTGCTAACTTTGCACAATTCAAGAATATGTCATTGCTAGCCGGAGCTTCTTCTTATGGACTCTTTGGTTGGGGAGCTACTGAGAAGATGACTAACGGAGTGAACACACCGTATGCAGTTTACAACAGCTTCGTAAACAAGCTGTTTAAGGTTTCTGTAGATAACTTCTCTGTAACCTATAACTTTGATTGTCCTATCAAGGATGAATATAAGAGTCGTACTATTATCGGTACATGGACAAAAACTGGCGGTGCTTATAGCAAATTCATCATGGAATCTAACTACTTCGACAAGATGTACAATGTTGTTCCTGAAGATGCGACAGTTGAGTTTGAATTGGATTATAAGAAGCAGAATGCTTATGTTCAGGAGATGATGAAAGAACAGAACGGTATCAAGAATATTGAATGGACTAGCACTAATCAGATTGTCTTTACTCCGCGTGTAGATTTGGCTAAGGTTGGAACTTTGAAAGTTGATATCTATGATGCTACTGCCGGTTCTGCTAAGCGTGTATTGTTTGCGACTGAAGACTGGAAGGTGGAACAACCTATCTTGGCATTCACTGATGTTGTTGATTTGAAGTATAATAATCCGGCATTGGCTACAAACGATCAGATTAAGATTATTGATTTGATTAATGCATTGAATGTTAAGGCAACAGAAGCTTCTTATAAAAAATGGACAAACTTGACATTGAAAGATGCTGTTGGCAATACATTGGTAAAATACGATGTCACTAAGATTGCTGCTGAAGAAACCATAGCTGAAACATTGTATAGAAAAAATGCTGCCGGTAATGCTGTTGCTGAAGCTACAGGATTGGAAATTTCTTTGGATGAGAATGAAACAGACTTTACTTATGATGCAGCTACTGCAACTCTTACTTGGAAGGGAACTCCGGAAGGTACAGTATATACTCATGATGTAAACTTGAATATTACTTATACTCATAACTGGGGTGTTGTAACCAAGACATTCAAGGTAACTGTAACAAGAAAAGTACAGTAAACATTCGGGCTAAGATAGAAAGTATAGTTTAAATTTGATATGCTTTCTTCTTGATGACTTCAAGCGAGGAGGGGATATGAATCTGATTACAGAAGAATATCCTCTCCTTTTTTATTATAAAAATATATTCTTGATATAATGACGAAATTAGTTCGATGCGGTATAAACTTTTATGCGGATGTAGATAATAAAAAAGCGGTAAATGATAGGGATGCCTTGCAGAACACTAAATTAATGGAACATTATACTCACCTTCTTGGTCAATTACAGTATGAAGGAGCTGGTATCTGGAGCCGTTTTAATATTATGTTCGGAATAAATGTTTCTTTATTCGGATTGGAAACCGTCTTGTTTAACTCTATATGTCAAACTTCTGAATATCTGACATTTATTATTGCATTTGGCGGATTGTCATTTTCAATATGGTCTATTTACGTAATGCAGAGATTATGGAGTTATCATGAGCACTGGAAGAATATGTTATGTGAAGCGGAAAAGGCTTTTCCGGATGAGTATGTGAAACTTTTCACAAAGATTCCTTCTAATTTGAAAAGAGAGAAAAAGTCTTGGGAGTTATGGCTGAAATCATACACCCAACCTTTTTTTGCCATATTGTCTCTTATTTGGTTGCTTATTATGGTGTTAAACCATGCTATTTATACTGATATGCTGAATAAGGAAAATATTATTCATCACGTGGGTGTGGTGAAAATACAACAGAATGAAAATTTAAAAAATAATGAAAATGAAAAAGATGATGGATTCGACTACTGTGATTATTACTACAACAGATAATAGAGTATTGTTGCAGAAAAGAGATGAGAACCCGGATATAGAGTACCCCGGATATTATTCTCTTGTTTCTGGCTACCTTGAGGAGGAGGAAACCCCTCTAGATGGCATTATCAGAGAACTGAAGGAAGAATTTGAACACAAGAAATCCCAAAAGGTGCATTTTAGTTCTATAACCTATTTGGGGTCTGAGTATAGGGCAGACTATGATAGGTGGGAATATATTCATCATACTTATTTGATGGACGATGCAGCGGATATCCGTATTTTGGAAGGTGAATCTTTTGTCTTGCTGGATATGGATGAGTGTTTGAGATTGGAGAACCTTGCTCCTCATCATAAGTTGTTTTTATTAAAATATCGTGCCGGATTATGTAAAATTGACGTGCGGGAGCAATCAAAAAAAATGTTTGATGAAATAACTGTCAGGGATTTGATAAAAGTGGAATCCGTAGGGGATGTGAAAAATTATAGCTTGCTGGAGGCGGGGACTGGTTTTGTAATTGGCGAGGGTACTACTTTGAGTGCTTCAATTCCAGCGGTGGAAGCCGCTAAATATATAGGATTCTTGCAATTCGTCCCAAAGGTTCTTAGAGGCAATCATTATCATTTTAGAAAGGTGGAATATATGCTTATTTTACAGGGGCGTATGCATGCCACTTTTCAGAAATATGATGATAGTGAGGCTGTAATAGAAGAGATTTGGGAAAAGGGGGATTTGGTACGGACTTTACCGGGGTGCGTCCATACATTAACAGCTTTAGGAGAGTCGAATGTGTTGACTATTGAGTTTTCTCCACAGCCTTATGTTGCGAGGGATGTGTTGATGAATGATAAAAAATAGCTTGAGTATGGGAACCATTGCAGTAACGGGGGCTACCGGTTATTTGGCTGAGAAATTGATAGAACGGTTGATTACCCAAGGACATACTATTCATGCGATAGCCAGGAATGAAGGAAAACTGATTGCTCTGAGGGAGAAATTTAAAAGCGTTCAAATCTTTCCATGCCCCGTTGAAGATTATCTTTTATTGAAAAAGGCATTGAATGGTTGTGATGGGATATTTCATTTGGCTGCGTTTAAAGATGTCATTTTGGCAAAAGAACATCCTCTGAAAGCTGTTCAGACTAATATTCTTGGTACGTTGAATCTTCTTAAAATAACCGTTGAGGAACAGAACATAAAATTTATTCTGGCAACAAGCACTGATAAAGCTGTTCAAGTTTCAGGAACGTATGGGGCTACTAAATTGCTTATGGAGAATCTTTTTGGGGATTTTGAGCAAATAAACGGATCGAATTGCGCTTATAGGATAGTTCGTTATGGAAATGTATTGCATTCTACAGGGTCTGTTTTGGTAAAATGGAAGTATGCATTAGAAAATAGGAAGGAACTTATATTGACAGATCCTGAAGCTACCCGGTTTTTTATTACGTGGGAACAGGCAATAGATGTTATTTTTTCCTGTTTAAATGACGCTCAAAGTGCGGAACCGTTTTATCCGCCTGATATGAAATCGATAAGCTTAGGAATTTTATTGGAACTCACAATAAGAAAGTATGCTAAAACTGTTCCTGACATCAGAGTTATCGGTTTACAAAAAGGGGAAAATAAGCACGAATGTATCACGGCAGACTTAAGCAGTGAATATGCTGAAAGATGGAATAATGAGGAATTATTAAACCTTATCTAGAAAATACTATGAATGATAGATAGTTAAATCTTTCTTTTAAGACGGGGAATTGCAGTATATTGATTACTTTTGTCCTGTATCATAACTTATTAAACCTCGGATAGATATGGGAACAGAAGGCATACAGGATAAATACATCAACCCTTATGCCGATTTCGGCTTCAAGCTGCTTTTCGGCACGGCAATGAACAAGGAACTTTTCGAGGCTGCCGAGATAGCTAAGTTCAATCCTAAGGAATTAGGCGAGTATTGGGAAAGTTTGAAGAATTTCCGTGATTGGTACAGTGTGATGTCCACCCAGTTGAAAAAAGGGCGTGAGGAAGGTCTTAAAGAAGGTCTTGAGCAAGGTCGTAAGGAAGAATGCTTCAAGAATGCAAAAAAAATGAAACAGGCCGGTATTGCATTTGATGTAATTGCACAGGTTACCGGTCTGTCTATAGGGGAAATAGCGTCTTTGTAAGTCGTTTACAGCACCAGTCCGTCCAGCATCTCGATATAAAGCCTTATTGCTTCCTCAATTTCCGAAACCATGATATATTCATCAGCCGTATGTGAACGGGAGGACTTTCCCGGACCGATTTTGACAGACGGGAACTTCATCAACGCCTGATCGGACAAAGTAGGAGAGCCGAAAGGTACACGTCCTAGTTTTACCGCGCGTTTCACAAAGGGATGCTCGGCACTGATATGAGATGAGTTCAAGCGGAAAGAACGGGCTTTCGCCTCGCTTTTTAGACGGGCGCTTATTTCTTTGAATAGTTCTTCGTTAGAGTAACATTCATTACTGCGGATATCCACAACGAAAGTACAAGTATCGGGGATGACATTATGCTGCGTGCCGGCATTTATTTGTGTCACGCTCATTTTGACGGGGCCTAGCAGGGAGGATTCCTTCGGGAATTTATAATCACGGAACCACTGAATGTCTTCCAGTACTTTGTAAATAGCATTCACTCCTTCATTGCGTGCGGCATGTCCGGCTTTTCCGTATGCGGTAACATCCAGCACCATCAATCCCTTTTCGGCAATGGCAGGCTGCATTTCTGTCGGTTCACCCACTATGCCCAAGGTGATGGGAGGTAGTTGGGGCAATACGCTTTCTATTCCGTTTTTTCCGGAAACTTCTTCTTCACATGAGGCAAGAAAGATCAGATTGTATGCCTGCTCGGTTATAGAGAGATGGCGGTACACCTGAAATAAGGATACTACACTGGCGCCGGCGTCATTACTTCCCAAACCGTAAATCTTTCCGTTTTCGGCTTTCGGAGTGAAAGGATGTTTCCGCCATCCGTTTACCGGTTTTACGGTATCGATGTGGGAATTTAGTAAAATAGTCGGTTTGTTGAGGTCGAACATCGGACTGATACACCAAATGTTGTTGCCCGAACGACCGGTCATGATACCTGTTTCTTCAATATAGTTCTGCAGAAAGTCGGCGGCAGCTTCTTCTTCCCGGCTCAATGAGGGGATACCGATTAACGAATTCAGCAATGTGGTTGCTTCGGAAGTGTAATATTCTATATCAATCATCTTGATTTTAATAATTTAATGTGTTGCAAAGATACTATTTTTGCAGGAAGAAGTTACGAAAAAGGTCTAAATTATTGAGAATGAATAACGACCTTTTGGTTGAATATGTATTGGGTTACGAATTAGCAATATACAGAGTGTTTTGGTCTTCTGCGTTTTGCATAACTTCAAATAACTCTTTCTGTATCGCAAAGGTACTTATATTCTCTCATTTCACAAAAAACTCTCAAAGAAAATTTCCGTTCTACCCGCATTTTGGGTAAAGCCATTGTTGGCAGTCCGATAAGTGTAACCTGAATGAATCCAGACAAACACCCATCGGACTTATGACACAACCGAAACAAATATCTCCGTTTGCTGATGGTATGAGAACATACCGTTAGCAGGCGGAGATACTTGTTTTTATTCGGCTGTGTTAAGAGGTAGGCTTTACCATATTCCTCCCACGAAATTTTCTTTCCAGCATCATAGCTCCGTTGTCGGCATAAATGCTGACAACCAAACTCCGATGATTACATAAGCGAAGGAAAAAGTCTTCCCGTTTCCGTCAAAAGCAGGCTTCCGACAAAGACGTGAAGACACATTCCTATTTTCGCTTATGGGCAAGTCTCTTTCTTTTTTAGCCGTCTAAGCCGGATATTCTTTTCTATTTGAATCTGCCACAGTTTTCGTTTACCTCCATTCGTGTCTTCTCATATCCGCATCAGCAGGTCATTCCCGTTTCGGTGGCGAAGGTATTTCCGGGATTTTAACCCGATAGCAAGGACAAGCCTCCTGTTTTCCGCAAAAATCTCCACACCTACGGGTAGTATTTTTCCGAAAATCCTTGCAATCGCTAATCCCTACACCTTTGATAGCCACAGAAACGAAAACGACCGATGCGACAAGAAGACGCATAAAAAAAATGTCGGATAAACGAGTGGCAGATAGTTCAGTAGAAACTCAACTCCCTCAGCTCTCAGATCCGCATAAATAAAAAATCAAAATCAAACGGATATGACAACAACAATGGACATCAGACAACCTTTGCAAGTTATGGCAACTGCAATCCTTACCCTTGTACTTTGGGTGTTGGGCATTGTATGGCACATCGTGAAAGAGATTATTAACGGAGTTTACCGAATGGCTATCGGCTTCATCGTACTCCTTGTTTCGGTGGTCGGCTTTATCGGCTTAATCCTTTGGTTACTTACCCTCTAAACATCAACGACTATGGCAAAGAGAAGAAACAAGAGCGTATCACAGCAGTGCAAGTTCTACGAGGTGGACAACATCTTCGAGTATATGGTTGAGACCTACATCAACGGCAATTTCAGCAGTTTCAAGGAGTTATACCACGAGTTGAACAAGGATGCACGAAAGGACTTCACAGACTTCCTTTTGAGTGAGGTAGAGCCAATCTATTGGAGAGAGATTTTGAAAATGACTATTTAACCCCTAACACAAGAGCATTATGAACGGAAAAGGAACAGATACATTCAAGACGGCTATTCAGAACTATTTGGAATACCGAGCAGCAACCGATGAACTCTTTGCACCCTTGTTTGCCAACCCTAACAAGAGCATAGACGAATGTTGCAAGTACATCATTTGCGAGGTGCATAAAAGCGGAATGAACGGCTTTGATGATGATGAAATCTTCGGTATGGCGGTACACTACTATGATGAGAACGAGATTGAGGTGGGCAACCCTCCGCAGTGCAGAATTATCTCCAATGTGCATACCGACTTAACCGAAGAAGAAAAGAAGGAGGCAAGACAGAAAGCCATTGAGCAGTACCAACAAGCCGAGTTACGGAAGATGCAAGACCGCAACAAGCCGAAGGCAAAGCCAGCAGAGAAAGTAACCAATGTTCAACCCTCATTATTTGACTTTTGATTATGAAACCGAGAACACGCATACAGAAAGAGATAACACAACTATCCAAGAGATTGCCCAAGTTATCAAAGGCACAACGAGCATACGCATTTGAACATTGTTTCAAGCACTATGCCCACAGAACAAAGAAAGGTATCATCACTTGTTTGGAGTGCGGACACCAATGGAAGAGTGAACACCATTTGGCAGAGAGTATTTGCGGTTGTACTTGTCCTCATTGTGGCAAGCAGTTGGAAATGTTGGATACCCGAAAGAGAGTGTTCAGAGAAATGGAATACTTCTGCATTATCACCACTTGCAAGCAGTACCAGGTACTCCGTTACTTCAGTACAAAGATGTACCGCAAGGTCGGACAATCGGCAGAATACTCCATCAAGGAGGTTGTGCAAAGGTGGATTGCACCCAATGGCAAGACCGAGACCATTGCCCGATTGCGTTGTATGAGTATCTTCTACTATGATGTTTGGAACTTGGACAGCGATATGGAGATACGCACCAACAACCAACACCGAGCATACGACATCAATCCATATTGTACCTATCCTAAAATGCGTGTAATCCCCGAACTGAAACGCAACGGCTTTAATGGCAGTCTGCATAACCTTTCGCCTTTTGACCTCTTTACGGCTATCCTCAATAACAGCAAGCAAGAAACCTTGCTGAAAGCCGGTCAGATTGCAGTATTGCGTTACTCTATCAATACCTATTTCAAATTGGAAGAGTATTGGGCAAGCATTAAAATCTGTATCCGTAACGGCTACACCATTACAGACGCATCTATGTGGAAAGATTATATAGACCTACTCCGATACTTCGGCAAGGACTCTAATAACCCGAAATATGTATGTCCGACAGACCTCCAAGCGGAACACGACAGATTGATGGACAAGAAGAACAAGATAATGGAAAAGGAAAGGGAACTACAACGGATTAGAATGGCACAACGACGCATAGAAGCAGAACGACAGAAAGCGGAGAGATTGGAAAGAGCCAAGACGGAATATGCTCTAAAAAAGGCAAATTTCCTTGACTTGAATATTACGGATGGCTTCATCTTCATCAGTGTATTGCAGAATGTAGAAGACTTCTATGAGGAAGGAAAGGCTATGCACCATTGTGTATATTCAAACGAATACTACAATCGGGACAATTCATTGATTTTATCCGCCCGTATAGATGGTAAACGGGTTGAAACTATTGAAGTCAATTTGGAAAATCTGAGTATAATCCAAAGCAGAGGTGCTTGTAACCAAGACACCGAATACCACGACCGCATTGTAAGCCTTGTGAACAAGAATATGAAACTAATCCGCAAGCGGATGGCTGCATAAGTAGTAACCACTAAAACAACATCATTATGGAAGTGAAGATAGAGAATTTAATCAATGTATGGTATGACCAAATACCGACCTTGTTCATCAACCTTGTCAATGCTATTGTATTGGCAAGGGATGAAAAGGAACTCCGAGAGGTGATAGACCATTTCCACAAGAATACAAGTCTGAAAGGAATGTTCGCATACGGATTTGGCAAGCACCATTTTTGGCTCAAACAGCGAAAGGTAAGCGACCCTTCAAAACTTATGGAACATCGTATTTTAGTAGTTGAATTTTAATCGTATGGTTATGAATACATATAAAGTCAAGGTACAATTCATCATATCGGGAGAGTATGAGATAACCGCCAATTCAGAGCAAGAAGCGAGAGAAAAGGTAAGAAGGTTTTGCGGTATTACAGCAGGATATAATGTGTTCTGCACATTACCCGAAAGAGTGAAGCACCGCTTTTCCAACTATCCGACAAAGGAAATTGTAAGTGTAACCCCTAAAAGCAAATGACTATGACAAGCCGAATGACAATCAACGGAGTAAGCACCTGTACCGCATTGGGTACGGAGAAATATGAGAAGTACTACAGCGGTCGCAGACCGAGAAAGGCGATGATACAATACGATTACCGCCATACGGACGGAGAGCTGTTCTCAACGGTAGCACCCACTTTGGAGCAATGCAGAGAGAAACGCAACTTATGGTTAAACAAGAAAGAGAGCAAGCAATGAACAAGCCTATATATCAGACAATGAAAGTCGTGTTCGCTGAACCTATCCGAGCATTGAACGAAATGTTCAGCGACACGCAGTCTTGGGGAGTATCAACCCTCAAAGAGTGGATAGACGGATATGAAAGCACCCGATTTACAGCGATAGACGGACATACAGCTATCATCACATCGGAGTATAATATGTAATGTGTCAAGGAGTGGTTAGGAAAGAATACCCCCATTTACACACAGATAGAGTTATGAACAATCAAAGGTATAGATTATGATAGCACAGACAATTCTAATGCAGTTGGGTGGCAGACGCTTTGTAGCCTTTACGGGTAGCAAGCAATTGACAGATATGGGCAACGGACTCCGTATGAACCTTGCCCGAAACAAGACATCGGCAAACCGACTTGACATCATCTATGATGGAGGTGCAGACCTTTATAATTTGCGTTTCTACCGAAAGACATTCAGTAAAAAGACCTTTGAGGTCAAGGTAAAGGACATTGCCAAGTACGAAGGTATCTACTTTGATAGGTTGCAAAGTCTATTTACGGAGGTTACGGGATTACGCACTCACTTCTGAACATCGGGCGGATTTTTCCGCCCGCTACTTTCTTTCGGTGAGCAGGGGAAGGCGGACAAAGAAAGTAGCAAAGAAACCCAAGCCTTTTATCTGCGATAGGCTGAAAATTAAATCGGACAGAATGAATGTTGTTCACTCTGTCCGATTGTCGTATATGGCTGTATAGCATTATGGAATATACAGCAACTCAAATTCCATTCTTCGGCGAAGCTCCAGAGACGGGATTACCTTTCCTTTGTACTTGCGGAAGGTGATGTATTCCCGATAGATGTTCCGGTCGCCCTCGTCTAACATCTGAACAAGTCGGCTTTTCGGTCGGCCTCCGTAGCCCAACAGACGGTAAGCACCTACATTATATAAGCTTTTACATAATGTGGGTTATGTAAGCGAGTATATTATGTAAATAAAGGAAATATAAATCATTGACTAACAGATGGTATATTTATTTTTTACAGGATTACTTTTTACATAATATTCCTAATTTAGTAGTTAAAATCATAGCATTATTCCCTAATAAGAGATATATTGAAGCTCCATCTACTTGATTTGATGGAGCTTCAATTTATATCTAACAATAAATAATGTTTTATGGAAGAAAGTAATTTTTATGATTTAAGGAAACAAGTTGTCCAACAACTGCGTGAAAGGCATTATGCACCTTTAACTATTTGTGCATTTAAGAGTAGTTATAATAAACTGGAATGTTATATGCTGGAAAATAAAATTGAAATCTATTCTGCTCGTGTAGGAGAAGATTTTTTGAAAACTCGTCACAAGAGTATGGCATACGCCCAACTGTCTGATTTTGAGAAGAACATGGTTAGACATATAAAAATAATGAATGAAGTTCTGCATACAGGAATTATCATTGGAAAACCAACTCCGCGAAGTCCTATGTTTGAATTCAAAGGAGATTTAGGCATACAATTCAATGAATTTATTTGTCATGAAAGGAGAATTAAAAGCCCTCTAACAGTGAGCAAACATCACTTGTATTTGAGAGACTTGTATGATTTTCTAAAAGAAAACAACAAACTGGTTAAAGAGTTTGATATTCCCGGTTGCTTGTTATTTTTACGTGAATTGAAGCGAAAGAAACGTCCTTGGCCTCACGTCGTCTCTTCTGTAAGAGCCTTTGTCAGATACTCTTGTGAGCGTAATTTATTAGCAGATTGCAATTTTTCCCGCTGGAATAGGATTTTACGCCTTCATCGTCCCAAAAATCCTCAATTACCATCATATTATAGTAGGGAGGAAATAAAAAAAATGCTGGACGCAATAGACAGATCTTGTCCTAAAGGAAAACGCGACTATGCAATGCTTTTACTTGCAGCACGTTATGGACTCCGCGCTTCGGATATAGTAGGAATTACATATGCCAATTTTGAATGGGAGTTCAACCGTTTGTCCCTTGTGCAGGCAAAGACGGGGAAGCCTGTTTTATTTCCATTATCAGAGGAAATAGGAAGTGCCATTATTGATTATATCAAGTTCGGAAGACCTGATATTGACAGTCCGCATGTTTTTTTGGAACATATGGCTCCATATCAAAGGATTTCACCCCAGGCATTGAGCAGGATTGTCTCAGAGTGGATGTTAGCAGCCAAGATAGATATATCAACACGTAAACATGGTCCTCATTCTTTACGTCATAGTCTTGCTATTAATTTGTTTGAGAATGGTGAATCCCCAAGCGTTATTTCTGAAATTCTCGGACATTCCAATTTATTAACCACCATGAGTTATGTAAAAGTTGATTTGAAGCATCTAAGGCAATGCGCACTTGAAGTACCTCAAATTCCTGAAATATTTTACTTAGAAATATATGAGAAAGAGAACTGGTAAATTATATAGTGTATTCTCTGGGTTAATTACCCAATATATAGAATACAAGAAAAATATAGGTTGCAAAACGACTGTAATGGAATGTTTGGATACTTCAATTTCATCAAAAACTATTTCAAACATTTTCAATCATATTTTAGAACGTGCCGGCATCGTACGAAATGAAAATCGAAAAGGACCTCGTCTGCATGACCTTCGACATACATTCTGTGTAAATTCATTTGTGCAATTATGTGAATCAGGGAAAGATATACATAATGTGATGCTGATACTAATGACGTATATGGGACATCAATCCATTGCCGCTACCAATAAATATGTCAGAATAGTGGAGACCATGTTTCCTGAAATTGTAAGACAAGTAGATATGGCTCACAATCATATTTTTCCAAACATGGATGAAATGACAGATTAATTATGTATTAAAAATTTAATGTATGACAGATTTTGGAAAATATCTCACAGATTATTTAAACCGTTACCTCACAATGGAATGTGGTTGTTCCTATCAAACGGTAAAACAGTATAGTGCAACATTCATGCTTTTTATACAATACATGTATAAGATTGAATTAATAGCACCGGAAAAACTATTCCTCAAAGAAATTACAAAAGAAAGAGTTTTAGGATTTTTGCATTGGCTGGAAGAAACGAGAAAATGCTCAATATCAACAAGAAATAATCGTTTAAGCGCCCTACGGTCTTTTTTCAAATATCTTCAATATCGGGAAGTTAAGGGCATGGCTTATTGGCAAGCTATATTGAGTATCAAACAGAAAAGAACACCTTTTAAGGAAATGTCTTATCTGACTACAGAAGGAGTACAGGCATTACTTGAACAACCGGATTTATCAACTCGTAAAGGGCGTAGAGACTTTATTCTTATGGGGCTATTGTATGATAGCGGTGCAAGAGTTCAAGAGATTATAAACCTAACCCCAGAAAATATAAGATTAGGAGAAACTACTACTGTAAAATTACATGGGAAAGGCAATAAAATTAGAGTAGTTCCTCTTTCTACTAATCAAGTGAAAAATTTAAGGTTGTATATGGAAGAGAACAATCTTTTTGCTTCACAATATAGATGCCATCCATTATTCCCTAATCCAAAAGGAGAAAGGTTGACGAGAATGGCCATATTAGATATTGTGAAAAGACATGCTAAAAATGCGAGGAAACAATATTGGGGATTGATACCAAGTAATATATCCTGTCATACATTTCGGCACTCCAAAGCCATGCATATGTTGGAAGCGGGTATAAATCTCGTCTATATTCGTGACTTTCTTGGACATGCTTCTACAACAACAACGGAAATATATGCCAGGGCAAGTGAAAAATTAAAAGAACAGGCATTGGAAAAACTAACTCCTGGTATTATTCAGGAAAGTAAAACTACATGGCAAAAAGATGGAGATTTAATGGAATTCTTAAAAGCTCTGCAAGTAAAATATAAATAAAATAGTAAGTAGAGTGAAGAGTAGTAAATAGAAGGACCACTCTTCACTCATTTGAATACAATGTAAACATTCTTATTTGCAATTACATAGTAATCAGCTGTATAGCAATATCTTCTATGTAAGTTTGTTTGCATAACCATTTTTATGTAGATTTATATAATCTTTCTTTTATTATATGATATTTTGAAATTATTCTGTGCTTAATCCAAATTGCTACTGAGACCTTCTGGTTCAGGCACAGTTGTTATTTTTTATCAATATAAAACCAGTCATAAATTTCATACTTCTAACTAGATCTTTCCGATAACGTCTATCCTACAATAGGTTCTTTTCACTTAAAACAAACTCCAAGAACATTTTATCAATGAGCCTGTCGTATTCTATGTAATCAAACTGTTCCATAAAACGGGCAATCGACTTCATGATTCCCAGCATACGTTGATGGTTGCAGGAAAATAGGATAAATTCTCTTTTAAATATCTACAAGTATCATCACTAAGGATGCAGATATTTCCGACTTTTGATAATCCATTTTTTATACATGTTTATATTAGTTCAACTTTATAATAATAGAGATGTCTAATCACCATAAGTGTATTTTGTCATATTGATGACTAAATACAGATATTTAAGGCTACAATTTATTGGGAAAAGAGCATTTTGAAAAATAAAATTCAGTAATTTTGCTTTCGGTTAAGTTTGCAGCAAAATATTTTCCCACTCATATTTTTATATTAGTAGGCTACAAATTTTAATCGAACGACATTGATGTGATAAATTTATATAAAAATATTGATATGTTAATAAAATCAGTAACACTTAAAAACTTTCGTGGCTATAGAAGTGAGACTACAGTTCTTTTCTCCAATCTAACAACTTTTGTTGGTCGTAACGATATTGGAAAATCTACAATTCTGGAAGCCTTAGACATTTTCTTTAACGAAGGAAAAGGATGTATTTCCCTAGATAAGGAAGATATAAATAAACGTGCTTCTAATGAGGGTGACGATGAAGTAATAATTGCTGTAGAATTTTTCAAATTACCAGATAGTTTAGTTATAGATGAAAGCAATAGAACTACACTTGCAGCTGAATATCTTTTAACAGAATCTAATACTCTAAAAATAGTGAAAAGGTATCCAAAAGCTGGAAGGGAAAAAGTTTATATTCGAGCTAAACATCCGACCAATGCAGTTTGTTGCGATTTGTTAAGCAAAAAAATTAGTGATCTTAAAGCAATATTAAATCGAGAGAACATTGAATGTGAAGATCAGACTAGAAAGGCTGTAATACGCGCAGCAATATGGAATCATTTTGCTGATAATCTTAATTTAGAAGAAAAGGAAATTGATGTAACAAAAGAAGACGGAAAGACGATTTGGGAAAGTTTGAAGAAGTTTCTTCCTGTATATTCACTCTTTCAAGCTGATCGTAGTAATAATGACCATGATAAAGAAATACAAGATCCTTTAAAAGAGGCTGTAAAATCAATACTAAAAGAGGAAAATGTAGCCCAAATGTGTCAGCAAATAGCAGAACATGTTACAACTAAACTACAAGAAGTCTCAAATCATACGTTAGATAAAATACGAGAAATGAATCCAGAGCTAGCAAATAGTCTTAGCCCTAATATACCATCTTTCACTGATTTAAAATGGTCTGATTTATTCAAAAATGTATCTATTGCTGGAGATAATGACATTCCTATCAATAAACGTGGTAGTGGTGTAAAGCGTTTGATACTTTTGAACTTTTTTAGAGCTGAAGCCGAAAGAATGCAAAGTAATACAGAATCAGATGGTCTAATATACGCTATTGAAGAACCTGAGACTTCTCAGCATGTTGCACACCAAAAGATCCTGATGAAAGCTTTAATAGATTTAGCCAACAATGAGAATGTACAAGTTGTATTGACAACCCATAGTTCTTATGTTGTAAAACAACTAAAGTTTGATAACATTCGATTAGTAAAAGAAATAGAAGAAGAAAGGGTTGTTCAGAATATTGAATTATCCCAGTTGCCATATCCATCTTTAAATGAAATAAATTTCACATCTTTTGGAGAAGTAACAGAAGAGTACCATGATGAATTATATAGTTATCTTTATTCGAACAAAACTGGTGAAGTAAAATGGATTGAAGAATATAAAAATGGTAAACCAACAGTCAACTATATTAAGGAGTTGTCAAATGGTACAACTAGGACAGAGCAAAAGACTTTAACAGAAAAAATTCGTCATCAAATTCATCATCCAGAGAATTGCCATAATACTCCTTATACAGAAACCGAAATTCGCCAGTCAATTGAAGATATGAGAGCTTTTATAATGAATAAGAGAGTATAAATTGGCAGCTCTTTTACATCTCGCTGCCGAAGATGTGCATTTATCGTCTTGGACGACGACGACAATACGGTGAAACGTATTCCCACTTTCCATAGCGAAACCGATAATAATCGGACACAGACACTGGTTTGTAAATGCAATTACACATTATCCGCATATCAAACACCTCCTTTCATTTATCTAACCTTATAAATAAAGATAGGCTCTGTGTTCTCTATTTGGAAATGCTATGCAAATGTACAATAAATGTTTATGATAAGCAAGTCAAAAAAGATATTTCGACTTTGGTAACTACTCAGCGAATAATCATAATTGAGAATCAGTCTTTTACATAAATGATAAAATAGAAAAAGTAGAGAAATTTTATGAAACAGAGCATAAATCTTTCCATTTGCATACGAATCCCTTATTATTCTACCTATTTGAAAAACTTTTGTATCAGAAAGCTTTCAGATGATGAAATTATTCGCTGAGTAATTACTGACTTTGTACCATTTATTAATATGTTTAATACTTTGTGTATGATTTAGGATATTCTATTTTATGATTTCATTCTATGTAATAGTTATGTAAATAAAATTGCAACTGTTATGAATTATATTATTGATATACATATATTTATATATGACAACTTTACATAACATATTCGTTTACATAACCTACGTTGTAGGCAAGTGTGGCAAGGAGTAATGAATCTTGTCCGTAACCGCTGAACATCTTGCAAAGTTTCATCAGGTCGGAACGCAGCAGCCTGTCCGCTTCCTCTTCCGTCATATCCATTGAAAGGTTTTCGCCCGGCAATACCTTATGCCCATACCCTACATACGGATAATGTTCGGCTTTGTTATGGAGTCCCTCGAAATGCTTGATTACTGCAATCGCCCTTTCAAACGGGGGCAGTTCGCTGATCACCTGTGCCGACAAACTGCCTGCCGTTATCATAAGGCTGCATACTAACATACAAATCTTCTTTATCATAGGCTTACCCGTTTGCTGTTTCACCTCCTTCCGCTACCTGCTCAGACTCTTCCTGTTCGGTCTGTGTGTCGTCATTGAAGTCAAACTCCAGCTCAAAGGCATTTCCGAAATTATCCTCGATAACCACGATGAAGTTCTGTGCCTCCTCGCACTCCGATGTGTAGTACAAACGGAACTTGTCATTCTCCAACAGATAGCGGTCGTTCGGCAGGAAGGTAGTACCATTGTCCATTTTCAATGTCCCTTCACCCTCGAATTGGAAGTAACGGATGGTATAGAGTGCTTCAGCAAACTCGCCCTCCTTAATCATCTCACATCGTATCTCAACGGTTTCGCCCTTTGTCACTTTGTTTGGAACGGGCATTATCTCTACCGTGAACGGATAGGACTGTTGGATGTCCAGCTCATCATCGCACGAACTGAATCCGAAAACTGCGGCTGTCATACAGCCGAGAGCCATTAACTTCTTGAATATGCTTTTCATCATTGTTCTTCTTTTAGTCGTTTATAATTCGATAGTTAGTTTTTGGAGATACTCGTTCAAGTCCTTCTCTCCCTTATACAATCCGGAGCAATCCTTTACCTTGTCCCCGAAATGCTTATGTAGTGTTTCCACCGTCCTACGTCCGGCATTGTCGTTGTCGAGGTAACAGTTTATCTGCTCATACTCTCCGAGCTTGTCCATCACTCTTCCGAGTGTACTTACCGAGTTCAACACGAGCTGGTCTTCACCGTTAGTCAGTCCGAGTGTCACAGCCGACAGGTAATCAAAATAACCCTCATAGACATTGCAATGCTTGGAACCGTTGTCTATCAATGAATAGTCCTTCGGTGGAATACACCCCTTGAAGAACTTGTTACGGATTTCGTAACCACCGCTCACATTCTTAAAAGCAAGGGAGAAGTATTGCTTGCCGTTAGCCTTGTATCGTACCTCCTCACAGTTCGGCAAGGCAACCTCCATCGGGATATTCCTCTCTCGGAGGTAGTTAATCAATAACCTGCTCCAGATGGGTATGAACTCCACATCCTCCATCTTGTAATGTACCGTCTCTTTCTTCAGTAAGGTCATGTTGTTCTCCTTCATCGGAAGCGGAGAATTGAGCGTATCGGCAATGTGTCTTGCCTGTGTAATGAAGTCGCTGCTACCGATAATCTCTCCTGCAAGGTCGAAAATATCACCTCCCTTGCTGAGTCCGAAATCAAACCACAGCCCTTTGGCTACATTCACCCTGAACGATGGTCGTCTGTCCTCTCTGTAAGGTGCGTGGTACAACAACTCATTGACACTCTTTCTTACGGGAGCATATCCCAAAGCCTGCAAATAGTTCTCAACAGGCACGTTTCTTATATCTTGTATTTCCATATCCTTTCACTGTTTAATTGATGATGAACTTTATTCCCAATCCGTATTGGGTATGAAATTTCTTGGTATCGCCACCCCAAAGGCAGCGTTCACGGATGTTGGCAAGCAGCGCTATACGGTCTGCAATGTATATCTCCATATCCAGCGTGACGGCTCCACCATATACAAACCTGTCCCTTGCGTGCAGTGTCGCACCGTCAAACAGCAGCTTGTCGCCCCAATTCACCGTTTCATAGCCGGCCAATGCAGATGCTCCGATATAGAAGAAGACTATCTTGCGTGCATCAGAGAGGAACTTGTAGTAATAGCCACCCTCAGCCGTGAACTGCGACACGGGAATGCGGATGTCCTTGTATGGGCTGTGCCATTGCAGATACTCCGCACCGAACACCCATTTGTTTCCGCCTTTCGTATAGGATGAGAGTGCCGCCCCGAAGCTGTATCCAGCACTATTGTCCTTGTCGGAGGTGTGGAATCCGTCAGCCATATTTGCTTTCAGTTCAATGCCCTTCATCTTCGGCAGGCATCGTTGGGCGTTGGCTTGCCCGACAAGGGCAAGCAACGCTACAAACATTATCAGATACTTCTTCATACTACTTCACGCTGAGTTCGTTGATAGTCTGAGCCAATACCAAATCCTCGTTCTCAATCACGAAGGACTGATGGCGACCTCCGTTCTTCTCATTGAGTTCCACCACAAGACACTTGTCATCGGGAATGGTGAACTTGGACATGGTGAACACGGTGCGTTCACTCTTCTTGCCCGGTACGACAGTCACATAGTTCTGGGCACGGAGCGGCAGGATAATCTGCTCCTGTACGGCTGTACGCTTCGCCACTTTCTTGTCCACAATCTTGAAGGTGATGTAGTCCACATCGAAAGGCACATTGCTCGTGTTCTTGATTTCCGTGTGGAAGTAGAGCAATCCGTTATGCGTATAGATACCCTTGAGAAGATACTGCACCCCGAAACGCTTGCTGCCGATGTGCTTTACCAGTCTCTTGTTCTGCTTGTGGATGGATTTCATAATCAGACGCACCAGCATCGGACTCTCCGAACCAAGTTCCTTGAGATAGATTTCCTGTGCATTGTTCGGACGGTTCACAGCCTCGCCATCGTGGATAAAGTCCTTCATCTCCACATTGAGGATTAACGGCTCATCGGCATACTTGACATTGAAGGTGTAGAAACTGCCGTCCTCCGTAATGACCGACATATTGGTCTCGTTCTGGAAGTTCTTTACGGTCGCCTTTACACGGATAACATTCTCCGCACCGTCAGCCTTGCCCGCAATCAGATTGGGCGAACCCAAGTCCACATAACGCACTTCCGAGGGGAAGATGATATGCGTAGGCTCGGCACTCAATGCCTTGCCGTCTTTCGACGGTAGGTTTTCAAGAGCCTGCCCCCGAACCGTGCTTACATGTCTCCATGTACACGGCTCTCCATTGGATTCACTCAACTTAGTGTTCATTGGTCTGAATTTTATAATTACAAGATTCGCAAACGGCTAATGTCTTACGGTTTTGTTTTATCAATTTTGCATTCCATGGCGTATCTCCTTTAAGTTGGCGAAGATTACGCACATGATGCATAGTGATATTACCGTTTGACCCACATAGCTCACAAACACCTTCTTTTAGCCTTTCCATAAGGCTAGGTTTCGAAATGTGCCATGTGTTGGGAATAATATCTACAAGACTATTCCTGTAAGCAGTTTTTCTTTTGAAGCCTCCATCATAGAATATTCTGTATTTGGTTGCACCTTTGGCATCTTTAAAGGGCACAATAAACTTCTTATCACGCAGAAATTTAAGTTTAGCTTGTACCATTGTCAGATTTAGCTTCTGGGCAATCGTTTTATACATACTGTATTCCATTATGTATCCGAATGAGTTCCCAATGTCGGAGATATTATTGGCAATGGCATAATAGTTATAGAATCCTCTTATTTCGGTATTATATTGAGCTACTATGTCTTCAACCTTCTTTCCAATCATAAAGGCACGTGGTTTGGGTTTCCAAACCGTCTTTTTCCGTTCTTGGGACATCCTTAAAGCATCATATTCCAAAAGCTTGTTTTTTGCTGTATCCATGTTTACATGCAGCATGACTGAACCTTTTCCGAAGCGTCTTATCACACCTTTTCTATCCTTATGCCTAAAGCTACAGTCACGGACAAATATTTCGTACCCTAAGAATTTAGCTTTATCGTGTGCGTTTGTTATCAGGGTCTTTTCCTCTGAAAGTTCCAATCTTAGCTTTTCTGCCATGAATTTGGCAATGTCCGCCTTGATTGTAATGCACTCGGTTTTACTTCCGATAATTCCAATTAAGAAATCATCAGCGTATCTAACGTACTGGATTCGTCTGTATTCTGTATCCATTGGTTCTTGACAGGTTGTTGCGAAGGTTTGTGCCAACGTTTCTTTTATCTCTGCTATCATTTTATCCCTCACGGATTCATCCGTTATTGATTTCAGCCTCTTTGCAAGTCTTGTTTTCTTGTTATTGAGTCTACGGTATTCCAAACTTATTCGTCTTCTTTCACCTTTATTGAATTTTTCAGCATATTCCTTGATGTATTTGTCGAATCTGTCAAGATAGATATTAGCCAGTATGGGACTGATAATACCACCTTGAGGTGTTCCACTATACGTGTTTTGGAATCGCCATCGTTCAATATATCCAGCTTTCAGAAATTTTCTAATTAAGCGCAAGAAACGCTCGTCGCTTATACGCTCTTTTAGAATATCCACAAGAATGTCGTGGTTGATGTTGTCGAAGAATCCTTTTATATCTCCTTCGATAAACCACTTAACGCCTGTGAACTTTTCTTGAACTTGTGTGAGAGCGGTATGGCAGCTCCGATGTGGACGAAAGCCATGTGAGGTCTTTCTCAATTGGTGGATATTGGCATTGCCGTTACCCATTGAGGCGAATACAGCTCTTTACATTGCAACAATGGCGGCAGGCTATATCTGCCTGTTGATGGGAGGACTCTGGATGAGCCGACTGTTGAAGTACAATCTGATGGAAGATGTCTTCAACAACGAGAACGAGAGCTTTATGCAGGAAACAAGGTTGCTGACAAATGACTACTCCGTCAATCTGCCTACACGCTTCTACTATAAAAAGAAGTGGAACAAAGGTTGGATAAATGTCGTGAATCCGTTTCGTGCAACCATTGTCCTCGGAACACCGGGTAGCGGTAAGTCCTATGCCGTTGTAAACAACTTCATCAAGCAGCAGATTGAGAAGGGGTACTCCATGTATGTCTATGACTTCAAGTTTGTGTGACGAGCAAGTCATGTTGATGGCTGTTTAACTGAGTTAAACTCTGATTAAACCTATTGTTTCGTCAATAGTAGCCTAAGAGCAGGTGCGACATCAGTTGTGCTAAGCTGCTCTGAAAAGGTAACCCTCCCGAAAGGGGAAGAATGAACCGTGAGGGAATTTCAACGACCGCAAGCGTTATGCAGTCTGGGGGCTTGGCTCAATGGTATGGTTAGCGCAAGCGAACTGTTATTTAAAGGTCGTTAAGTCGAACAAGCCAAACAACGCTGATAGGCTTGAACCAAAAGGTAAAGCGGTTGGACATTTCTGTGAATTTTGGGAATGCACGAACATCAGAACCGCCGGCTGAGAGACAGAACCTAACCCATTGGTTTGGCATCAACATGGAACTCGGTAAGCCTATATATCTCCCACAAAGGGTAAGCAGACCGCAAGGAATGCCGAATGGTATGTAGGTATAAGATTGTGGAAAAAGCGAATGCCATTCTGTAACGGAATGGATAAGGATTAAGCCAATGTCACGTGTGTCATTGACAACATCATCCTCCACGAAAGTGGGCAGACTTCCACTAGGTAATTCTTTTACAAGATAACTTAAAGAACTTCTTAAAGGAGGAAAGCAAATGAACGAAAATAGAAATATTAAGTGTGCGCCTTCTGACCGAAACCAAAGTTGGACCAGTATAGACTGGAACAAGGCGGAGGAAACGGTCAAGAAGCTTCAAGCGCGTATTGTAAAAGCTCAGAAAGAAGGTAAGTATGGTAAAGTGAAAGCTTTGCAATGGACACTTACCCACTCGTTTTATGCCAAGGCATTGGCAGTTAAACGAGTGACCTCTAACAGTGGCTCAAAAACTTCGGGGGTGGACAAAACATTATGGACAACACCTGAAAGAAAATACAGAGCCATTGCTACACTTAAGAGAAGAGGCTACAAACCTCAACCGTTAAAGAGAGTCAATATCAAAAAGAGTAATGGTAAACTTCGCCCTTTGGGCATTCCTACAATGACAGACCGCGCAATGCAGGCATTGTACCTAATGGCACTTGACCCTGTAGCAGAAACCATTTCGGACAAATATTCATTTGGATTCAGAAAGAATCGCTGTTGTGCAGATGCCATGATTCGTTGTCATACCCTCTTATCTCGTTCTTACTCACCCGAGTGGGTTTTAGAGGGAGATATAAAGGGATGCTTTGACCACATCAGCCATGATTGGCTTCTAAACAATGTCCCTATGGATAAAGAAATACTCCGTAAGTGGTTGAAATGCGGATTTGTCTTCAAAGGAGAGGTTTTCCCAACGGAAGAAGGTACACCACAAGGTGGAATCATATCGCCAACTCTTGCTAACATCGCTCTGAACGGTATCGAAAAGGCTCTTTCGGGATTCAAGCAAACAACCCGTAATGGTGTTGCATATAATCCCAAAGTGAGTTTAATACGATATGCCGATGATTTTATCATTACAGGTGCATCTAAAGAAATCTTGGAAAACGAGGTAAAACCTATTCTAGTCGAATTCTTCCAAGAAAGAGGGCTGGAACTGTCAGAAGAAAAAACAGTTATAACCCATGTTTCGGAAGGTTTTGATTTTCTCGGATTCAATGTTCGCAAATATAATGGTACACTACTGACAAAACCGTCAAAGAAAAGTGTAAAGAAACTCACCGAAAAGGTGAAGGTTCTATTGAAATCGCACAGAGCAGTAAAACAAGAGGAAATACTTATGATGCTGAATCCAATATTGACGGGATGGTCAATGTACTATCGGTATTGCGCAGCCTCAGAAACTTTTAGGAAAACCGACCAAAAGATATTCAATATGATTTGGAGATGGTGTCTCAGACGCCATTCAAACAAATCTCTTGGATGGATTAAAAATCGGTATTTTCATCGTGTGAATAATCGTGATTGGTGTTTTGGTATCGCAAAAGACAGTCCTAAGGGAAATACACATATCCTTCTAACTCGTCTGTTTGATACCAAGATTACAAAATATCCCCAAATAAAAGGGGATGCAAATCCGTATGATGCGGAATGGTATGATTACTTCCTTGACAGAAATCTTATTCGTATGAAAGAAAGTTTGAAAGGAAGGAAATCCCTCATATTCATGTGGGAAAGACAGAACCAATGCTGTCCATTATGTGGAGAACCCATAACCAAAGACACACCGTGGCGCACGGTGATGCTGAACGTGGATGGTATATCCAAACTGCATCTTGCACATGAAACATGTTGTAAATCTCTTAACAAGAAAGGAGGACTTTCATGAGCGTGCTTCATAGAAGTATTGAATTGCTTGAGCCGTATGATGGGAAACTATCATGTACGGTTCTTAGGGGGGAAAGCGCCCGTAAGGGTGCCGACCTACCCGATCCCGACCTCTCGATGATTGCCTACAACCATCTGATGAACAACTTGGACGGGTACAAGGTAAAACCGAAATTCTATGTGATTAACTTCGATGATCCACGCCGTAGTCATCGTTGTAATCCCATACACCCGGACTTCATGACGGATATTTCGGACGCATACGAGAGTGCATATACCATTATGCTCAACCTCAATAAAACTTGGGTGCAGAAGCAGGGCGATTTCTTTGTGGAATCTCCGATTATCCTCTTTGCCGCCATTATCTGGTACTTGAAGATTTATGAGAACGGGAGATATTGTACCTTCCCGCACGCTATCGAGTTCCTGAACCGTAGGTATGAGGATATTTTCCCAATCCTCACAAGTTATCCGGAGTTGGAAAACTACCTGTCACCTTTTATGGATGCTTGGCTCGGTGGTGCAGCGGAGCAGTTGCAGGGTCAGATTGCAAGTGCAAAAATTCCGCTTTCCCGTATGATTTCACCGCAGTTATATTGGGTGATGTCGGACAGCGAGTTTACACTTGACATCAACAATCCCGAAGAACCGAAAATCCTATGTGTGGGTAACAACCCCGACCGACAGAACATCTATGGTGCAGCACTCGGTTTGTATAATTCCCGTATCGTGAAGCTCATTAACAAGAAAGGGATGCTCAAGTCATCGGTTATCATTGATGAGTTGCCGACCATCTATTTCAAGGGTTTGGATAATCTTATTGCAACGGCACGAAGCAACAAAGTTGCGGTATGCTTGGGCTTTCAGGATTTCAGTCAGCTGGTGCGTGACTATGGGGACAAAGAAGCCAAGGTCGTGATGAACACCGTTGGTAACATCTTCTCCGGTCAGGTGGTAGGTGAAACGGCAAAAACTCTCTCTGAACGCTTCGGAAAAGTGTTGCAGAAAAGGCAGTCAATCACCATCAACCGACAGGACAAGTCCACATCCATCAATACACAGATGGATAGCCTTATCCCTCCGAGCAAGATTTCCGGTCTTACGCAGGGTATGTTTGTCGGCTCCGTATCGGACAACTTCTATGAACGCATTGAACAAAAGATTTTCCACGCCGAGATTGTGGTGGACAATGAGAAGGTAGCAGCCGAAACGAAGGCTTACAAGCCTATACCTGTCATTACCGACTTTACGGACGAGAATGGCAAGGATTGTATGCGGGATATGATACACTCCAACTATAACCACATTAAAGAAGAGGTGAAACAGATAGTCAAAGACGAACTGGCAAGAATCGCCAACGATGAGACCCTAAGCTATCTGTTGCAGAAGAAGTAAAAAAGTATCGGGAGGCTGCTCCCTCCCGATACTTTCTATTTTTTGTGTTTTAGATTTCTAAATTCTACAGAAAATTTGGTAGCAAGTTTTGGATCTTCTGATACTTGAATTGTTTCATCATTTTTATATTCGGCATTAGAAGACCAATTATAAGAACCTTGTAACACAACTTGGTTATCAATAACACAAAATTTATTATGCATTATACCACCTCTTTGTCCACGTACTTTTAGAACTTCAAGCCCATCTAAATTTACCCCGTTTTTTTTATTTACACCGTCATCATAAATGATAATATCAATTTTTATTCCTTGTTCCTGTTTTTCTTTTAACTTATCTGCTAATACTTGATTGGTAAACCAAGCCATAGCAAGAGATATGGACACCTGTGCTTTGTCAAATTCCGCAAGAATTAAATCTTGTATATGAAGAAATGAAACATTGTTTTTAATTTCCTGTTTCTTTACAATGCGACCACCAAGAACAACATATTTTCCATCTATCTCTTGAATAGTATAATTTTCAGGGGTTATTATTTTTAACATCTCACTTATGCAGTCCTTCTTATTATCTGATGTGTTTATTATTTCTTCTAGTATTGTTCGTAAATAATCCGTCCCATTTAATTTTAAGAGTCTATCTTTAGTATATTCACTACGAGAAGGATTTCTATATGAATCTTTTGATAATTTGGGTAATCCTCCATTATTAAAATCATAGATGTCTCTATATCCGCAGCTGCAAAACAACTCTACTAATTCTGGTCCTTTTCTTTGTCTTGATAAGTTGTTATCTCCCGTAACAAAAGGAACTAATTTTATTATAGCAAAATCTGACAATTCCATATTTAAAGTGATTTTATTAGTTCTGTAATGTTTATAAAACTTTTAGCAATAACATCTTCTTCAGGTATTTCTGAAAAAGCAATTGCTGGTAACTCTTTCAGATACGTCTCTTTCAAATTAGACCACAAAGCAGGGAAGTCTGATAATAATGGTGATTGTCCTATTTCCATTGTATTCCAACCTTCAGGTTTATCAAATGTCTCTCTGTCATGAGCCAATAAGGTATTGAAGTCCGTCTTGAATTGTTCCGATTGTAGATATTTATCACACTCTGTGTCTTGCAACAAATAATGCAAGTCATAGAAGTGGCGTATCTTGGCTGCCACATCGTATATATAATTATCTGACAATGAAAAACGGATAAGAGACACCAGTTTTTCTGTCAATGTCTGTCTTTTATCCAATACATTCAAAGTGAAGGACTGTAGTCCATATTCTTCTATCAATGCTTCATTACCTGTTTGGCGGAAAAACTGTGCAATAAAGCAATTTATACTTTTTGAGACGTATGGATAAGGATTAGCAAATGAATTTATCTCCACCAATAACTGTCCGATATTGACTGTTTCTTTAATCGCTTTGCCAAGGACATTTGGATACGAATACATTGCTTTATAGTAACGAGAGCCTTTGCTTGTAACTCCCGGTACTACCACCTCCTCCAATCCCGATGTCATTTCCTTGGCTATCTTTTTAATCAACATCTTCAATTGATTGCCCGTTAAAGTATCAGCATCAGATATGGCTATGTCAATGTCCTCCGAAAAGCGATTTCCTATTTTATGAGCCTTGGATAAAGATGTACCACCCTTAAATATTGCCTTCTCTACATTGGAGTTCTGCACCATAAGTTTAAGAGATCGAGTAATCCAATAGTCTTTCTCAATATATACAGGTCGTATATCCAAGTGTTCAGATGCTGCGAGAACGGCATCTGTAAACAGTTTTTTATTTTCGTGTAGGTTCATAGATTTTCCAATTTTGTTTAGTTGGCAAAACAGATTCTGATATTGGTAATTTGTATTCAGTCACCCCGTTTAGAGTTTTGCGTATAGACTCTAAAATACTATCATTGCAACCTATATCCTCCAATATTGCACCACATAACGCACGAACATAGTTCGTATATTTTGCTACGCATTTAACAAGCATTTCCCTTTGCTCGTCATTTAGGTCTCTAACAATCTCTTTAAGTCTGAGACAAGCATCATTAGGAGTGGTTGCCGGGATTTCACGAATAAATCTTATGGCATCCAATATTCGTAAGATTTCAATATTCTTTTTGGTTATCGGATTCTGTTGTAGGATAAAAGATATTGTATATTTCTCACGTTTGACTGAACGGCGACTTTTATTTGTGCCGATTTGAATATAAGAAGATATCTGTGTGGTAAGTCCTAATGCATTATATGCAGAATACCCCGTTATATAGCCTATGAGTTTACCATCACGTTCAATATAGTCTTTAGCAATCTGATAAGCGGAAGGTTTTAACTCTCCAAATTGAGTCTTTCGAGGTTTATAGAACCTTCCTTTTGCCAATTTAGAGATTTCTCCAGACTTAACCATACGATTTAACGCCTTAACAACAGCTGATTGATTCTGTGTATCTATCTCAAAATCAGATGCAGTAAAGACGTAATCTTCAGAAAATCCAGCGATTCTTCTTCTTATTTCTTTTGTTATATTCATAATCGTTTCATTATCACGCTGCAAAGATAGTAAAATGTCCCGTTTATTACGCAAAAAACGGGACAAAAAAAGCTTGAAAGAGTAAAAAACGGCATCACGCAGTCCCTTACCCGAAACAATTAGCAGCAAAACATATCAGTCTATCTTCTCATTCGCTCCAACTCATCATCTCTCCGCATCTTATCGTTCAACTTCACCTGCATCTTGTCGAGGAAGTAGGTACGACTGTCGTTCTTCCTTCGCTTGATGTCTGTATAGAAGCGGTAGCAATCCTTTGAGTTTACACCGAAGAAGGCGTATAGCATTGGAGCAAGTTCATTCAGTTGGATATTGCCATTGTTGATACAGCCCATTTCGCTGATGCCGTATATCATTTCAACAAGGTCGATGGCGTTGCCTGTCCATTGCAAGGCGGGGGTATTGTTCTTTTCGTTGGCAGATGGATTTAGTGGTGGCACTTGGGTAATAATGGCAGAAAGATGTCGCTGCATCTTCTTTACAAAGGCAAGAGCCTTACGAACATATACCGACATTTCGCAATCGTCCTGCACTTGATAAAACTGCAATTCTATTTCGGTATACATCAATGCAACCGCAATATGCTGCATATCAGTATCCGAATGACAATGCTCAATCACTCTTTCAACAAAATCATTGTAGGCCGATGGCAGTTCTTTATATTCATTATTATTTATCTGATTGAAAAACTCAGTATCTGTCAATATGGTATAATTCATCTTATTCCGTTTATGGGTTTTACACTTGTTTATCAGTGTGCGCACATTAACTATAAGGGCAAACATATGACCTGTCCGTGCCAAAAATTGGAGTACAATGATATATCCCGCTGAATTTCAGCAGGAAAATTCTTGAAAATAAATTATAATGGATTTTTCAGGATAATAAAAAGTGTTCAGAATCCGAACATCTGTTCAGAATCAGCACATAATAACATGTTCGTTTTCCGAACACTATGGCTATTCTTGGATATTCTTTTTGCGATAAATGGTGCGAAGAATACCACCATTATACTCTTTCTTCTCTACCAAATTCCAATTAGATGTTGGTAAGTTAGCTTTGAACAGATGGCATCCTGTTCCAGCAATGAATGGTACGGTGTAGAGTATGATTTCATCAATCAGTTGCAGGCGCATAAGTCCGTTGATGTAGTCGGTTGTATCATGAGTAGCCTCAATTAAGAAAAGAGATTCTGATTTATTCTCAGCCAAACGTGAGGTAGGATAGACAGGTGTCAGTTCATAGTCTGCCACATCAAACAATTTGCCGATGTCGTAACTTTCAGGACGCAATGCCCAGCACGCATCTCCCTTTTTCTCCGATAAGCACCCGTCCAATGATAGAACGGCAAATACCTGAACCCTCGCCATAATGTCGTTTCCTTTCTTTTCGTTAGCATCAGGACAAAAAAGATAGCGTGCAAATCACACTATCTCTGATGAAGGTTCTGGAAAAACCCTGAAAGGAATAGGTGAAAGCACGCTATGCGTAGGCATAGCATAAGCAATCACGCAATTGTTCCTTTCAATGTAAATTTTCCAGATTTTCATCAGAAACGCCTTGCGGTCTTATGTCTATATATACAGGAAATGGCTATGCCAAAACCTGTGCTGTATCATATATTTTCGGCTTCCAACAGCTACCATTGTTGCCGATTTCAACTGCAAAAGTAATCATTTTATGCTAATTTCCGCTTCAATAGGCCATAATTTCTAATTTAACCCATACTCCTTCATCTTGGAATACAAAGTTGTACGACCTATTTTTAATAGTTTTGCAGCTGATTTCTTATTTCCACCGCATTGTTCCAATGCATGCTTGATACGCTCTTTTTCCTGTTGTACATCTTTGAGTGAATAACATACAGGCGAGGTGTCTTGTTCAACATACAACTCCAAATCGTCTTCAGTTATATTGTTGCCCTCACACAGCAGTACAGCGGTCTGTATCTTTTGTTTTAGTTCTCTCACATTGCCAATCCACGGATACATCTGCAATGCCCTTTTTGCCAAAGAATCAAATCCCTTCACGGCTTTGTCCAATGTCATATTGCTCTGTTCACGGAAGAATTCTGCCAATGGCATAATATCCTCTTGACAGTTCCGCAGCGGAGGAAGATTTATTGTAAAATCCTGTAAACGGTAGAGAAGATCTTGTCGAAATCGTTTCTCCATTACTGCCTTTACCAAATCTTCATTTGTGGCAGCCAATATATGCACATTGCAGTTCTTATCCTCTTTGGCACCTACCGGACGATATTTCCTTTCTTGTATTACACGCAACAGCATCTGTTGTATCTCGTATGGCAGATTACCCACTTCATCAAGAAACAATGTTCCACCGTTAGCCTCTTGGAAATATCCAACTTTGTTCGCATCAGCTCCTGTAAATGCCCCTTTGATATGCCCAAAAAATGCCGATTGAGCCAATGATGGTGAGATAGAGCCACAATCTACTGAGACGAACGGTTTGCTTGACCTCTTGCTTTTCGTATGGATACGCTGTGCAATATGTTCCTTGCCCGTTCCATTCTCGCCCAATATCAGTACACTCATATCAGTTGGAGCAACCAGCCGGATACGCTCCTTTATCTGACGGAATGCAGCACTATCCCGTTGGAATATCGGGGCTGCACTCAATGCTGATTTTGCAACCATCTGTTTTTGAACTATTCCGTTAATGGTCGGCATCAACTTATCTTCCAATAGTTTCTTGGGAATATAATCCACCGAACCCAATTTCATAGCAGAAACAGCGGTATGTACCTCAGCGTAATCAGTCATAACAATAAACGGTTGTTCCTTACCATTGTTACGCATCCATTCAAGCAGTGCAGTACTCTCACCATCGGGCAGACGAAGATCTGCCAATACTATATCATCGGTATCAGCTTTCTCCATCAACTTCTTTGCCCGTGAGATGTTGGTAACGGTTTCAGACTTCCAACCTTCCCGTTGTAGCCATCGGCATACTATCTCGGAAAACAGGGTATTGTCCTCAAGAACGATTATCTTACCCATTTACTACCTCCTTCTTCTCGTTGGCACAACGGATAATGGCCTCACCAGCTTCCAGTACCGCATTCATGGCATCTTGCAGTTCCTCTTCACCATACAAAGTAGTGTCCTTCAGCAATTCATGCAACTTCCACAACGGTTTATCCATGTTGAGTATTACCCATGAACTACGTAAGTGGTGTATAAGTTCATCAATATCTTTCAAGTCTTTACGTTCTGCCGCATCCTTGAAGTTCTGCATATCCTGCACGGTAACTGATATGACCTTATCAAGCATTTCCACCTCATCACCATATGCCAATACAGAGCTAAAGTCGGGCTCGTCATCGCTTACTTCTTTGTAGGCAATGTTTCTGTCTGCAATACCCAAAAGGTCTTGTTTGGAGAAAGGCTTAAAGATACAATCGGAAAATCCTTTTTCCAACAATTCTTCTTTTGTACAACTACCCGAAGCGGTAGCCACTATCACGGGGATTGTCTTTGAGTTGTTTACATTCGATGTGCGTAACAATTCTAGAATATCATAACCGTTATGTCCCGGCATACGCAAATCGGTAATCAATAGGTCATATCGTTTGTTGCGTATCAACTCTATCAATTCTCCGGCATTCACGCATATATCGCATGCTACATCATATTGGGCGAACATAGCCTTTATCATATTCAATGTTATGACATTATTGTCTATGGCAACCACGCTGTAATTACGTTTAGGATATATCGTTTCTTCTTGACTTTTGTTCAACAATCGTTCATCCGTTCTTGTCACGGGAATAACCACTGAAATACCTGTGCCAATTCCCACATCACTACTTACTCTAATCTTCCCGCCAAGCAGACGCACCAAATTATCCACAATCGAAAGGCCCAATCCAAAACCGTCTTGTGTGGCTGCATTCGACAAGCGTTCAAACGATTTGAAAATCCTGTTCAGTTCCCCTTTAGGCATACCTGTACCGGTATCGGTTACAAACAGATTATATGTGCCGTTCTTGTAGGTTGCATCCAATGTTATCACACCGCTGTCGGTAAACTTCAAAGCATTGGATAGCAGATTATCGCCTATTTGTATTATTCTTTCCTTATCGCCTATAACTACATAATCATCACAGTTATCCACCACGAAGCCTACATCCTTTGCTTCAATTTGTGTGCGGAACTCAGCTTCAAGTATTTCAGCAATGTCTGTCAATCGGAACGGTGTGAGATTTACCTCCTCCTTGCCACAATCCAAACGGAAGAAGCTCAAAAGGCAGTTCAGTTGCGATGTCATACGTTCTGCAGCCTGTTTAATATTTCCCATATACTCCTGCTGAACCTTTTCATCTGGTTCCTCATCAAGCAAATCAGCATATCCGATAATGGAAGACAATGGAATACGTAATTCGTGCGTAATGGTATGCATCATCTTCTGACGAGCATTAAGCAACTCTTCATTTTCGGCAAGCATCTGTTTCTGCTTGCGTATAAGGTCATCGGTTTCCTCTTCTTTCTTTTGTATCTTACGGGAATCTTTTCTGATAACAAGGATTTGAGCTACAATAACAAGCAGCATCAATGCTGTTGCTGTGGTTATCGCATAGAATCCTCTTTTACGAGTAGAAGTAATTATCCGCTCACGTTCCAACAGGTCTTGCTGTATTGTGGCATCCATTTGACTAATGATTTCTTTTAACTGATGATTCAAAACATTGTTGCGTGTAACCAGACTATCAGCAAAGGCATCCAATTCTTTTGCTTGTTTTCTCTGCTTCTCTATTACATCTTTATTGAGTGTATATAGCATTTTAGAAGTTGTTGTTGATTTCTTCTTTTTCTTGAATAACCCCAAGAAGCCACCGGATTTTTTTCTTGGCTCTTGTGTACTCTTGTATGCTATAACGGGAACTCGTGATGCCAACTGCTCATTCAACGTATCCTGTACTTGCAGTAAAGTCCAAATATTGAATAGTTGCTTCTCTTTATCTTCCAACAATCTACGTAGGCTATCCAATCTGTATGGAAGATAATCTTGCTTAAACTCACACAATAGGCTGTCGAATTGTAATCTTTTGGAACGGTATCGTAATGTATCGGTCGCTTCCCATTCCAAAATTGTTTCTCCATACATTGCAAGTTCTAATTTCTTGGCATAGGCATCATGAACCTTTTGGCGAAGTACGTTTATATGCTTTACCTCTTGTTCTAATTTCTCAAACTGCCTCCACTCGCTGATATATAGATTGTAGATACTAATTGAAAAGTGCGCTGTATTCTAATTGAAAAGAGCTCCATCCATAACTTGTTACAAAATTACTATAAGTTTAAAATATTCATTTATCTTGTCTCATTTTTTGTGTTTCCTTAAGCCTATAAGACAGTCCGGTCATATTAACCAGATAAGCTTTATGTGTAAGCCTGTCAACCATTGCCGCCACAAGCACCTTGTCCTTTATGATTTCATTCCATCTGTTAAAAGCCAAATTAGTAGTAATGATTGTAGCCTTTTTTCCGGCTCTTAACGACAGGTGGTTAAAAAGCAGTTCTCCTCCTTCCTTGTCACAACTGACATATCCGAACTCATCACAGATGACCAGATCGTATTTTTCAAACCTTAATTGTAGCGTCCTCAGTGTCTTTGCTGATTTAGCCTCCCTTATCTGGGTAAGCAGGACCGGCACTGAAGTAAACAATACGGTAAAGTCCTGTTGGCAGGCCTTTATTCCTAAAGCCGTAGCAATATGCGTCTTTCCCGTTCCCGGATTTCCATACAGGACCAGGTTTCTTCCCTGTCTGATGAAGTCCAGTGTCTCCAATTCAGGTAATATTACCTGTGCCTCTTTGGGCATGTCTTCCATAACAAGCTCATGCAGATACTTCATTTGTGGAAATCCCGCAGATCTTATCCTTGATCTTCTTCTACACTCCCTTCTCCTGGCGCTTTCCTTTCCAAGCAATTCCGTCAAGAACTGCAGATGGTTCCAGTTTTCTTCAGCTGCCAATGAAAGGGTGCATTCCAGTTCCTCTTTAAAGGCCAGAAGCTTCAGTTCTGCAGCATAGTCATAAATGGTTTCTTTTTCTGATTTCATATATTATAAACTTAAATGGTTGGTATTATATCATGCACTTCATTGTATCCTGTCATGAGCGCCGTGATGCCTTCAAGCATATCCACAGCTTCTCTTTCTATATTCTCCTGTTGTACCGGGAGAACAGGCGGTTCCATGGTTTCTTCTGTCTCTCCCTGTACGCTACCATGCAGCATGGCCTTTACCTGGTCCGGAGATATCTTTCTGACACCACGTCCGGTCAGCTCCTTGCATGCCGTGACAATGTCTGTTCCGGAAAATCCATTTTTTCGGGCATAGTCCAGCAACAGAACAAACGTCCTGTTGTCCTCCTTGAAATGGATGTCATACAGCCTTCTCAGTTCTTCCGGTGCTCTTTGCCAAACCACAGAGTGGGGCAATGCCCCCGGTTTACGGGAAAGTGTACGCAAATAGTGCTCCAGCTTGATGCACCAGTCTCCACCGCAATAACTGCGTTGATGAGAGGCCACTTTCTCCTTCCCGTACAGGATGACGATTTTTTCACTATAAACCTTGACATGTACTTTTTCTCCCACAAGAGAATCAGGTACGGAATAATGGACATTTTTCATGCTGATAGTTGACCATTTATCCACAATGTACTCATAGACCTCAAAACAGCCCAGATTACCGGGAAAAGGCTTCAGCGATGACAGGTCAGCTTCCAGACGTGATGTTTTCTCCGCTGTTGAAAGACTGCCTTGCTCGTTGTTGACCTGCATACATACCCGGTTTAAATGCTCCTGGGCAGAATGTATATCACCAAAATGGTCTGTCAGGCAGAAAGCTTTCCTTCTGACATATTCCACGCTGCGCTCTACATGTCCTTTCTCCCATCCGGCCCGTACATTACAGAAACGGTACTCAAAACAATAGAAAC
>ERZ772870.610-NODE-610-length-37093-cov-9.302284_pt1 | contig 37093 bp, 27 predicted proteins | sample MGYA00511376_ERZ772870 | MGnify/ENA primary metagenome ERZ772870 (study PRJEB29015, sample SAMEA2737719) | human gut metagenome | biome: human gut; feature: human-associated habitat; material: faeces | place: China | collected 2012 ... | reverse complement strand
GCCACTATGATTCAGATCCGTGACAAGGATATTCTGAGTACGGATTCTGATGCAGGGCTTAAGGATGAGTATAATGAGGCTCTTGAGATAAAGAGAATCTGTCATGAGCACAAGGTGCCGCTCATCATCAATGATAACGTGCAGTTTGCAATTGATATAGCTGCCGATGGAGTACATCTGGGTCAGGATGACATGAATCCGGCAGAGGCCAGGAAGCTTCTTGGAACTGACAAGATAATAGGAGTCACGGCAAAGACCGTGGAGCAGGCAAAGAGGGCAGAAGCTGATGGTGCGGATTATCTGGGAAGCGGAGCTGTGTTTGGCTCTACCACAAAGCTCAATGCAAAGTCTATGACAAAGGAGCTTCTGCGTGAAATCACGGCGGCTGTCGATATACCGGTTGTTGCAATCGGAGGCATAAATGCAGATAATGCATCCACACTAAAGGGCACAGGGATTGCAGGAATCGCCGTGGTAGGAGCGATATTTGCAAGCGCAGATATAAAGGCAGCAGCCAAGGAACTCGCAGAAATATGCGATAATATGCTGTGATCACAGTATGACATACTGCTATAACTACAGTAATTAAACAATATTTTGAAGATACTGAACAGTTACGAGAAATCACAACATTCAGTAGAAAGGAGCGTATATATGCATACAGCACTTACAATTGCGGGAAGCGATTCAAGCGGTGGCGCAGGTGTGCAGGCCGATTTAAAGACCATGCTTGCAAACGGTGTGTTTGGCGAGAGCGTAATCACGGCACTCACGGCGCAAAACACCATGGGAGTTGATGCGGTGATGAATGTACCGGCTGATTTTATCGAGGCACAGATGAAGGCTGTTTTTACGGATATTTATCCGGATGCGGTGAAAATCGGTATGACATCATCGGTAGATACGATTGAGGCGATTGCCGCAGGACTTGTAAAGTACAAGGCAAAAAACATAGTTTTGGACCCGGTGATGGTCGCCACAAGCGGAAGCAGGCTGCTTGAGGAGAATGCAGCAAACACTCTGATGGAGAAGCTGTTTCCACTGGCTGATATCATCACACCAAACATTCCTGAGCTTGAGGTGATATCAGGCAGACAGATTGAAAGCACAGATGACATCATAGAGGCATCAAAGGCTATTTATGATAAATACGGCTGTCCGGTTTTGAGCAAGGGAGGACATTTTACGGACACAGCATGTGTGTGCGACTATTTATGGGATGGTAAGCGAGTCATTACATTTGAGACAAAAAGAGTGGACAATCCCAACTCACACGGCACAGGCTGCACGCTTTCATCAGCGATAGCCAGCGGTCTGGCAAAGGGACAGTCGCTTGAGCAGGCTGTGGATAACGGCAAGAAATATGTCACAGCATGTTTAAAAGCCATGCTTGATCTGGGACACGGCAGTGGACCTATGAATCATGGAGCATTAATTTTGCAATAAATAATAGCAACTATTCAGATTTACTTAGAACAAAAGCTGATGCGTCGTGCTTGCATATAAGTGGCAGATTTTTGTTCACAAGGAGGTCCGAATAATTACTAATTAATAAGACTAATAACAATAAGAACAGGAGAGTACAATGAGTAATTACACAACACAGATGGATGCCGCAAGAAAAGGCATCGTAACACCTGAAATTGAAAAGGTAGCAAAGAAAGAGAAGATGGATGTAGACAAGCTGATGGAGCTTGTTGCAAGCGGAAAGGTAGCTATTCCTGCAAACAAGCATCACAAGTCACTTGATGCAGAGGGTGTTGGAAGCATGCTTCGCACAAAAATCAATGTAAACCTCGGAGTCTCAAGAGACTGCAAGGACTATGATGTGGAGATGCAGAAGGTCATGAGTGCTGTAAAGCTTGGAGCGGAGGCTATCATGGATCTTTCAAGCCATGGCAACACACAGCCATTCAGACAGAAGCTCACAAGCGAATGTCCTGCAATGATAGGAACAGTGCCTGTTTATGACAGCGTAATCCATTATCAGCGTGATCTTGCGACACTTACAGCACAGGATTTTGTCGATGTAGTCAGACTCCATGCTGAGGATGGAGTGGACTTCGTCACACTTCACTGTGGAATCACAAGAAAAACCATAGACCAGATTAAAAAGCATAAGCGTAAGATGAATATTGTTAGCCGTGGAGGAAGCCTTGTCTTTGCATGGATGTGTATGACAGGAGAGGAAAATCCATTCTACGAGCACTATGATGAGATACTTGAAATCTGTGAGGAGCATGATGTGACAATCTCACTCGGAGATGCCTGCAGACCGGGCTGCTTAGCAGACGCAACAGATGTATGCCAGATAGAGGAGCTTGTAAGACTTGGAGAGCTCACAAAGCGTGCATGGGATCACAACGTACAGGTCATGGTAGAGGGACCGGGACATGTGCCGCTTGATCAGGTAGCAGCAAACATGAAGGTACAGCAGTCAATCTGTATGGGAGCACCATTTTATGTACTTGGACCTCTCGTAACAGATATTGCACCGGGCTATGACCACATCACAGCAGCAATCGGTGGAGCTGTGGCAGCAATGAACGGCGCAGCTTTCCTTTGCTACGTGACACCTGCGGAGCATCTTGCTCTTCCAAATGTGGAGGATACAAAGCAGGGCATCATCGCCTCAAAGATTGCAGCTCATGCAGCCGACATCGCAAAGGGAATACCGGGAGCCAGAGATATAGATGATAAGATGGCAGATGCCAGACGTGTGCTCGACTGGGATGCACAGTTTGAGTGTGCACTTGATCCTGAGACAGCTAAGGCTATCAGGGATGACCGTCTGCCTGAGGATGACCACAGCGAGGCATGCAGTATGTGCGGTAAGTTCTGTGCAGTGCGAAGCATGAACAAGGCACTTGCAGGAGAGTATATTGATATACTATAACTATTCAGTACAGAAAATGCGGTACCGCATATTTCGTAAGAAAACGTATATTATGTAGGAGCAACAGAGAAGGTACTGTACGATATACTTTAAGGTGAGGCAGTAAGTAATGGAAAGTAAAAAGAACATTAAAAAATCAACTATTTCAATCAGAAGGCTTGCCATGGCAGGAGTGCTTGTGGCAGTTGCCGTAGCAGGAAGCTTAATAAGCTTTCCTGTTGCCGGCAGCAAATGTGCACCCATACAGCACATGGTAAATATATGCGCAGCAGTATTTTTAGGACCAGTATGGGGTGTCGGTGTGGCATTTTGTGCGAGTGTCATCAGAAACCTGACAGGGCTTGGAAGCCTCATGGCATTCCCGGGAAGCATGGTAGGTGCACTGTGCTGTGGACTGATGTACAGATTCAGCAAAAAAATCATACCGACATGTGTCGCAGAGGCGCTTGGTACAGGCATACTCGGAGGTCTTGCAGCGTATCCTCTTGCAAAATATGTGATGCTCATTCAGCCGGAAGGCATGTTTATATACATAGTGCCATTCCTTATCTCTACAGTGGCCGGAAGCATAGTTGCAGCAATTGTCATGCTGATTTTAAAGAAAAATGGCGCACTGACAGTATTTAAGGAAAATCTTGAGTAATATCCAGGACTATGGCTTTATAAGAAGCTTCATAAGCTCATCCTGACAGATAGACCTAGAGTAGTGATAGCCCTGAAAGCAGGTGACGTCGAACTGCCTGAGATAGCTCTCAAGGTTATCATTTTCTATGCCTTCAATACATATCCTTAAGTCTGCGGCATTGGCAAAATTAATCATTCCGATTACAAGTGCCTGCTTCTTTTTCTCCTCGAGAATGTCTTTAACAAAGAACATATCTATCTTGATACCCTCTACAGGAAGCTCAAGCATCATCTGAGATGAAGAGCTTCCTGTGCCATAGTCATCCATAGTGATGTGGATTCCGGCTTCCCTGAATGCAGTGACGGTTTTCTTTATCATAGATATAGGCAGATCTCTGCATCGCTCTGTAATCTCTATCCATAGCTGTGAAGGTGGAAAATCATACTCTTTAAGAATTGCCAGAGTATCTTCCACAAAACATTCCTTTTCAAGCTGCTCTGAGGATGCATTTACATTGATGAAAAAGCCCGGTTTTATCTTTGCAAATTCACTGGCTGCGCTTATTGCAGTTCTCATGATATAATTTCCGAGCTCATACATAGCAGGGGTATCCTCAAGCCAGTCGATAAACAGTCCGGGTGGCACCGTGCCAAAAGGCTCCTTTTTCCAACGCACCAGAGCCTCAGCACCCATTATTTCACCATTGCAAGCCTTTACAATTGGCTGAAACTCTACAAAAAAGCCATCACAGCCATTGATAACCGACTGATGAATGATTTTCATGATATCTATATGCGAGCTGCCATTGAACCTGACCATATCATTGAAAAATAACAAATCAGGGCTGTGAAGCTCCTTCGCGCGGTCTAGAGTGTACTCCACCTTGCTGATGACAGTTGAGGTATCACCATCATAATCCTTGAGAATCAGACACGCAGCATATATATCAAACTCAAATTTAAAGCATTTAAAGAAATACATGGACTTTATTGTATCGGCAATTTTCTGATAGAAGGCCTCGGCCAAGGCACGGTCTGCTTCCTTTACCACAAATACAAACTTGCAATTATTCATATAGTAGGTAGCGGTGCTGCCATCCATCATGTAGATGAACTTGAGCGCAAGCTCACGCTGGATTGCAGTGTTGAAATTGGAACCATACAGTATATTGAACTCATCTATATGACCTATCTCCACCTCGATTATGGCTACAGACCTGTTTTCCATGATATAGCCGTTGATGTCTCTTTCAAACTTTGACTGACCATAAAGATATGTATATGGGTCGATATCCGGAAGAGTATTTTCGTTTCTGAGCACGAGGACATGGTAGCGATGTCCGTCATCACCGGTAAAAATGTCAGAATAAAATCCCATCATATATTCTTTGGTATGCTTTCCCATGCGGACATAAAATATATCATCCGTTTTTTCGCCATTTAAGCGATAGCGGATTTCCTGCTTATATTCCGGCAGGTCAACGTCGTTGACACAAGAGCTCAGCTGTTCAAAGAAGCAGGTATGCTCGCCGGCTTCAAAGCCGAAAAAATCAGCTGTCTTATCCGGTACGTATGATAAGTCATTATCCAGGTCGGTGATGATAGGATATATCCCGTCTGACAATTCTGAAATTTTATCAATAAATTCCTTGTATATCGTGTGTTCTATCATAAATTAAAACTCCATATGTGTATAATGCACAAAATTCTTTTATTATTATAGCATATGTATGCATTATATACAATAAGTTAGTTGGGCTCTGAAAATGATATTTAGGTATGAAGCATTAATATAAATTAATGATTTTAGTGTGTCATTTATATATTTGAAGGTATACTGATGACTGAAATATACCATCAGCTGCTTCAAATGCAACGTCACCATCATATTTGCCGGCAACAGAGCGGATGGATGACAGACCTATACCATAGTCGTCCCTCTTAGAAGAACGGTATTTTCCGTTTTGGATGGAAACATGTCCGTCAAAGCTGTTGTCCATAGTAATAATAAGTGTCTTATAGTGTACGTGGGCATGCAGTCGGATAAAGTGCGATGATTTCTCGTTCAAAGAATCAGAAGTATCCATGCGTCTGCAGGCTTCTATAGCGTTTTCTATCAGATTTCCAAATACCAGGCACAGGTCATTGTCCAAGGCCGCATCATCGGTTTCCGGAACAATAAGCTTTGTCTCAAGAGCGATATTTTCATTTCTGCATATGGCACTATAGTATGACAGAATGGAATTGACTACCCTGTTTTCGCAATAGCTTGCAGGCGCAGATGGTATGCTGTGGATCAGGGAATCCAGGTATTCATTCAGCTGTTTATTTTCAGTGTTTGCGAGGCCTTTTATTGCAACCAGCTGGTGACGCAGATCGTGGCGCTGCTTTTTAAAAAGCTGTTCGTTTGTTGTGATGAGCGAATTATATTTCTTCTGCTCCAACAGGGAATGCTCAAGGAGATTCATATCAAATATGAGCCTTTCATTCTCACGTTTTATACTGAGCATATCGCTTATATTAAGCCCCATTACAATTCCCATGATTATAATGAAAAGCAGAGTTCCAATCTGGTACAGCAATGACAATGAGGCCACAAATTTTAAATGATAATTGATTATCTCGGCACATGAAGCAAGTGCCAGTATGAATACCGGAACCATCAGCCGTTTTGCCCTGCTGTTTTGGCTGCGAACAGCCTCAAGGATGATGTATGCAGTCAGGAAGCAAAGTATGAGAGGCAAAATGACATGGAACACGTACATGCTCTGGGATAGTGCAACCGTACCGCTAAGCTGTAAGACACAAGCGACAAGGTCAAGCACGGTGAGGAGCTTCGCGATAACTATAATTGGCTTGTCATTCTTAAAACCAACTGCAAGCCTGCAGAAATACAGCAGTGGAATCATCTGCGAGAAAAGCCCTATAAAAGCACACAGATACAGCAGTGTAGGGTTTTTGATTATGACACCTGTGTAGTTGCACTCGCCGATAGACCACATGCCGGCCATGAGTGAGAAGAATCCAAAATGAAATATCATCTTGCAAACCTCTTTATCGTAGCATAAAAGCATTAGTGAGATAAATATAAACAAAACACCTGCGGCAAGCTCAAGCAGTGCTATAAAGAATGACCATTTATTCAGCTTTAACAGAGTGAAAAATAAGGATTTGTATGCTCCGTAGATAGGAGAATATACCGTAAGAGAGCTTCTGGTAACTGGAGACAGATACTCTATGCGAAGCTCTGTATCACCCGAATGACCGTCAGTGCCTATCAGGTACCCCTCGGTTGCGGGATCCTTCATATAGGATGGATAGTTTTCGGTCCTGCCAAACTCATATATGAGTTCATCGTCCAGATAGACCTTCGCAGGGGAATAGACAGTTTTTATGTAGATTGGATCATCCTTGTTCAGGTCGATATGTGTGGTGACGGTGACATGTGTGCGCGGCGAAAGGTGCTTAAAGGTATGTGGAAATGTGATTTCTTCTTTATCTGAATCCGAGCCATCCACTACAGCATAGGCAGAACTTACGATAGTGGCTTCAGGATAGCTCGCCTGGCTCATAATCATGTTTTTTGAGGAAAGAAGCAGTATGCAAATCAGTGTAAGCAGTATAATTGTCAGATAGGGAATATTTCGTATAGCGCTAATTTTTTTCATAATCCGGGCTCCTTGCAGTGTATTACTTTTGACAGTCTAGCTCATATCAAATCAATAGGAAAGTGCCTTATTTAAGCCCTCTGGTGTGCTCAAAGTAGTATCTCTCCAGAGCTTTTTTGGCTTTGCCGGAGAGCTCTCTCTTGATAGGGATATTTGTGTCATCGGCCATTACGAAGCATTTGAGTGAAGTATCAATGCGTGTGACATACGACAGGTTTACCGCGTAGCTTTTGTGCGGCAGAAAAAACAGCTCAGCGGGCAGCTGATCTGAAAGCTCTGAAAGCTTCTCATAGCAGCTGATTTCCTCATTTTCTTTTAAATGTATGAAAATCTGCCCGGCTCTCTGCTCTATGTACATGATATCAGAAAGGGCAAGCCTCTCCATACTCTTGTTTCTCTTCACATAAAGAGATGGGGCATCGGATTTCTTCAGCATGGCAAGGTGAAGAATGTTACTTAGCTCAGCTGCCGAAACCGGCTTTTCGATATAGCCGATGGCAGACAGCCTGTAGCTTTCCAAGGCATGCTCCGTGCTTGTTGTGATGAAAGCAACCGGGATATCGGCATCTGTCTCACGGATTATGGAGACAGCCTCGATGCCGGTCATGGAATCTTTCATGTATATATCCATGAGCAGCAGGTCATACTTTCCGTACTCATATGAGGCAAGAAAAGAATCTGCATCCGTAAAGACAGTGTATGTATTTTGGATATCGCTGTGGTTGAGAATATCACAAAGCAGCACGGTCTCTGCAGCTTCGTCCTCGCATACAGCTATATTAAGTGTTTGTGGCATGTTTATTCCTCTGTAGAATGTGAATGATTATAAATAATCATAATATAATATGAAATAAATATCAAATAAATATTGCTATTAAATATCCGAAATGCTAATATAATTATCAGCAGTTTATTAATTATTTTAAGGAGGTTTCAGTTATGAAATACTGTACAAATTGTGGCAGGCAGTTAGCTGATGATGAGGTATGCACATGTCGTCAGCAGGCACAGCCACAGGCACCAAATCAGACACAGGACAACAATGCACAGGTAGATAATGCAGCACAGCAGGCACAGTTTAACGGACAGCCGCAGGGCAGCGCACAGGGACAGTTCAACGGACAGCCACAGGGCAGTGCACAGGGACAGTTCAACGGACAGCCACAGGGACAGTTCAATGGACAGCCACAGGGCAGCGCACAGTCGCAGGCGTTTGATAACTTCACACAGCAGGTGAGTGCAGCAGGACAGCAGCTGCAGAATGACAAGAATGTGGCATCTATTATCACATTCTACAAGGGTCTTGTTAAGAAGCCGGCACAGGCTGCAGCAGACTTTGTAAAGAATGCAAATATGGCATCAGGCTTTATATTTATTGGCTTATTTGCCATAGTAGAAGTAGTGCTGTCTGTAGTATATCTGTTATCAAGTGTAATTGGCAGCATAGGCGGCTTTGGATTCTCATTTTACCCGGCGAGCTTCTTTGAGGGAATCTTCTCAGGAATCGTAGGAGAGGCAGTGAGAGTACTCATCCTGGCAGCAGTTATTCTGGTTGTATTAAACGCAGTGCAGAAGGATAAAAAGGTGACATTTGCACAGACACTTTCAGCAGCATGTCTGTATGATGCAGTATACCTTCCGATTATCCTTGTGGCAGCAATCATCGACATAATCCCATTCCAGTTCTTTGGCAATGTGAGCGGCTGGCTGCATACATTTGCTGGTGTAGTAGGATATGTAAGCATATTCTTTGGAGTAAGGGCAATAGAAGAGGATGACAACAAGCTTCCACTTGTGTGTGGACTGGCATTCCTTGCAACAGCCATTGGTTCAACAATTGTAAATGCTATTTTCTAATTTAATATTTGATTTAACATATCTGATTTAATATATCAGAAATAGCCGGATCCTGTGAGATTTTCTTGCAGGATCTTTTTTTATTTCTGGCTTCGAATAGCTATCATATATCTTACGATTTGTCAAGTACGAGTTTTGACACTTTTTGTGTAAATTGTCGTTGTTATTGCCATGCGCGGAATTGATGTATAATGATAATTAGATTAATTTGTTTAGTTAAAAACTAGCTGAATATATGAGTCAATGATAATATGAATTCTATAATAAGCAGGTTTATAAAACTCGGGAAGAGAGGCAACTATGACGCATAAAATCAAGGTACAGATGTTTGGCAATTTCAGAATGGACTATAACGGAGCACCATTTGTGGCGGAAAAAATGCATAAGGAAAGCCAGTTCAACCGCATGATGCAGGCTTTGATACACTATTCTGACTGCGGAGTAGCAAAGGATAAGCTCGAGGAAATAGTAATTGGTGAGCGTGACATAGATGCACCTCACACGGCACTAAGAGTTATTGTATACAAGACAAAGCAAAAGCTCGCACAGCTCGGACTGCCGGGAAAGAACCTCATATATTTGGAGGGAGGCATATATTACTGGACACCGGATATAGAGATAGAAGAGGATGCAGCAGAGTTTGAGAAACTCTATAACGAGGCCTGTGCACTGGAAAAGCAGATGCCACAGGAACCGGAGAGTGCAGAGACAGTGTGTGATGAGCGGATAAAGGAAATAGAAGACAATATGCTTGAGCTGTACGTAAAAGCACTATATCTGTATAAGGGAGAGTTTTTGGCGGCATATACAGGCGAGACGTGGATAGCACAGGAGGCCAGACGCTATCACATTATGTTTGAGAAAATCATAAATGAAGCCGCGTACATACTGCGAAAGAGAAAACAATTCAAGGGGCTGGAGAAGCTCGGAGTATATGCGGCAAAGGTCGATCCATTCAATGAGTGGGAGGAGCTCATCATGGAGGCGATGGTAGAGACCAGGCGCTATGATGAGGCGGAAGAGCTATACACGGATGTTGTGGACTATTATCTCAGGGAGTGCGGTATTTATCCATCTTCAAGACTCTTGGAAATCCTTGAGAAATACAGTAATCAGATGAATCATGCACATGAGATACTGGAAAACATCCAGGAGGGCATGAACGAGCAGGAGGAAACAGAAAGAGGTGGATATTTCTGCAGCTATCCGGTATTCAGAGGAATATACCAGGCGTCCATCCGTATTATGAAGCGCACAAGGGTACCTGTATATCTCATGCTCTGTACTCTGGAGGACGAGGAAGGCAGACAGGTGCAGAGCGAGACAAAGATGAACAAGTATTCAAGGCAGCTTAAGAAGTGCGTTGGTGAATCAATCCGCTACAGTGACATATATACCTCGTATGGAAAGGTGCAGTTTCTTATTATGCTCATCGGAATCAAGCGTGAGGACTGCGAGATAGTGAAAAAGAGAATCAACCGCCAGTTCGCAAAGAAAAATCCGAGAGCCGCAGAGAAATGTCATGTGAACAGTATAGTTTGTGAGTTGTAAAGGGAATAGTACAAATTGGTTGGAAAAGATGCAAGGTGCTGTTACACAATTAAGGTTAGAGTTAATTTGATTATTTTATATATTATGGAGAAAATGTTATGAATGGTAAAGACAAGATATCAGTAATTATTCCATGCTACAATGTCCAAAAATATATTATGAGATGCTTCGATTCAATTTACAGCCAGACATATGGCTTTGAAAATCTCGAAGTGATACTCATAGATGATTTATCAACAGACAATACATGGTCTATATTAGAATCCTTACAAAGACAATACCCGGAGAATGTTATATCTCTTAAAATACAGAAAAAAGGAAAGTGTGGCGGTGCACGTAATCTGGGAATGGATATCTGTACCGGCAAATATATCACATTTGTGGATGCGGACGATTATGTGCATCCGGATATGCTCAGGGTGCTGTATGATAGAATGACAGAGGACGATTATGATGTGGCACAGTGTGGTGTATCGTGCTTTAAAGCAGATAAGCCAAATGTATTAGAAGTAAATGATTTTGAAATTCAAAGGCTTGATTTGGATAATGTTGATAATAGGAAAAATCTCATTATAGGTCTGACCGGATTTACTAATGTAACAGCATGGGCAAAGCTATACTCGACCAAATTTATAATAGAACATAATCTAAGATTTATAGAAGATGTATATTATGAGGATACACATTTTTCTATGCTTTGTGTGTTACTTGCAAAGAAATATTGTAAGGTGCAATCGACATTATACTATTACTTTGAGAATACAGAGGGCATTATACGTTCTGAAATTAGCAATGCAAAGATCCGGGATGCTAAGATTATTATGGATCATATAAGGCAGGCTATTCAAAGTAGAAAAGCAGAACTGGGAAATGTAATTGAGCAGTGTTATTGTGAAATCCAGACATTTTTGTTATGGCACCAATATATTGAGCCATATAGTAGAATAGAAACCTTTATGAATAGGGAACTGGATATTTGCAAAGAAGAGTTCTTAAAGAGTGAACCGGATATATTTAATAATCCGTATGTGAAGGCTTTTTCAGATAATGTGATATTGAAAAGAATGTCAAAGCTGAGAGTAACTGCGAAAAAAATGGATAATGCATACTTTTTGGATAATGCAATACATATCTGTCTTGGTATACATGATAAGGATGGAAATTACAGTGTCTGGGCTGGAACAACGATGCAATCCATTGTTGAAAACACAAAAGCGCCAATAGTTTTTCATATATTACATGATGACACATTGAACGAAATAAATAAAAATAAGCTGAGTTTTATTGCCGATAATAGTGGAAATGATATAGAATTTCATCATTTTAATTCGGACGTTTTTGGCACGTTTGCTGATTCAATGAATAGATTTGCAATTGGAACAATGTTCAGAATTATGTTGCCCGATATTATGCCGGATTTAAAAAAAATAATATATTTGGACTCTGATTTATTTGTAAATACAGATATTGAAGAATTATGGAACCTAAATATAGATAATTACTGTCTGGCGGCTGTTCAGGATTGTTCGACAATAAGAAATTGGGGAACTCCATACGCTGTAGCAGCAGGGCAGACAAGTCGTGACAGATATTTTAATGCGGGTGTTCTTTGCATGAATCTTGACAATATCAGGAAAAATGGAAGCCTGTTTCAACAGGTTATAGATTATCTGAACGATAATCCACGGACATGGCTTCCTGACCAGGATGCTTTAAATGCCATATTCAGCGGAAAAACCTTATTGATAGATGAAAAATGGAATTATTTTATTGATGAGGCAAGAAAAAATAATGAGAAAGCAGAGAAAAAAATATATCATTATGCTGCAACCCTGTTGATGCTGCATACAAATAATGAAATTGACAGAGCCTACTATTTCACAATACTGAGAACCCCATGGGGAGAGCAGATGGAGGATGGCTTATTGTGTAATTCTATGGGTAGAATTGTGGATAGAACAGGTATGCTGGAGAAGCTGCTAAAAAAAGTTACTCAAAACAATATACGACTCGTATTCTATGGCGGAGAGAACAGCTCAATAAGGAATGCAATGAGGCTATTAAACAGAAATTTCGATAGCTGTGAATGGCATGAGCATTTAAAGGAGAATGAGATTATCTGTGATGATAATACTGTCTATATAGTCTCAGCAGAAGCGGACGATGGCAATGGACTGGAAATACTGGCAAATGCCGGATTAGAAAATGGTGAGAATTATTTTATAACACAGAGGTTTTTACATTATACAGAGGGTGGGTTTGCCCTATGATTTTTATTACTGATGAATTAGGTAAGTTTGAGAAAAATATAATAGAGCTGGCAGAAAATGTGGGATTTAAAGAATGCAAAACAATAGAAGCCATAGATTTGTTTTGTGGCATATCTGAAAGAAACGATGTGCTTAAGGAAAAAGACAGGTATTATGCATTCATAGATATCCCTCAATATTGGAGTGTTCGTGCAGATGGTCTAAATGGTGCTATATATGATAATAAAACCAAAAAGGCAAACATCTATTTTAAGAATCCGATAGAGAAAAGAATGGTCAGCAGAGTCGAGTGGATTGACAGGAATAATACAGTATATAAAGTAGATTATTACAACAAATACGGATATATGTATTGTTCGGAGAATGTGAGTGGCGGCAATGTTACAGTCAGGGAATTCTATGATAGAAATGGTGACATTAAAGTATTAGAACAGACAGGTCCAAAGACATATACCACGTTTGGCACCCGCATTAGTCCGAAGAGCTATAGAGGCTTTGCTGATTATTTGGAAGCTTATCTTAAATATAATAAAATTTATGATGAAAATATATGGCTGACAAGTGATGAGATATTAAATAAATTTGCCTGGGATTATGGAAATTTTAAAATATCATACCTGCCACAAAATAGATTAAACTCAGATTTGACAGTAATAACTCAGACTAACACAGCGTTTCGAATACTGTGCAGTGAAGAGCAGCAGGTCAATTGGTATAAAGAAAATTCAAATTATAAATGCGACAGATTATATTCATATCTTGAGAATAATAAATCAAAATTTGGGAGAAAAGAAGCATTTATTATTACAGAATCGGATCAGCTTGAGTATATTGAACAGCTTATAAATGACTTTCCGGAAATAACTTTTCATATAGCTGCCAGTACCATTATGTCAGATAAATTAACGAGACTGGATATAAATAATAATGTTGAGTTATATCCATGTATTACGGAACAAAAGAGAAAAGAACTGTTTGAAAGATGCGATATTTATTTGGATATTAATCATTACAGAGAGCTATACAATGCAGTAAACGAGGCAATGGTTAATAATATGATAATACTAGCGTTTGACAATACAGCGCATTCAAAAGAATTATATCCAATGGGAAATATTTTTGAAAGCAGCAACTATGTGAAGATGAAAGAAACTCTAAAAAATATAATAACTAGTCAGACGATATTCAATGAATATATAGACAGGCAAAAGAAGCAATTAAAACAATTAGCTGCAAAAGTAGTTATGGGTGATACAGATGAGAGTATTTGATTTTACATTACTTAGTGGATATGAATTTTCCGGAGTCGATGTTGCTCAGGGATTTAGAGCAAGATTGTTTGCAAAAAACAATGTAAACGCTAAATTTATTTTTACAGAGCTGCCGACAATTAGGGATATGGAACTGTATGGATCGCAAAAAATAAAACGTGGTCAGATTATGTCTGCACATCTTTTTATGACCGGAAGATTAGATATGAGTTTGTCTGTGAAAAAAGAAGCTCTTTTAGAAAATGAAAAAGAAAACTATGAGTATGACAATATAGATGAGGATGGAAAGGTGATTCGTCTATATAATTCCGGTGAAAAATCAGTTGAAATATTATGCGATGAAGATGGATTTGTTATAAATGAAAGTCTCTTTAAAAACGGAAAAAAATATTTAGTAAATTATTATACAGACAGCTTGTCATATACAGAACTGTATAATTGGGATAATGATTCGAACGATGGCTTAAATCCGGAAAGGAGAATTTTTTGGAACAAACAAGGACAGATGGTTTATGAACAATGTATCTATAAAGATAATGTTGAATATCTGTTTAAAAATGGTGAAGTTATAGACAATGTAGAGTTTCTAGAAAGATTTGTAAAGGCACTTAATCTTTGTGAGAATGATATATGTATAATGGATAGAGCGGGATATCTTGATTATATACAGCCTCTTTTTGAAAATAAAGGCAAATCAAAGCTGATAGCTGTATTACATTCAGATCATTTTTACAAAATATATGAGGATGAAAGCTCATTATACATGAACTATGAGTATTATTACTGGTTCAAATATTCAGAGGCAATAGATTATTTTGTTGTTGGTACGGATGAACATAAAAGAAGTCTGGAAGCATTTTTAAAAGAGTATGATTGTTTTGTTCCGCATATTGCAGCTATTCCACCGGGCGCCATACCAGAAGGCAAACTTAAAAGTAAAAATAATCGTTGGCGAGGCAGTATAATATCTGCTTCAAGACTTAGTCCAAGGAAAGGTATTGATATTCTTATTAAAAGTGTGATAAAAGCTCATGAGATAAATCAGACAATTAATCTGGATATATATGGAAGTGGCGATGATGGGTATACTTCATATTTACAAAATATAGTTAAAGATGCATGTGCTGATGATTATATTCACTTTAAAGGGCGCTGTAATCTTGAAAAGATTTATCCACACTATGAATTGTTTGCATCCTTTTCTTTGTGGGAAACTTTTGGACTTTCGCTTATGGAGGCTGTAGGAGACGGACTTGCCATGGTTGGACTGGATGTCAGATATGGAAACAGGCTTTTTATACATCAGGATGAAAATGGATACCTTGTGGATTTTGATATTGAGACAGATTTTCAAAATAAAGATAAGCTCTGTGAAAGAACTGCAGCAGCAATAGTTAAAATATTTGAGGATGATGACAGATTGAAGAAATTTCATGAAAATTCTTATATGATTGCCGAAGAATATAAGGAGCATGTAATAGAATCAAAATGGATGCAGCTTATAAAAAATATACTAGACCTCAATCCGTCAAACTTAATTTTATAGAGAAATGCAGTAACATGAAGGTAAAACATCCTAAGGATTATTGGCTTGAGTATGAGAGAAAAATGTTGGAAAACATCAATGAAACAACAGGCTTGTAGACAGGAGTATCAATGAAAACACACATTACTACACTAAACAACATGGCAGGAACTGCCAGTCTGGCACATAGAAGAGTATTAAAGGTGGCTCAGAGTATTGGCTGTCATGAAATGGGCTTGTCTTTTTATCCTTTAAAGCCAGACTATGCAAAGGAGATAGACAAACGTCTTGATGGGATAATAGCGCCTCTTAACTATGGGGATATTGTGATTTTTCAGTATCCAAGCTGGATTGGGGTGAATTATGATGAGAGCTTTGTAAACAAGATAAAGTCGTACCGGGATACAAAGCTGATAATTTTTGTTCAGGATATACAAAAGCTCATGTTTGATTCTGAGCAGGCAATTCTTGATATGGAAATTAAAACTCTCAATAAGGCGGATTTACTTATTTTGCCATCAAAGAAGATGCATCGCTATCTGAAAGAAAATGGGCTTGATGAGAAGCCTGTTATCTATCAGACTATCTGGGATATGCCATCAGACATTTGTTTTGTTGATCATGCTGTAACGAGATGCTTTCACTTTGCCGGAAACTATAATCGTTTTCCGTTTCTGGCAGAGTACCATGGCAAGACTCCGATTTATCAATATGATGCAAATAAGCCGGACAGAGAAAATGATGACAGCTTTTGCTGGAGAGGGTATTTTGAGCAGGAAAAGCTAATGCATGAGCTTTCCAAAGGTGGCTTTGGGCTTGTTTGGAGTGATGACGAATATTTTGACAGATATTATTCGATGAATCAGCCGTACAAGCTCGGTACAAATCTGGCAGCAGGGATACCAGTTATAGTAAAAAGAGGCTGTGTTCATGAGAAATTTGTCGAAAGAAACGGTCTGGGATATGCAGTCGATACGTTGGATGAAGCTGATAAACTGGTTCAGAGTATTACGGATGCAGGGTATATAAAGCTTTACCATAATGTGAAGAATATTCAAAAGCTGATATTAGATGGCGCATATACAAGAAAAACACTTCAGGATGCAATAATTGAGGTTTTAGAAAATGCCTGTACACCGGTTGAAAACAGATATCAAGATCATATATAGATTTAGCAGACAAATCAACAGTGACAGGATATAGTATTTGACCATGATCAGGTGTATGAATCACAGATAGTTGCTACAGTGGAATAATGGGGAAGAGATTATGAGCGTACATATTACAAAAACTTATAACATAGGCGGATTGATTGGTCTCCGTCAAAATGCAGTGAAAAACGCTGGTGAAACACTTGGCTTTAAAGAAATGAGTTTATTTAAATTTCCTGATGCATATGATAGTGATGATGAGCTTCATGTTAGGATGGATGGCATAATCGCATCACTTTGTCCGGAGGATATAGTGATTTTTCAGCATCCAAGCGGTGAGAGTCCCAGATACGATGGATTTTTATTTGAGCATTTAAGAAGATATCATGGAACAAAAATTGTTGCGTTTATACAGGAAATAGCATCCGATAGAGATGACAGTGAGTATTCTTTGAGTGATGAAATCACGCTGCTTAACAGGGCTGATATGTTTATTTTTGCCTCAGCTGCGCTGCGGGATTACTATATCGCAAATGGATTAAAAGAAAAACCTTATCTGATTCAGAATATACCGGATTATATGACAGACATTTGCGCAAATGAGCATAAAAATAAAAAACTATATATCATGGCGGAAACGAGTCAAAATGAATATCCATTGAACAATTTGAATATAGAGGTGGTGCAATATGATGAGTACCGTGCCATGGAATCTATACTCAGGTTGTCAGACGGAGGCTTTGGATTGATTTGGGATGCGGATGAGCAGGCGCTTGGGCTTTATATGGCTGCCGGAATCCCAGTGATAGTTAAAAAGGGGTTGAACTGTGAAAAGTATGTGACAGATAATGAAATAGGAGCAGCAGCGACAGATTTTGAAGATGTATACCGGATAGCTGTATCAGAATCGGAAGATAAATTGAGTCAATACTACGCAAATGTCAAAAAACTGCAAAATTTGTTCATAAATGGAATATATACCAGAAAATTATTGCTGGATACCTTGATTATGTGTGGAGAAAGGCTATAATTTGGCGGTATATAAATGTTTTTATACGATTTTAGATACACCTAGGAGTTTATATTTATAGTGTTAAAGAGGAAAACTATAGTTATGTCCGGATGAAAGAGGATTAGGAAACAGATAATCCAAGTATCCGGATTCATGTGAATAAGGAGAGACTATATGAATAAGAAGAAGGTTGACAGTATTTTAAAAGGTATAACCGCAGCAGGAATTGCCATGGGTGGAGTCAGCTCTATCCAGGGTGCTGATATGGTTATGGCTGCAATTAATGAATCGGCAGCAGATTCCAATTCATTAGTTGACGCAGGCTCTTTATCTGAGAGCGAGAGGACAGAGTATAGCGAGAGTACAACACAGAGCATGAGTGAAAGTACTTCAGAGAGTACTAGCGAGAGCGTGAGTGTAAGTGAAAGTTCAAGTGAAAGTTCAAGCGCCAGCGAAAGTGCGAAGCAGAGTGATGCAGAACAGCAGAGTGGTGATAATGTTGTAGCGGCTGCATACACAGATGATGCAGAACAGGATATGGCTGTTTATGCTCGAATGAGTGGAATGCCACAGCTTGCAAGTAATGATACAAATAGAGATGATTGTGTATCAGATCAGGTACATCATGTGACTAAGATTACGGCAAGTAATTTTAAAGATTTAGCTGGATCTGATATTCAATCTAAAGGTGATATATGGGCGTGGTTTTGGGAGAATGGATCATGCCAGTATAGAGTAGCTAATTCATATACAGGTAAGTATGAATATTTTAATGATTTTGATTCTGTTACATTTAATTGGACAACAGGGCGGGGACATAATAAGCAAAGTTATTCTAAAACAGGCGAATTGTATATATGTGACGGAAATGCGTTTGTATTAAAAGTGTCTGATAATGAATGGGTAGAATTTAGAAGTAGTAGTACGGGTGGAGTACATACGTATAAATACGCATATAAGCATGGGGATTCCATTGATTTACTGGATGATGCAGATCCAAACTATGAGAAGAGTGAATCAGTAAGAATATCAGAGAGTTTGAGTGTTGAAGCAAGCACAAGCGCATCAACAAGTGCAAGCACATCAGCAAGTACGAGTGCATCAACCAGCGCATCAATAAGTGCAAGTACATCGGCTAGCACCAGTGCCTCAACAAGTGCAAGTACCTCAGCAAGTACAAGTGCCTCAACAAGTGCAAGCACATCAGCAAGTACAAGTGCATCAACCAGCGCAAGTACCTCAGCCAGCACAAGCGCATCAACAAGTGCAAGCACATCAGCAAGTACAAGTGCATCAATCAGCGCAAGTACCTCAGCAAGCACCAGTGCTTCAACAAGTGCAAGTACATCAGCTAGTACAAGTGCCTCAACCAGTGCAAGTACATCGGCAAGTACAAGTGCCTCAACCAGCGCAAGCACATCGGCAAGTACTAGCGCATCAACAAGTGCAAGCACATCAGCAAGCACTAGTGCCTCAACCAGTGCAAGTACATCGGCTAGCACAAGTGCATCAACAAGTGCAAGTACCTCAGCAAGTACCAGCGCCTCAACCAGTGCAAGCACATCAGCAAGTACCAGTGCATCAACAAGCGCAAGTACCTCAGCCAGCACAAGCGCATCAACAAGTGCAAGTACCTCAGCAAGTACAAGTGCATCAACAAGTGCAAGTACATCAGCAAGCACGAGTGTATCAACGAGTGCAAGTACATCGGCAAGTACCAGTGCATCAACCAGCGCAAGTACCTCAGCCAGCACCAGTGCCTCAACCAGCGCAAGCACATCGGCAAGTACAAGTGCCTCAACCAGTGCAAGCACCTCAGCTAGTACGAGCGCCTCAACCAGCGCAAGCACCTCAGCCAGCACCAGTGCCTCAACCAGCGCAAGTACATCAGCAAGCACGAGTGCCTCAACGAGTGCAAGCACCTCAGCTAGCACCAGCGCCTCAACCAGTGCAAGTACATCGGCAAGCACTAGTGCATCGACAAGCGCAAGTACCTCAGCAAGTACCTCAGCTAGTACGAGCGCCTCAACCAGCGCAAGCACATCGGCAAGTACAAGTGCCTCAACAAGTGCAAGCACATCGGCAAGTACCAGCGCATCAACAAGTGCAAGCACATCAGCAAGTACAAGTGCCTCAACCAGCGCAAGCACCTCGGCAAGTACTAGCGCCTCAACAAGTGCTTCAACTAGCGCATCAACAAGTGCAAGTACATCAGCCAGCACGAGCGCCTCAACCAGCGCAAGCACCTCGGCAAGTACTAGCGCCTCAACGAGTGCCAGCACAAGTGCCTCAACCAGCGCAAGCACATCGGCAAGTACAAGTGCATCAACAAGTGCAAGCACCTCAGCAAGTACCAGTGCCTCAATAAGTGCAAGTACCTCAGCAAGCACAAGTGCTTCAACAAGTGCAAGTACATCGGCAAGTACTAGTGCATCGACAAGTGCAAGCACCTCAGCAAGTACCAGTGCCTCAACAAGTGCAAGTACCTCAGCAAGCACCTCAGCAAGCACAAGTGCCTCAACAAGCGCAAGTACATCGGCAAGTACCAGCGCATCGACAAGTGCAAGCGCCTCAGCAAGTACCAGTGCCTCAACAAGTGCAAGTACATCGGCAAGTACAAGCGCCTCAACCAGCGCAAGCACCTCAGCAAGCACAAGTGCAAGTACATCAGCTAGTATCAGTGCTTCGACCAGCGCAAGTACCTCAGCAAGCACCAGTGCATCGACAAGTGCAAGTACATCGGCAAGCACAAGTGCATCAACAAGTGCAAGTACATCGGCAAGTACCAGCGCATCAACAAGTGCAAGTACATCAGCTAGTACGAGTGCATCAACGAGTGCAAGTACATCGGCAAGCACCAGCGCATCGACAAGTGCAAGTACATCAGCAAGCACAAGTGCATCAACAAGTGCAAGTACATCGGCAAGTACTAGCGCATCGACAAGTGCAAGCACATCAGCAAGCGAGAGTGCCTCAACCAGCGCAAGTGAGTCAGAGAGCACATCAGCAAGTGAGAGTGAATCAACCAGTGCAAGTGAGTCACTCAGCACAAGCGAGAGCATCAGCACAAGCACAAGTACGAGTCAGAGTCAGTCAGCTGCAAATGTGGTACCGACACCGGCTCCTGCACCAGCACCGGCAGTAGACAATGCTCCTGCACCTGCAACAACTATCACACCGGTTGCTACACCTCTTGCAGCAGCTACACCTCCGGCAGCACCAGCACCAGCAGCTCCTGCGGCACCGGCAGTACCGAATACACCAATTCAGGATGCACAGGTTCCACTTGGAGTAAATGAGGATGAAGATAATCTTCAGAACATCGAGGATGAGGATACACCTCTTGCAGCAGGCGGAACAGCCAAGGACGGTATCAAAACATGGTGGTGGTGGATTGCAGCAGCAGTTGCAGCTATCACAGGAAAGGGTGTTTATGACAACCGCAGAAGAAAACCTGCAAAGAGCGACGATTCAGAAGATAATTCTGATGAGAAATAAATAATTAATAGCAATACTAACAATATTGTTTTATAATATTAGTGACCATCTGTAGCGGATGGTCACTAATTTGTTAAGCTGTTTTGTAGTAAGACGAAATTACTTTGTGAGGAAAGGTGAATTCCTTGAAGCAGAAGGATAGTATAAAGAAGAAAAAACAAAAACAACAGAAGGAACACGTATTATTATATAAGCTTTTATATTCGTTCATGACCATGCTCGTGTACATGGTAGGCAGAAATATACCACTCTACGGGATAGATATAGATGCATATAGCAATGTAAATGTAGATGCGCAGTCCATACTTTTACAGGCTATTTCAGGTGATATGAAGAACTGTTCCATTTTCATCATAGGCTTGTGGCCGTACATGCTGGCATCCATGCTTGCCATACTGATAGTTGCAATCATGTCGCTTGACAATACAAGAAAGCTGTCACCGAAGAAGATAAACATATGGACAGTTACCATCATGATGATTATCGCAGCAGTTCAGGCATATCACAAAACACAGACACTTATGTATAGAGTTAGTGGAGATGAACTTATATGGAATAAGATAATAGTTTTCATACAGCTTATCGCGGGCATGCTGATAGTGGTGTATATGTGCGACAGAGCTACCAAGTATGGTATCGGTGGCAAGGTGAGTGTGTTCATGGTCAATATAGTCAGTGGTATGATGACCATGTTTACGGGAAAGCCGCTTGAGAAGCTGGCACTGCCTGTAGCCATAGGAGTGGCAGAGATTGCTGTCATGATAGTACTTGAGACCACTGAGAAGCGAATAGCAGTACAGAGAGTTTCCATAAACAATATTTATGCGGATAAGAACTATATCGCTTACAAGCTCAATCCTGTCGGTGCTACACCGCTTATGTTTGCGTCAGCCGCTTTTTTGCTTCCACAGTTTATGTGCAATGGACTTCATTATCTGTTTCCGGACAATGCTGATATTCAGTGGTGGATGGACAATATGAGGCTCACATCACCGCTTGGAATTGTAGTATACATGGTGATTATATGTCTGCTTACAATTATCTTTTCTATGGTTATGCTGTCTCCGGGCAGGACAGCAGATGATCTGCTTAAGTCGGGTGATTCAATACAGGATATATATGCCGGAAAGCCTACGAAGAGATATCTGATTGGCACAGTGCTCAGCTTTTCCGTTATAAGCTCAATCATTATCTGTATATGTCAGGGTGGACCGCTGTTTTTACAGTTTGGAGGATATGTGGACGCATCACTTGCTATGCTGCCGTGCTCTATCATGATGACGACAGGTCTTTGGATTTCGCTGTACCGCGAGGCAGAGGTGTACCGGAATATGGACAGATATCATACATTCATATAGCTCCCGGCGCTTTGAATTAAGAATTAGGAGGAATCATAATGCTATATTTTATACCGGCATGGTATAAACAGAATATGTGGTGCGAAAACGAGCAGCAGTGGTATATGCGCAGGCTCAAGTCAGAGTTTGACGAGACTATAAAGCAGATTACTCTTTTTCATAGAAATGTGGACAGACCTTACAGGATTCTTGTGCTCGGATACTCGCCAAATTTCAGACATTTCCTACACAGGCAGGGCATGTACCGCTCAAAGTACTGGTCATGCTTTGATGCGATAGCACAGGTCAGGAGAAAGAAGGTCGCTGTGCTGTCATATCACGATATCAAGTGGCCGAAGGGGCTGGAGTTTGTGTATTCGCCTTTTTCTATAATCGCTTTGCAGGGCGATGTGAAGTATGCACAGGTAGAGTTTGGTGAGGATGGCAATCCGATATCCATAGATATGTTTGAGGATGGCAAAATCTGCAGGCGCAACTATTATGATGACAGAGGCTTTGTTTCCAGTACTGTTATATATGAAAACGGCATAGAGCAGTATCAGGATTTTTTGATGGAAAACGGCATCTGGAAGATACGTGAGTATAAAAATGATGGTCATGTGGTTGTCAATCCAACGTGCCCTGACTATGATGTGGTGCCTGATGCTAAGAGCGGCAAAGCAGGTGAGCCGGTTGAGATACGCTTTACAAAGGCTGAATATGACAGCCTTGAGGCGGTTATTGAAGAGGTATTTGCAAGCTATGTAAATCTCACAAGGCAGGGTGACAGCTTTTTCGTGGCGATGCATCCGCTTCATATCAGGGTTGCAGAGCATGTGCTTAAGGGGAAAAGGGTTATTGCTACATTTTTTGAAAACAGATTTGATTTCACGCAGACATCACTGGCAGCGGATTTTTTAGAGCATGCGGAAAATATCATTACGGATTCTGATTATACGACGAAGATTATTATGGCAAATCTGGGTGCAGTAAATAACAAGCCGTTCAGATTACATATCACAGATATTCCACCATATGATACCAGGATGGATTTCGGTATCAGCTCGCAGCTTCGGGTGCAGAACATCCTCGTGCCGGTTGATGGACTGACTAAGGATGCATTTGCTCAGATTATAAAGGGGCTTGCGGATTATCTGACCATTAATGACCTTGCGAGAGTTCATTTCTTTACAAGAGATGCCTCATGGGGTCATGAGGATGCTATAAAGAATGATACGGTAAAGCTTCTTGATAGTATGGGCTATGATTCCCGTTTGGTAACAGGCGATGGTGAGGCAGCTCTCGGCTTTGGAGGCAGCGGGGCTGATGTATTTGCCGAGAATGAGCTGGGGGATATAGAAAAAACGGTGGAGCAGAGATTTTTCGTGGATGTATGTGTGGATGAGCGTGATATCAGCAAGTGTATCAACGAGCAGAGAGTCATCCTCGATATGAGAGGCACGATGGATGTTTTTGTTTATGTTACAGCTATCAGCAAGGGCGTGCCGAGAATCAGCCTGAGTGCAGACCAGTTTCTTGTTTCAGGAAAAAACGGAATGGTCATAGATGATTTTTCTGATATCGGAAGGAGTCTGACCTATTATCTGGACAGCTTTGAAAACTGGAATCAGGCATTGGTGGAGTGCTATGAGCTTGGTCAGAAATATACCACATCGGTGCTGCTTAAGAAGTGGAGAAAGGTGCTAAATTTTAGTGAGTAAGATTCATGTTTTATATGTTGGCGATGACGATTGGACAACTAAATACAGCATTCCGGACAATATAGAGTTTGAAGTATACGAGTCTGATGAGAGTGAACTAACGGCAAACAGACCTGCGAGAAAGCTCATGGATTTAGTTATTCTTGACAGGGATATAACACTCTCAGAGGAAAAGGCTTTTACGAAGTTTACAAGGGGCTACTGTCTTTTTGCAACGGAAAATGTGCAGATGCTAAACAGCGCGACGAGCAGATATTTCAAGGCACGAATGGGACAGTATCTGTATACCGGCGATGTGCAGTATTTTCTGGCTCATGAGGTGAGAAATTACTATCCAAATCCTTATGGTGAGAAGTTTAATCCTGCCAAGCTTGCTGTCAGTGATTCCTTTACAGGAAGGGTAGCATGTGATGGAAACTATAACTTGGTTCTAGATGGAGAGTTTGGGGAGGATTTTTCGCAGATTGCATACTGGAGATATAATATCCCGGTTTTTGAGGGACAGTGTATTGATATGTATCTTGAATATGAGAAAACTGGGGATGTAGAGATTAAGCTTAGATTATTTCAGTTCTACTATGGCTCGATTGGTGATATTAAGCAGGTCTGGGAGTTTGACGAGGAACAGCTTCAGGATGTTTTCAGAATAGATAATGAATCAGATCAGGGTCCTGTTTTTGTTTCTATCCTTGCAAGGGGCACCGGCAGCCTGAATATCATATCATTGCACGACAGACATTCCCGCCGTGGACACGGATTTTTCCTGCCCGGAGGTGAGAGGCTTGTCTCTTCTAAGGGAGAGGAAGTTTTTGTGTACTTTGAGAAGGGTGATATGAAGCCACCGCTTGCTGTCTATTTCTCAGGCTACAGGACTCAGGAGGGCTTTGAGGGCTACTATATGATGCGAGGCTTCGGATGTCCGTTTATTCTTGTGACAGACCCAAGAAGTGAGGGGGGAGCCTTTTATCTGGGAGACAGTGAGTTTGAGCAGATGATTACGGATTATGTGACTGATAAGCTCGATGAGCTTGGCCTTACAAAGGATGAGCTCGTGCTCTCAGGAGCTTCGATGGGAACCTTCGGTTCGCTCTACTATGGCTCAAAGCTTTCACCACATGCACTGCTTCTTGCAAAGCCACTTGCAAACATGGGAAATGTAGCACGAAACGAGCGAATCCTTAGAGCCGGAGGCTTCGCTACCTCGCTTGATATTCTGATGAAAAATTATGACAATCTCTCTGATGAGGCGATAGAGCAGCTAAACAACAGGATGTGGGACAGATTCGACAGTGCCGACTGGTCGCAAACAAAGTTCATCATCTCATATCTGTATGAGGACGATTACGACCCGGATGGTTATCCGAGCATTTTGTTGCATCTGAAGTCGAGCGGTGTTGAGGTGTATGGCAAGGGCTCACACGGCAGACATACTGACAATTCAGCAAATGTTATGGCATGGTTCAAGAGCCAGTACAATAATCTGCTGCATGATGATTTTTCAAGATAAGCAAATAAACGTTGCCGGTCACACTGTCAGGTGTGAACAGTAACAGGAAAACAAACATTAAGTGAACAATAGTAAGACAGGTAAGTATTATGTATGGTGACACTTGGCAGGTCCGCTGGAAAGAATTTCTATCGGACTCGTATGTATATGGATCAAAAATTGAATTTAATGAGGATGGTTCAGTCTCTTATAAGAACCGCCTCATGCCGCCGGGCACGGTGATTCACACATGGTATTCTATGACGAATTTCCAGGGGAATAGGATAGAACCGTCGCTTCCACTCATCGATGGAGAGCGGGCATATTCCATTGCGGTGAATATTGACTATCACAACAGTGAGAGTGAGGCACTGATGCTTCGTATCATATTTTTTGACAGGTATGATGTACAGGCGCAGAGTATTATTGTCCGCGATAAAAAGGCGTTTTTCAAGCCGTCCATCAGGACCTACAGCTACAGGATAGAGCTGATAAATGGTGGAAATGCTGATTTTACATTCAAATCACTGGTGATTAAAGAGGTTTCAGAGGAAGAGTTTGATGCAGAGCAGGAAAGAATTGAGAGACTTAAAGAGGACTCTAACAAAAGTAAGAAAAAGCGAAGAAAAAATAAAAAATCTAAGTGATGAAGAGCTTTCTGCACTGACAGAGCAGTTTAAGGGTAGATACAAAGAGGGAGAGTCTTTGGAAAACCTGATGCCGGAGGCCTTTGCGGCTATCTGCGAGGCGGATTACAGAGTGCTTGGAAAGAGACCGTATGATGTGCAAATCTTAGCGGCAGCAGCGCTTCACGGTGGATATCTCGCCGAGATGAATACAGGTGAGGGAAAGACTCTATCTGCCACGATGCCGCTTTATCTGAATGCGCTGACCGGCAAGAGCTGTATGCTCGTGACCACAAACGAGTATCTGGCATCGCGAGATGGTGCAGAGATGGGAGAGGTCTACAATTTCATGGGACTCACCTGCTCATATCCGGATGCAGATGATACAAAAAAGCAGGATGATGACGAGAAAAGACAGTTTTATTCGGCTGATATCATATACACTACAAATGGCGCACTTGGCTTTGATTTCCTTTTTGACAATCTGGTAAAGAAAAAGGAGGACAGATTTCTCTGTGATTTCCACTATGTCATAATTGACGAGGCTGATTCGGTGCTTTTAGACTCTGCAATTATGCCGCTCGTCATATCGGGAGTGCCGAGAGTGCAGTCGAATCTGTACGATGTATGTGATTTTTTCGTCACGACACTTGTGGAGGATATAGACTACATAGAGGAGGATAAGGCCGTCTGGCTTACTCCAAAGGGTGTGAAGTTTGCCGAGAGCTTCTTTGGCATATCAAATTTTTACGGTAAAGAAAATTTTGAGATAAACAGGCATGTCACGCTTTCTCTTCGGGCGCACAAGCTTTTGAAGAACAAAAAGGATTATGTTGTCACTGACAAGAAGGAGGTAGAGCTGTTTGATGGAGCGACAGGCCGTCTCATGCACGGTGTCAAGCTGCGCGGCGGTCAGCATCAGGCTATAGAAGCGAAGGAAAAGGTGGAGATATCGCAGGAATACAGGACTGTGGCATCCGTTACCTTCCAGAATCTGTTTATGATGTTTGACAAGATGGCAGGCATGAGCGGCACACTCATGGATGCAAAGGATGAGCTTTTTGAGACCTACGGCAAGCATGTGGTGAAAATACCTACAAACAGGCCTCTTAAAAGAGTCGACAGGAAGGACAGATACTTTAAAAACGGTCATGATCAGTTCTGGACAGCAGTGGATGATGTGATAAGGCTTCACGAGACAGGCCAGCCGGTGCTTGTGGTGCTTAATTCCGTTACGGATACAGATCTTTTTTCAAGGCTTTTAATAGAGAAAAATATCCCGCACAATGTACTAAACGCAAGCAATGCTTTCTGGGAAGCACAGATTATCGCAGGCGCAGGCCAAATGAATGCGGTCACGGTTGCTACAACGATGGCAGGAAGAGGAACAGATATAAAGCTCGGAGACGGAGTGAAGGAGCTTGGCGGCTTAGCCGTCATAGGTATAGGAAGGATGAACAATTCAAGATCCGAGAGGCAGGCGAGGGGCCGCGCCGGCAGACAGGGTGATCCGGGCTTCAGCCAGTACTATGTGAGCCTGGAGGATGACATAGTGGGAGCTGAGGATGATGACAAGCTGCAGCGCTATATTGATGGCAAAAAGCGTATCGGAAAGCGCAAAATAAAGCGTATTGTCAACCAGTGTCAGAAGCTTAGTGTGGAGTCTGAGGAGATGAACCGCAAGAAATCACTGCAGTATGACCAGGTCCTCCAGCGCCAGCGAGACCTAATCTACGCAACCAGAAAAAACCTGCTCGACGGCGCAAGCGTCGAGCAGGAGAAGATAGTAGGGATTGCGAAGGAGAATATCTCAGACTTCGTTAATCATTTTGACTGCATACAGAGTAATAAAAAGCATGGCAGGCGCCGTGGCAGAAAGAAAGATAGCGATAAAAATACCAATACACAGCAATACACATCCATGCTTAACAGATACATTCTTGACAACATCTCCTACAAGCTGGACGCCGGTCTGACTTTGTCTGACATGCAAAGTGCCGCCACTGTTAGCGATTACCTGATGCTTCGCGTGTATCAGGGGCTTTCAAGACAGCGTGAGCGCATAGGCGATGAGGAGGCTTACGAGCAGTTTGTACGTGAGGCAACTCTAAAGGCGGTGGATGATGGCTGGGTTGAGCTGATTGACTACCTTGAGCAGCTCAAGTATGCGGTAGCGGGAAGAGCATCTGCACAGAGAAATGTTATGTTTGAATACCAAAATGAGGCTTTCGAGTCGTTTTTGGATACAGAAAAAGCGGTAAAATGTAATATCATAAGGAATATTTTGCTTAGTGATGTGAAAATCGGCAAGGATGGCAGGCTACAGGTCATCTACCCTTAAAGGTTATTATAATTTAAATAGTTTGACAGATACGAGGAGAATCATATGGTATATAACTTCAATCTCGGAATAGGCTGGGCTTCAAGCGGCGTGGAGTACGCACAGAGCTACAGGGCTAATCTGCTCCGCAGGGCGCACATTCCGGCAAGGTTTGTTTTCACAGATATGTTTCCAACAGAAAATATAGAGCACATGACAAGAAATATAGGCTTTTTGGATGAGGAAGTGATATGGCTGTACACATTTTTTACAGATGTGAGGACATCGCCTGTCACCTTTACGCTAAAGGAGCTTGAGGCTACGATGGCAGAGGAGGATTATACCTTTTCCAGAGAGGGCAAGACGTGCAGGTATCAGTTTAAGGAGAGCGGCAGGTTCTACACCTGCTACATGGTAGATGATACAAGTGATCTCGTGCACAGAGTCGAGATTGTCTCAAACGGATGCCTGATCAGGAAAGATTTCTACACCTATTGCAGGACCTTCAGCGAGTACTATGCTCCGCTTGACGGCAAGGCTCATCTGTACGGCAGGACCTTTTTCAATGAGGATGGCTCGGTGTGCTACGAGGAGGTCATAGAGGATGACAGCACCTTTTACAGGATCGGAGCGCAGGTGCTTTATACCAAGGCTGACCTGGTCGGCTATATGGTAAAGAGGCTTAACTTAACGGCTGATGATGTGGTGATCATCGACAGGACGACAGGCATAGGCCAGGCAATCCTCGAAAACTGTGGACCGGCGCGCGTAGGAATAGTGGTGCATGCGGACCATTTCAGCGAGGGCGGCACGGATGATGATTACATACTGTGGAACAACTATTATGAGTATTCGTTTTCACAGACTGAGCACATAGATTTTTACATCACAGCGACAGATGCGCAGAATGAGCTTATGAGGCAGCAGTTCAAGAAGTATTGTGGAAAAGAGCCTCAAGTGGTGACTATTCCGGTGGGCAGTCTGGATGAGCTTAAGTATCCGGATGAGCCGAGAAAGAGGCACTCGCTCATCACTGCGTCGCGTCTTGCGACTGAGAAGCACTGTGACTGGTTGGTGGAGGCCGTTGTGAAAGCAAAAGAAAGCGTGCCTGACATTTCGCTTGACATATATGGCAAGGGTGGCGATGAGGCGAAGCTTAAGGGACTTATCGGCAGGCTGGGCTGTGCCGATTATGTGCATTTGATGGGACAGCAGAAATTAGATGATGTATACAAGCACTATGATGCGTATGTGGCAGCTTCACAGAGTGAGGGCTTCGGGCTCACACTCATGGAGGCCATAGGCTCAGGGCTTCCTATAGTGGGCTTTGATGTGAGGTATGGCAACCAGACCTTTATCGATGATGGGCAAAACGGCTACAAAATTCCGATCACCGATGAGATGGATCAGAAGGAGAAGATAAAGCTTCTTTCTGAGCGTATAGTGAGGATGTTTACAGAGGATGACATGGATGCATTTTCAGGACATTCATATGAGAAGGCCAAAGAATATCTGACTAAGGAGGTGGTTCACAGATGGATAGAGCTGTTGAAGTAACACACACGGCGGATGGTATCACACTGCTCTTTGATACATTTTCAGGCGAGAGCAAGAATCTCCTTGAGTCATTTAAGAATGCCGGTGCTGCCTTTCATGCAGCAGTCATTGAGGATGACGGTTTCCTGCCGGATGACGTGATGAGCGTGTATGGATTTTTCTTAGGCGATTACCGGGAGGCTGACAGCTTACCGGGTAAGCCGCTGTATTTCAACCAGATACAGATTCCTGATTACTGGCGCATAGAGGGCGATAATTCATCTGCGAAGGTCATGGACCGCACCAGGGAGCGAGCGAGGATATTTTTCACGGAGCCTACGCACAGGCGGCAGGTTAAGATTGTTGACTGGCTTGATGATGCCGGTCAGGTCAGGCTTTCAGAGCATTATAACAGGTATGGCGCGATCTTCTGTCACACGGTTTTTAATAAAAAGGGACAGAAGGCACTCAGGAAGTTTTTTGATGTGACGGGCAGGGAGATGATAGTGGAAAACTTTGTCACAGGTGATATACTCGTCAGATGGCAGGATAAGGACTGGATTTTCAGAAGTAAGACAGACTTTATAGCGTTTTTCATCAGGTGCGCAGGGCTGGAGGATACAGCGGTTTATTTCAACTCGCTGTCATATCCGTTTTTTGCATCACAGGCGCTTGCGCCAAACGGCTTTCGCGACGCACTCTTCTGGCACGAGCCGGTGGGAGATGGGATACCCGGCAATATGCAGATTATACTGCATGATCAGGGAACGAGGGCAAAGCGCGTATTTGTATCGCGCAGGGAGTCCTACGACAGGCTTATAGCACTTGGCGCTCCTTCCGATAAGGTGAAGCAGCTTGGATATATCTACAGCTTTGTCAGGGAAAATAAGCACAGGCCGCACATACTCGTATGTACCAATTCAGAGAATGTAGGTCATCTGACAGAGCTTGCGTCACTCATGCCGCAGATGCATTTTCATGTGGCGGCCATCACAGAGATGTCGTCGAAGCTTATGTCGGCAGGGCAGTATGACAATGTGTCACTCTACCCTAATGTGAAGATGTCCGTACTGGATAGTCTTTTTGAGAAGTGTGATTTCTACCTCGATATCAATCACGAGGGTGAGATAGTGGATGCAGTTCACAGAGCTTTCTTAAACAACATGCTTATAGTGGGCTATGAGGAGACCATGCACAACGCATATTACACCGCAGACACGAATACATTTAAGGAGAGCGAGTACGCTGATATGGCGGAGGCCCTCAACCTGACATTGGCTATGCCGCATCTCATTGATGAGGCGCTTGCCATGCAGAAAAAGGCTGCTGTAGCGGCTGATGCAACAGACTACATGGAAATACTCCATTTGTAGTAATACAGGGTTTATGAACAGAAAGGAGCTTAATATGAGTAAAAACACTAACAACAATCAGACAGTAGACGAGAAAAAGGGTAAAAGGACAGGGCTTACAATACTGGGCTATGTGCTTGTGATCGTGGCACTTCTTACAGTGCTTCCGGTTGTGCTTCCACCGATATTTGGCTATCATACATATCTTTCGGGCACAGACCATACAGGAAATATTTCAAAGAACGGCAGCGTGGTATATTTAAAGACTATTGACGAGGCCTCTTATAAGGATGGCAATATAGTAGCCATCGAATCAGCTGATTCATCAGGCAGAAGGGTAGATTCATACTATGTGGATTCTAATGATTCTTCTGCAAAAGAGATTGCACTTCGTGATGGAAATGGTGTATCATATAAGGTAGTTAAAGGGCAGGTTATCGCAAAGACTCCGTTTATAGGATACTTAAGCCAGCTGTGCTTTTCAGCAGTTGGAATTATTGTCACGGTAGTGATTTTTGCTGCAGGTGTAGCAATCATGATGTATGTAAACAAAATCAGCAAGGAAATCAACACCATGGTTGAACAGCAGACTGCATAGTGTGTCTGAATTCCCATCTGCGACATTAGAAAACCTGACTATTATAAAGCAGACCTTATGTTTGCGGAATAGGATAAGTGATGGATAGATACAGCGTGAGTAGGACAAAGAGGTCATTGTTTTATTTAATGATGGCCTTTTTGATTGTTGGATTTATAATTGCCGAGTGCATATTACCGAGTGAGAGAAGCCAGTCTGTAAGTGATAATAATATCACCTACGAGGGCAGCTTTACATGGGAGAAGTCCGATGGTGAAAGGGAGGCTATTGAAGTACCCGGCAGGTACGATGTTAAGCCGGGGGATACGATGGTCATAACTACTGTTCTGCCTGATGATTTCAATGCAAGTGTCATGGCAATCAGAGCATCACTTCAGACAGTCAGATTTTACGTGGATGGCAGTCTGAGAGCAGAGTATGATACAAAGGACACGAGACCCTTCGGCAAGGATTCCGCGAGCAGATATGTATTTTGCAATATGTCGGAGGATGATGCCGGCAAAGAGCTGCGCATTGAGCTGACAAGCCATGCATCCAACTATTCAGGCGTTGTAAATACAGTATACTGTGGAGATAAGAGCGATATATGGACAAATATATTTCATAATAGCTCAAGAGAGACGATTATAGCATTTTTCATTTTTTTTGCTGCTGTAGTGTCTGTTATGTTCAGTATAGCACTCAGTATTGTATACAAGACACATTTTGACATGGAGTATGTAGGCTGGTGTATGCTTCTTGGGGCAATATGGATGCTTGGTGAATCGAAGCTGCGTCAGATGCTGGTGCCGAATGCATCTGTTTTGGCGGCTATGTGCTTTGTGGTTATTCTGATTAGTCCTATTGCTGTTTCGATTTATATTGACAGCATACAGGGTGGGCGTTATACAAGAGTGTATACATGCATAGAGGCACTTGCGGCTGTGAATTTCATTGTCTGCACAGCTTTGCAGCTTTTTGGTGTGTGCGATTATATAGAGACTCTGCCGGCAGGACAGGGAATGCTTGCTGTCTGCTGCGCGGTCGTTATCACAACGTTTATCATTGATATAATTAAGCATAGGACATTGGGCTACAGACCTGAGATGGTTGCCATGATTATAGCACTTGTTCTGGTGCTTATAGAGGCTGCTTCTGTGTACTTTGTTGTCACTATGTCAGGCTTCTTTATCGGAACAGGCCTTATTGTGATTTTGTTTGTCAATATAATAGTCACAATAAAAAGAATCAGCGAGATAGAATACAAGCGCCAGAAGGAAGAAAGTGACAGGCTTAGAAATCAGACAGAGAGAGTTTCCCTTCAGATGATGAAGACACTCGCTGCTACAATAGAAGCAAAGGATGATTATATGAGAGGGCACTCATACAGGGTGGCAGAGTACTCTGCTCTCATTGCAAAGCAGCTTGGCTGGAGTGAGCATGAGGTGGAGAATCTTAGAAATGCTGCATATCTGCATGATATCGGAAAGATTGGCGTGCCTGATACAATATTAAATAAGCCGACCAGGCTGACCGATGAAGAGTTTGCAGCCATAAAGAGCCATACTGTGATGGGCGCAGATATCTTAAAGGATATTACCCTGTTAGACCATCTGGTGGATATTGCAAGGAATCATCATGAGCGCTACGATGGAAAGGGCTATCCTGACGGACTGGTGGGAGAGGAAATACCGCTTTCTGCCCGTATAGTGTGTGTGGCAGACAGCTATGATGCCATGAAATCGCGCAGGATTTACAGGAATGCACTGCCCGATGAAGAAATCCGAAGGGAGCTTTTGGATAACTGCGGCACGCAGTTTGACCCGCAGATATCGCGTATGTTTGTTGATATGCTTGACAATGGCATGGTTGTGATTGATGAGGATAATCCTGCGGCTCAGGGCTACCGTGATAATGCGGCTATCGAGTCAGTGGCAGACAAATTCATATCTGAGGTCATGAAGACCATGAGCAGTCAGGAAAAAGCCGATAGTGTTGATTATCTGACAGGACTTTACATGCGAAGTCGTGGACAGCAGGTAATAGCAGCCCTGATGCAGGATAATGATGGCTGTCTTGCCTTCATAGATATGGATAATCTTAAAAAAGTCAATGATGTGCATGGTCACAAGGCGGGTGACAGGGCACTTAAGCTTATAGGTAATCTCCTTGCTAAAGAGACTGAGAATGAGACCTTTGCAGCCTGCAGGATTGGAGGTGATGAGTTCCTCATCTTTATGCCATATTCTGACAGGGCAAGCGTGGAGAGTGTTATAAAGCGCATATTTGAGGGCTTCGAGAGCGCCAGGGAAGCAGACTGTGAGATAAAGGAGGCAGCTCTTTCAGCAGGACTGTGCATGACGACAAAAGGAGCCATGTTTGAAAGTGACTACACAAAGGCAGATAAGGCACTTTACTATGTGAAGCAGAACTGTAAGGGTTCATATTTCTTCTATGAGCAGCTCTTAGCTGACAATAAGGAGAATACAAATCTGAGTGCGGATTTACGAAACGTGGCAAAGCTTTTAAAGGAGAGTGGCAGCTATACAGGTGCGCTGGATTTAAACTACAGAGAGTTTGCAAGAATCTATGAGTTCGTGAACAATGTAGGAGATAGGCACAACCACAACTGCTATCTGGTCATGGTGACTATGAACACTCTGCCGGAGCAGCTTGCAGATATCGAGGAAATTGAGAAGGCACTTGACTGCATGGAGCAGTCTATCCGCAGCAAGATCAGAAAGGTGGATGTCTGCACGCGCTACAGCTCAATGCAGTATCTTATCATACTATTTGAACCACAGGAAAATCAGATTCCAAATGTCATGGAGAGAATCTTTATGCATTACTATAAACTCTGTGACAGAGAGGATTTCAAGCCGCAGTATGAGTATATCAAAATGACTGAGGTAAAATAGGGATTGTTAAATAATAGTCAATGTGGTATAGTTTTCTTCGAACGGTATTCGAAGGAAACTGTATCATGGAGGATGTGTTGTCACCTTATGACAGAGCATATCCGGCAGACACAAGGAGGCCAAAGCGCATTGCTGCATCAGATATGAAGCAGGCAGCAAAGTGACAGGCGCGCACAGGATAAATCGACCCCAGCCATACGGCATATGGCGGAGATTATATCGGCTGCGATATAGGAAATGGTCTGACCGGCTTGGAAAGAAGGTGGTAGCATGAAAATAGGCATAATCGGCGCAGGCAGAGTGGGCTGTTCTATAGGCAAATACCTAAGGACAAAGGACATAGAGCTTGCAGGCTATTATGACGTGGATTCTGCGGCAGCAAAGGAGGCTGCGGAGTTTACAAGGACAGAGAGCTTTGATTCGCTAAAGCAACTGGCGGATCAATCACAGATTATATTTATCACCACACCGGATTCATTTATTATACCGGTTTGGGAACAATTAAAAGAGCTGTCTCTAAGGAATCAGATTATATGTCATTGCAGTGGCGCATTATCATCCGATTCATTTTCCGGAAGGGAGAGCATGAGCGTATCATGCTGTTCAATTCATCCAATGTTACCGTTCAGTAACAAATTTTCATCATATGAGCAATTAAATAAAGCATTTTTCACAGTGGAAGGGCAGGATGCTGCGGTTGAAGCAATATCCGGGCTGTTTTGTTCTATTGGAAATGAGGTATGCCGCATTGATGGTGCTAAAAAGGCAAAATACCATGCAGCAGCGAGCATTCTGAGCAATCAGGTGATTGCTGTCCTTGACATGGGCTACACTCTTTTGGAGGACTGTGGCTTTACAAGGGATGAGGCGGTAAGAGCCACAGGTCAGCTTGTGATGCGCAATATCGAAAATGTACTTGAAGCAGGCTGTGACGGCGCACTGACCGGGCCGATTGAGAGAAACGATATTGAAACAGTGAAAAAGCATATTGCATGTATGCAAAATGACGATAGTGATGATGTCAGATTGTACAAAATGCTTGGTGCAAAACTGGCAAATATTGCTAAAAAAAAGAATCCTGATAAGGATTACACTCAGATGATGGAATTGCTAAGAGGCTGACAATACCGTGAATATTAAAAAAACGGATTGTTGCAGAAAGACAGAGGGATTGGACAATGAAAAATACAGTAGTAACTTTTAAACAGGCAAAGGAAAAGGGCGAGAAGCTCACGATGCTCACAGCATATGATTATTCTACAGCAAAGCTCATAGACGAGGCCGGAATCAATGCGATTTTAGTAGGAGATTCTCTCGGCATGGTGGTGCTTGGCTATGAGGATACACTTTCAGTGACTATGGAGGATATGATTCATCACAGCGCGGCTGTTTCAAGAGGAATAAAGGACACACTGCTTATTACAGATATGCCTTTTATGTCATATCAGACATCGGTTTATGATGCAGTGGTCAATGCAGGACGACTCGTGAAGGAAGGCCATGCGCAGGCTGTCAAGCTTGAGGGTGGCAGGGAGGTATGTCCACAGATAAAGGCTATCGTGGATGCGTCAATTCCGGTATGTGCACATTTAGGGCTTACACCACAGTCAGTAAACGCATTTGGCGGCTTCAAGGTGCAGGGCAAGGGTGAAGAGGCAGCACAGAAGCTCCTTGACGAGGCCCGTGCAGTCGAGGAGGCAGGAGCATTTGCAGTGGTGCTCGAGTGCGTGCCAAAGGCACTTGCAAAAAAAATCACTGAGAGCATAAGTATACCGACAATTGGTATCGGAGCGGGAGCGGACTGCGACGGACAGGTGCTCGTATATCAGGATATGCTTGCCATGTATGCAAACATGAAGCCGAAATTTGTAAAGCAGTTTGCACAGGTCGGAAAAGA
>ERZ772870.603-NODE-603-length-37315-cov-8.685078_pt1 | contig 37315 bp, 26 predicted proteins | sample MGYA00511376_ERZ772870 | MGnify/ENA primary metagenome ERZ772870 (study PRJEB29015, sample SAMEA2737719) | human gut metagenome | biome: human gut; feature: human-associated habitat; material: faeces | place: China | collected 2012 ... | reverse complement strand
TGGCGACAGGATATAATATTTCTATAATATTTAAGTCTGCTTTTGCTTCTGCAACTTTTTTGTTTGATCCGCTTATATGGGAAAAGATAATAGGTAATTTATTTATTAATTTAGTTCGTTATCTCCCTTCCGGAAATAATTTGACTTTTTCTTTGGAAGAGCCTGATACCCGGCATTTGGAGCAAAGCGGTTATTCTACGTTAGATAGCAAGAGAAAAATATCTTTAAGAATTTCAGGAAATGGAGTATTGTTATCTTTAGATGAAGCAAACGCTTTGTTTTATAGGTTCTATTCAGAAGCAGGAAATACTATTTCGGAGATAAATGCCGAATCTCGTTTAGGCTTGTCTTTGGTTAAAGAATTACTGGCATTATTGCAGGGGAATATATTTTATACTTATGTGGAGAGAAAGCTTGAATTCAATATTGTTTTTCCTGTGGAGTCCGCTCAAATGTCGTCTGTAAATTCAGAAGATTTTGATTTATCTTCTTATCCTTTTTCTTATACGGCTCATTTATTGTCCGGGTTATGTCCCCAAATAAACAAGGAGGAATCGGAAACGATAGAAAAGAAAAAATATTCGATATTAATTGTCGAAAGGGATGCCGTATTAAGGAGTTATTTGACGGATATTTTGTCTTCGAAGTTTTCGGTTATTGCAGCGAAAGACGGGAAAGGAGCTTTAGAGATAGCTTTGCGGGAGAGGATTTCTGTGATACTTACAGAGATCATGATTCCTATAATCGATGGTTTTGAACTATGTAGGCAATTGAAATCCAATCCTACAACATCAAATATACCGATCATTATTTTATCCTCACGTTTATCTGAAAAAGACAAATGGAAGGGAATGGACTCTGGGGCGGACTTATATATAGAAAAGCCATTCGATTCAGCGTTATTGATTCGGCAGATACAGAATTTGATTCGAACTCTTGAAACCCAACGAATGATTTCAGGAAAAACATTGGTACCTGTACCGACTCCCGTTTCGGTGGAATCTGCGGATACTCGGTACGGACGATCAGTTTGTCTGCTTCCAGCTCCTTGAGATTCGTGCTGAGAGTCTTGTCGGAAATGGTTTTCAGATACCGTTTCAACTCATTGAATCGCACCGTCTCAAACTCCATCAGGCAGTAAAGAATGACCATTTTGTGCTTGCCGGAGATCAGCGACAGCGTGTAGGCAAAGCCGGTATCTTCAAAATTGGCGTTCTCAATATAGTTCTTAATCATTTGCTTTCTCCAAAGATAGTACCTGTCTTTTTAGCCAGTACTTGAATTTATAATTTGCATGGATATAATTATAAGCAGGATGAACAATCCTGTCAATACGATCACAAGGAGAAGTTATCATGAGAACAAAATTGAAAATCACCGAGGGCATTTTCCCCATGCCGGTTCTGATGGTTGCAACTTACAACGAGGACGGCAGTGTGAATGTCATGAACGCCGCATGGGGTACCATGCAGGAGCGGGACACCGTCGCCTTGAACCTCACCGAGACTCATAAGACCGTGCAGAACATCAAGGCACGGGGCGCATTTACCGTCAGCATTGCCGATGCCGCCCACATGGTGGAAGCGGATTATTTTGGTGTGGAGTCCGGCAATAAAGTTGCCGATAAATTTGCCCGCAGCGGTCTGACCGCCAGCAAAGCAGAAACAGTAGATGCCCCTGTCATCAACGAGTTCCCGATCTGCCTGGAGTGCAGGTTCATTGAGTATCAGAACAATGAATATGGATGCGGTGTCATAGGCAAGGTGGTCAATGTCACTGCCGATGAAAGCGTTATGGTGGACGGAAAAATTGATATGTCTAAGGTCAATGCCATCGCATTTGACCCCTACACCCATGGCTACTACAAAGTTACCGAGCGCGTGGGAGAGGCGTTCCACGATGGCTTAAAGCTGAAAAAGTAAGGTGTGCAGAAAAGGAGCTTTCGCATAAGCGAAGGCTCCTTCTTAAAATATGTGGATTTCACAAATTCCGATTTGTCAGCTCCATTATATCACACGCTCGGCGTATTTTGCAGCTTGCGAACACAGCGGCAATGCAGACATTCCACATTGCCGCTGTGATTTTCATTTTAGCGTTCTCTGTCTGCGGATGATTTTTGCGGCTCCTTCTCGCCTCGCTCGCCGTCTACGATCTCATTCTCCTTCTTGTCCAGATTGAGCAGGGCGTTCAGTTCATTCAGGCGGGTCGTTTTCGCCGCAAGCTCTTCCTCCTGGGGAAAGGGCTTCTGTACCTCGGCCTTTGCATTTTCAAGCTGAACCCGCGTATTCTCCAGCTGCTCGACACACGCCGCCATTCGTTCCTCAAAAGCACCGAACGTATTATCCAGTCGCTGAATATTGCCGAAGACGTCCGAGCCCAGCGTGACCGTATGCCGCAGCTGGTGAATCAGCGTGATTTTATATTCCCGGCTAAAGGTATCGAAGGACAGCTCCATATCAAAGCCTCGGTACTGACCGATGGGAACTGGGTCGGGGCTTGTCATGGACTTGCAAAGACCGAGGATGGCATCGCCGGCAGCCTTCTTTTCCCTTACCGTGCCGCCCGGCATAAACATCGGAGAGAAGCCGTCCTCGTTGGGCTCGGTATTTCTTTTTCGCTGGTCAATATCCGCCCGATAGCCCTCAATGCGCTGCTCCAACGATTTGATTTTCTGGGGGAACTCCTTCAAAATCTGATCCTCCAGCGAATAGCGCTGGCTCAGATGGTTGGCCTTGAGCAGCTTCAGACGGGACACATCAATGTCCAGATCCATCTTCTCCTTGATATGGGGATTGCCGGCGCACAGCGCCTTGATTTCCGCATAGCTCAGGGCAGTTTCGTCAATGTCTTCCGCAGAGCGCACCGGGGATTTGCTGGTCATGATCTGCCCAATGAACTTCTGCTTGGATTCCACCAACTGATACAGGTAGCTGTCGAAGGTGTTCTCCGTAACATAGGTGTAAATATCGACCTCCTTGTTTTCGTTGCCCTGGCGGATGATTCGTCCTTCCCGCTGCTGCAGGTCAGACGGTCGCCACGGACAATCCAAATGATGAAGTGCCGCAAGCTTCGTCTGCACATTGGTGCCGGCTCCCATTTTCTGCGTGGAACCGATGAGCACCCGCACCTGACCGGAGCGCACCTTGCCAAACAACTCTTTCTTTTGCGCCTCTGAATTCGCCGCGTGGATATAGGCGATTTCCTCTGCCGGAATGCCCTTGGCAATCAGCTTGTTCCGGAGATCATCGTACACATTGAACTTGCCGTCGCCGTGGGGCGTAGACAGGTCGCAGAATACCATCTGTGTCGATTTCCGATCGGCGGTGCGCTGCCAAATATCAAAAACATTCTCCGCACACGCGCCCACCTTGCTTGTCTCGCTGTCGGGGAGCATATCGTTCATGAGCCGCTGATCCAAGGCAAGCTTTCTGCCGTCATTGGTGATGAGGAGCATGTTATCCACACTGGAATCCACCATCTTATTGCGGACACGCTCAGCTCGTTCCGAAAGAGAGGCCACCATTTCCTTTTGCGTTTCCGATGGCTTCAAAACAACGCTGTGGTAATGGGCCTCCGGCACGGGGAGCTTGAGCATATCCGCCGTTTGAATATCTGCGGTCTCCTTGAACATTGCCATGAGCTCCGGTAGATTATAGAACTTGGCAAACCTCGTTTTGGCGCGGTAGCCCGTGCCCTCCGGGGAGAGCTCGATGGCTGTCACCGTCTCACCGAAGGTGGAGGCCCAGGCATCGAAGTGGAGAAGGTCATTCCTGCGCAGCGCTCCGTACTGGAGATACTTCTGCATGGTGTACATCTCCACCATGCTGTTGGAGATGGGTGTGCCGGTGGCAAACACAACGCCTCTGCCGCCGGTCAGCTCGTCCAGATACCGGCACTTCATATACAGATCGCTGGACTTCATCGCCTCGGTTTGGCTGATGCCGCCCACATTCCGCATTTTTGTAAATGCGGCGAGGTTTTTATAGTAATGCGCCTCATCGATGAAGATACGGTCAACGCCCAGCTCTTCAAAAGTCACCACATCATCCTTGCGGGACTGGTCATTGAGCTTGTCCAGCTTCTGCTTGACCGTTTTCTTGGTTCGCTCCAGCTGCTTGATGGAGAAATTATCCCCACGGTTTTTCTTCAATTCAGAAATGCCGTCCAGCACTTCATCCAGCTGTTGCTGCAGGATGGCACGCTGTCGTTCCAGGGACATGGGGATCTTTTCAAATTGGCTGTGCCCAATGATGACCGCATCGTAGTCGCCGGTGGCAATGCGCCCGCAGAACTTCTTGCGGTTCTTGGTCTCGAAGTCCTTCTTGGTGGCGACAAGAATATTGGCGGAGGGATAGAGCTGGAGGTATTCGGAGGCCCACTGCTCGGTAAGGTGATTGGGAACCACAAACAGGCTTTTCTGACACAAGCCCAGCCGCTTACTCTCCTGCGCAGCCGCTACCATCTCGAACGTCTTCCCGGCCCCCACTACATGGGCAAGTAGGGTGTTGCCGCCGTAGAGAATGTGTGCAATGGCATTGACCTGATGCGGCCTCAGCGTGATCTCCGGGTTGATCCCCACAAAGTTCAGGTGGCTGCCGTCATACTCGCGGGGGCGAATGCTGTTGAACTTCTCGTTATACAGCTTGGTCAGCTTTTCACGGCGCTCCGGATCGCTCCAAATCCAGTCTGCAAAGGCCTGTTTGATAAGCTCCTGCTTGCCTTGGGCGATAGCCGTCTCTTTCTTGTTGAGCACAGCCGTTTTCCTGCCGTTTCCGTCCTCGATGTAGTCGAAGATTCTTACATCTCGGAGGTTCAGGGTTTCCTCCATGATCTTATAGCCATTAACTCTGCCGGTGCCGTAGGTGTTGTGGGCTTTTACATTGCTGCGGTCATAGGATTTCCCCTCCACATTCCATTCGCCGGTGTACTGCGCGTAGTGAACATGGATGTTCCACTGGCAGTAGCGTGGGGTGCTGAACAGTTCAAACATGAACTCCTCAATGATTTCCGGAGGCAGCCATGTTGCGCCCAACCTTACGGAAATCTCACTTGCCGTCAGGTCAACCGGCTGCACCGCCTCAAGCGCACGAATATTCTCACCGTAATCTTCGGGGTAGAGCTCCGCACTCCGCTTTGCCCAACGGAGCTTTTCACGGACATTGCCGGAGAGATATTCATCGGCAGGGAGATACTTCGGCTTGCCGTCCTCTTCGCTTATGTGCATGGGGTTGAGGAAAATAACACCCTTCAAATCCTCGAACAGCTCCTGCTCTGTTTTACCGGTAAGCTGCGACATATATGGCATGTCGATTCTCGCTTTTTCTGCAAGAGACAGGGCATAGGCCTCGGAAGCCGTGTCAACCGACTGCACCGTTACCTTCTGCTTGATGGTTCGTTTGGAGAACATATCTGCCTTGCGGAGGAAGTTGCCTTCATCGTCCAGCACCTCCAACGAGGAAAGCAAGCAGTAGGAGCTGTCGGAATTGAACGCCGAATTGTTGGCTCTGCCGCTGATAAGCCCGTATTTCTTGCTAAAGTCGTCATAGAGCCGATTGAGCTTTTCCTGCTCCGCCTTGATATCGGCATCGGGATAGTCCTCCGTCTGGTACTCGATCAGCGTCCTGACGCAGTCTCGGATACCGATCATGCCCTTGATACGACTTTCGGCAGTTGCGGAAACATCCACGGGGTTCATGCGGCTGTTTTCCCGGTAATAGATTTTGCCGTCCACCACCGTGAAGCTGAAGTTCCGCACATCCGGGTCGGCGGGGATAGAAAGGTCTTCCGCCTCCGCCTCTATGTCATCCAACTCAAGCTCGGTAATCTCGGCATGAATGTTCTGGATGGCATCCCGCAAGAGGTCCCCAAGCTCTGCATTTTCATAAGCAATACAGGCGGACTCCATGCCGTGAGGCCCGCTGACCATCTGCATGTCGCCCAACACCATTTCAGGGTTGTCCACAAAATAGGCGTTCATCCGGATGCCATTGGCGTCGGTGGCCAGATGCACCCAATCGGGCTCAATATCCACCAATCGGTCGCGCTTTTGGAGGAAGATAATGTCCGATGTGACCTCCGTGCCGGCAGCGGCCTTGAAGGTATCATTCGGCAGCCGGATAGCGCCGAGCAAGTCGGCTCTCTGCGCGATATACTTTCGGACATTGGGATTTTCCTTATCCAGCGTACCCTTTGAGGTAATGAAGGCGATCACGCCGCCGGGTCTCACCTTATCCAAAGTGCGGGCGAAGAAATAGTCGTGAATGAGAAAGTTGTGCTTGTCGTAGCGCTTGTCGGGCACCTTGAACTGCCCGAAGGGGACATTGCCGATTGCAGCGTCAAAGAAGCTGTCGGGAAGGTTTGTATTCTCGAAGCCCTGCACTGCGATGCTGTTTTTCTGATAAAGCTGCTGCGCAATTCGCCCGGAAATACTGTCAAGCTCCACGCCGTAGAATTTCGCGTCATTCATGCTTTCGGGAACAAGCCCCATAAAGTTGCCGATGCCACAGGAGGGCTCCAGCACATTGCCGGTCTGAAAGTGCATATTCTCCAAGGCGCTGTACACCGCCTTGATCACCACGGGCGGCGTATAGAAGGCCGTCAGCGTAGATTCTCTTGCTGACGCATATTCTTCATCGGAAAGCACTGCCTTCAGCTCGGTATAATGGGGATTGTCCTCTTTGAAGAACTCAGAGAGACCGCCCCAGCCCACATAGTCGGCAAGCACGCGCTGCTCGGTGGGTGTCGCCAACCGGCTTTCCGCATCTAGCTTATTCAGAAGCTGAATGGCACGGATATTGTGATAGAACCGTTCCAGCGGCGTGCCCACGCCGATATCATCGCTCTCGATTTGGAAGTTGGTTCGGTACTCGGTGTTGATCTCCGGGTGCAGCACATGAGGCGCGATCTTGGAAGGCCTTTTCACTTGTAGAGGCGGGGCGAGCGCTTCTTCCTGGTCATCCAGCAAGGCCTCCGCATTGGGGTAGGTCACGACCTCGCCGTCTTTGACGGTGCTGATGGGCAGAACATCCAATTCTTCGTCCGTTAGGCTCTCAATTTCGGAATCGTCTTCTGCCAAATCTTCCGTTTCTCTGAATACCCGTGTGCCGTCCGCACCAAACTCCGCCTCATATCGGTCAGTCTCTCGCGCTGCTTCCCGGTCTGCCTCTAAAGACAGAATATCCTCGTGAATCTTCAGGAGGTTTTCCGGCGTGAACTCGATATAATCGCAGTCCATCTCATAGTCATTTTCAGCTTCCATGAAGAACGGAGTATTGATGTCCGCAAGGAACTGATCCGACATTTCTTCAAGGTCATTTCGGAAGTCGGCGGCGTTTTCCGGATGGTTGGCAATGTCATACTGCTCGACAAGCTCTTCAAAAACAGAGAAATCAAGGTCACCGGAAACATACTGTCCACCTGCATCTGCATCGGGATTGAAGTAAATCCAGTGAACCTTGTTACTGCCGGTGTCAAGGGATATTCTCGCCTTCGTATTGTCTGCGACAGGGGGTTCTTCCACGGCTTGCAGCAGCTTGTCATTCAGTGGATTTTCCTTGAGCCGGTTATCGAACTCCTCACGGGCCAGCTCCTTGTTAAACAGCGGGAACTGCGTATCGAAGAGGACGACCTTCTTCTCGTCAAAAGACAGCAGCTCGTATTCCTGCGTACCGATATAGACCGTATCACCGAGATGATAGCGGTATTCCTTCCGGGGCTCCGGGGGAGGGTTCAGCTCATCAAAGGTCGGCTCAAGCGGCTTTGCCACATCGCTGTTCAACGCTTCCAGCATGGCTTCGCATCTTGCGGTCAGGTGGGTGTTGTCCGCAATGATCGAATTCATTGCCTCGCACATCATGGGGAGGATGAAGTCACCCTCCGCTGTACGGGCGTGCATTTTCTTTTCGCCCACGCTGAACGCACCCCAGCAGCTTGACAAATAATACAGATTCAGCGCTTTGCTTTCCTCACCAAGCTGCGTCACGAAGTCATTGTAATCATAGACAATCGACCGGAACTCATCAGAGATTTCACCTCGTTTCCTCCGAGCTTCTGCCTGCTCCCGGTAGGCGGGATAGTCGTCCTTTTCGGCCTGACTCAAATAGCGGTCGGCTCGGATTAGCTCCCCGATCCGCTTCTCGACCTTATTCCACCGCAAAAGCAGTTCTGCATCGGGCCGAGAGATTCTGCCTCTGCTGATTTTGATTCCCTTGGCGTCGTGGCTTTCATCGAGATTTCTGCCGGAAATTGCAGGATACGCGCCGCCGATGCCATATTCGTTTTTCAAAAAGGTGATGTTGCTCTCGGGAGACTCCTGTTTGAGAAACTGCTCATAGATGCGGAATTTGCCCTGATGGATGCCGCTGCCCCGTGTCAGAATGGCGTCGATGTCCTCCTGAGAAATAGCAAAAGCGGAGGATTTTTCTTCCTCCGCTTCTGCGATAATTTCCTGCTGCTGTTCAACTGTGGGGAGCGTTACGCGTAGATCAGGTCGTTCAGAATCACTTCCTCCGCCGAGTGACGAATAGAGTTCATCATCTGCACCCACCGCATCTGATCCTCCGCTTTCAGGCGCTCCGTCACGCCCTGCTTCTCTGCCATCTGTCGGGTCAGGCGTTCCATCATCTCGTTGGCTTGCCGGTCCACTTCCTCCAGATGACTGTTCAGTGTTCCGTTCAGCAGCATCCCGGTGTAGATCCCATCCCGGTGTTTGCGGAGGAATGTCCGCCGCAGCGTTCCATACTTCCCAAGCTTCGGGCTCTCCGGCACGGTCAGATCGGGAATCAGATAGTCCCCCTGCATCGTATAGGTCAGTTCCATGTTCGTTGCTCCTTTCCTTGTTTTCTGTTCGGTTCTTATGATACGCAGAAGGACCGGTCTGCGCAAATGTGCGAATTTTCCGCTTTTCCTCCTTCTCCATTTCCTTGACGGTTTCTCCCATTTCACGGATGACCATCTCAGAAATATCGCTGACGGCGGCACCGAGCACGGAGATAACCTCCACGGTGTTGAAATCAAAGAGATGGCTGAAATCCTCCCGGTTAAAATACCGCCTCGGCTCATAACCTGCACGGGAGAGCGCCATAAAAGCGACGCTGCTTTTCAGCGTGGTTTTCAGCCACGCCTCAAGGCTTGTGTCATCCAGCTCCTCCAGAAAGCTGCCGGCTTTGACAGCGTTCAGCTCCATGAGATAATCTGAAAGATTATCCTCCACGGCATAACCGGAAATATCCATGAGAAGGTGCGGGAAATCTCGCGGCTCCTCCACATCACCGAAGCTGGCCTGAAGGCTTTCCGATACCGCATATTCGTACTCCGGCTTCATCTGCCAAAGGGTGATGTTCCTTCCGGCACGGCTGTTGGTGTCGGAGATATCAAAGACATGTCTCAGCTTGTAGGGAACATCTCTGTCGATCAACAGCGCGACGCCTTTCGTGCCCTTGTTTACCCATCTGCCGAGTTTATTCCATGTGTCGATTTCCGCACACGCCGTTGCATCTGGCTTCTGCGCATGGATGAGCAGCTGCTCCTTAAAGCTGTACTTGTAGTTGTTTGCCGCCGTAATCAGAAAATCGGTATATCGGTCGGCATTGGAGGCAATATCCCTGGCAGTCTGGGACGCCATCTCCAAAATGATTCTGTATTTGCTCGGCATGGGAACTCCCTCCTTATCTTACTTTGATCGTGACCTCAACGGTCTGCGCATTCTCTCCGAGGATCGATGCAAATAAAAGCCCGGTTCTGGCGTTGGACACCTTGGTCACCAACTCATTCAACCGGTAGACGGTGGTATTGATCTCTTTCTGGTTATCTGCGTAATAGTAGCCCGTTTCATCGCTGCAAATAGGAAAGCCATCCTGTCGCAAGGCGCTGATCTTGCGGCGAATATTTCGTCCGTCAAGCAGAAACAGCTTTTCAAGCTCCTTGCTGTGGATGGCATTTTCTTTGCCAATATGATTTTTACGGAGATACTCGCAGATGGCTTTCTTCTTATCCATAGCTTCTCCTTATCTCGCAGGTTCGTGGTCTTTTTGCTTATGAACCGCCGGTGGATTCTTCTCCATGTATTCCTTCACGGTAGTAAGCGTGCCCTCATAGTTCCAATCGTTTTCAGGATCAATGTCGCGGTAGGCGTTTCTCCCATCCGGTCGGGGCTCCAAGCGAATGGGTCTATTGGAAATCAACGTTCCCCAATGATTCACCATGATCCAGTTAGCAATCTGAACCGGCTCGCCCTGTTGGTCATCATCGTGGCGAACCTCGTACATGTACATGCCCTGTGGAACGGTATCACGGTCTACCCGCAGGCAGGTAAAAAGCATGGGATGCCCCAGAACCGTCACATCCTCAAACTTCTCTGTCATGGCATTTACCCTCATCGTGCTTCACCCCTTTCCTTCGGCTTTCTATGGGGATCATCCTCTACGAAAAGCCCCTTGGGCAGGGTATCCAGGTCGTTCAGAAACGCACGGGAAATCGTCTTGCCGTTCCGGTCTCGGTAGAGAACGACGCACAGCGGCTCTCCGTGATAGAGCGACTCCTTCAGGTCTTCCAGGAAGCGCTGCTCATCGCTGTACGCAATGCTGCTGCATACTTTTCCGTTGAAAGCCAAATAGTCCAGTCTGGCAATATAACTTTCGCTCGGCAGTGCTTGGTTCATCGTGCCTCACCTCGCTCTCTCTGCCTGGTTGGAAAGCTCCAGCCATACACCTTCCCGATCTCATCGCCAAGCCTGCGGGTGACACGGACAATGTCTGCCCTGGTGGCTGTGCCGTTGTAGATTTTTTCTTTGAGCCGGTCTTTCTGCGCCTGGGAAACATTGTCCTTATATACCCGATAGAGATAATGGTTTGTGCCGTCATGGTGGGTGTCATCGCACCGGAAATCTCCGTTTCGGTCCACATACCATGTGGTGTAGTCGTAATCAGAGTAAAGGCAGTCGCGGATATTGCCGCTGGGAATTTCTTTGTATCCCGTGCGCCTGCCATTCCAAAGTCCCAGATCGGCAACAACCAGAATGGGCTGGGAAAGTTGAATGTCCAGATTGAGCCGTTCGTCCTCAAGGTAGTGCCCGTTTTCCTCATACATCATGGCGACGCGCTCGTCATCGGAAAGCGTCGGATATTCTTCCTCCATCCAATCTTTCCACTCCTCATAGTCAAGGTCGGCATTAGACCAGATACGATAATCGTCCTTACTCATCGTGCATCACCTCTGTCCTTCGGCATCACGGGCTTTCCGTCTGCGTCATAATTTCTCGGGTCAGCGGCGGGCACCTGAAAGCCGAACATAGAGCCGGCCTTCATCGCTTCTTCCTGCGCTCGGCTGACGCCGAGCTTTGTGTTGTACTCATTCACGATGCTCCGGGCTTCGTCCTTGTCGGTAACGGGAATGTCCGTCTTGAAGTAGCCCTTTTCACCGCGCTTGATGATAATGATTTCGTCGCTGCCGGAAAGGACGCTGTAGCACTGCTCGGGCAGGTTGTCCCGAATCGGCTCGCAGGTATGGCCGCCGTATTCCATGCGCTCGGCAAACTCGCAGATGTGATAGATTTTGCTCCCGATCTCCACATGGTAATCGTCGATATACCGGCAGGTGCGGATCTGCTCTTCATTCCACGAATAGTGGATTTTCACCTTGCCGCCATCCGGAATGCGAAACAGCTCCTTGTAATGGCTGTCAATAAAACGGATTCCTTTCTCTGCGTCCTTCAGGTGCTGATCGAGCCAATCCCGGCGATAGCAATAGCAGTACAGGTTGTATTCGCCCCTGTCCGGGTTCAGGCGCAGAAGGTAGGTATACTTTTCGGTATCCACACGAACGCCATAGTAACCCGGCTCCTCCTGCATCCGGCTTTGGGGTGTGCAATAGCAGTACTTGGCAAGCGCCCTGCGGTTATGAAGAATGTCGCCTTCCTCACGCAGAGAGTTGATTACATCATCAAACTCTGCCTTGAACTCATCGGTTTTCAGCTCCTCCCGGAAATCAAACCAGCTGCTGAAAAAGCCGTTGCCGTCTGTATCCATGTCTGCCCGGAGGTGGCCGATCAGTCCGGTTTGCATGGAAATCTGCGTGCTCTGGCGAAAGGTATATTTGTCCTCCGCCTCGATCATTGCTCTTTTTTCATACTCGATCATCTTGCGTCACCTCTTTCTTTAGTCGGTTTCTTTTCCTGCGCGTGCATCTCTTTCGCTTTCTCCAAGCCCTTCTGCGCCCATTCGGGAAGCTTCTTTTCATCCATGACGCCGAGAAAATCCGTGCGGTAAAAGGAGGTCTTTCTCCCGTCGTACAGAGAAATGCAGCAGCAGGTACGGCCTCGCGCATTTGCCTGCGCGCCGAAGCCACCGGTACACAGCATAAGTTGGTGATTGGCATGACGGAACTCAGGCCGGAGAATGCTGCCCTTGACGACAACCACCTTGTTCTCAATGGAATCTTCGTAGGAAACCGGCGCACAGCTTTCTGCCATGAGTTCCTCATTCATGCCGACTTCCTGACAGGCTCTTTCGTTTTCCTGGATGATCTCCTCGGCTGCATCCGCTACGCGCTGGCCGAACACCTTTGCAATCTCCGCAAAATCGTCGCTGACCAGCACTCCGGAATAGCGCTCGAAAATGGCGTTGGTCTCTACGAAGCAGCACATATACCGTTCATCCTTGTCGGCGTTGGGATTCTCGCCCAGAGCAATATCCTTGTGCCCGATATACATGGAATACTTTACGGAGTAATCTCCGATTTTTCTTGTCTCTTCCATAGCGTCTCCTTTTATAAGCGGGGCGGCATCTGTAAAAAGATGCCGCCCCTTGCCGTTTTACTTTCTGTTCTTCAGGCGAAGAACGACCAGCCCTGCGATGATAAACACCACAAGGCCGATGCCGATAATGACCTTAGCGTTCATGCTTGCCTACCTCCTTCTTTTTGCGGAAGGTAAAGAAGGCCGCTGCACCTGCGCCGATTGCAGAGATACCGGCAAGTGCCGCCCAAAGAGGCATATTGGTGGTATCTCCGGTTTTGGGAATATCCGTAACAGGCTTGAGTTTGTTATGGAACTTGGCAACGACCGTCTTTCCCTCGTGAACGGTTACGGTGACATTTGCGGGAAGCTCATACTTTTCGTTGGCTTTGTTGGACACCTCGGAGATCACATAATCACCGATGCGCAGCCCCTCAATGTGAATCTGGCCCTTCTCATCGGTCACAAAGTCCTTGCTGAAGGCATTGCCGGTGATATCCGAGCCCTCCACGCGGAAGGTAAAGCCCTTCAGCACGCCGTCATCCGAAGTCTTTTCAATGCGGATGCCTCCGGTCTGTGCCTGGTTGACAAAGCCCTTTCCGGCCTCGGTTTCCACGATGACCGTCTTGCCGTTTTCCTTAATGGAGAAGCTGTAGGTCTTCTCATCAAGAACGAAGCCCTTGGGTGCTTCGGTTTCCTTCAGCGTGTAATCGCCGTAGGGCAGATCATCCAGCTTGTAGACGCCGTCGGACAGCTCCTCCATCTGGCCCACGAGCTTTCCGTCACGGTACACCTCAAAGACTGCGCCGCTCAGGTGATGATCGGGATAGTCTTTATCCACCTTGGTCAGCTGAACGCTGCCGCGAATGAGCTTGTTGGTGATCTCGATCTCGACCACAGCGCCGTTCTGATCTACCTTCACGGTATAAGGCGTGTCATCCATTACATAGCCCTCCGGCGCAGCGATTTCACGAACCACATACTCGCCATAAGGGATGTCCGCAAAGGTGAAGCTGCCGTCCTCTGCAGAAACGGTGGTCAGGACAGGCTCTGTGCCGTCAGTAAGGAACAGACCGATGGTAGCTCCGGCCAGCGCCTTGCCGTCCTCATCCTTCTTCATGCCGTGGATCTCTCCGTAGATCATCTCGTTGGTAATGCTCTTTCCGTCATTGACGGCAAGCTCCAAAACGGGGATTTCCTGACCGGCATAGGCGAAGGTCACAGGGTACTTCTCATCGGAGAGCATATAGTGGCTGTCGGTGCTGATTTCTCTGACATAGTAGCTGCCGAAGGGGACATCGCTCTTGAGCACGGCTTTCCCGTTTTCGTCAAGGGACAGAATCTCAATCAGTCCGTCCGCAGGAATGACAGAGCCGTCTGCTGCGGTAAGCTCCTCGGCGGCATAGAAGCCGAAGGTCACGGCGGAAAGCTCGTTATTCATGCCGATACCGAACTGCTTGTTCTGCTCCAGTACCTTGGAAAGAGAAATCCGCGCCTTCTGTCTGTCATTGCAGAAGCTGGCGGCAGTTTCGGTGATCTCGATTTCCTGGTCGGCGTAGACAAGCTCTGCGGTATGGGAATCCTTGTTTACGACCATGCCATCGGGAGCTTTCATCTCGGTGATTTCATATTTGCCCAGATACAGCGGTTTGCTTTCCACCGTGTCATCTGCGCCGGTAGTCACCGTATCTACCACCTCGCCGGCGCTGCAGCGCAGCGTACCGTCCGGGGTATAGATGTCCGCCGCGGCCTTGATCTCATAGGTTGCTCCTGCAAGACCCTGCACCGTATAGACCGGCCGATAGACCCCGTCCGCCGCCGTAACAGAGGCAAACACCTCGCCGGTTTTGGAAATCTTGATAATGCCCTTCTGCGCGTAGTTGCCCAGCTTCACCGCAACGACCGTCACGCCGCTTTCCTCGGTGGAATTCTCTTCGGTCACATCGAACTTGACCGCCTCATGACTGAGCACATAGCCGTAAGGGGCAGAGACCTCCTTGAGGGAGTAGCCCTTGCCAAACTCCAGCTTCTCCGGCGTGATGAGCATGCCGTCGTCATTGGTGTAGAAGGTGTCGATGGTGGTAACCTCCGGATAGGTAAAGGTCATTTCTACCTTGGAGCCATCCGGACGAAAGATCTGGAAGCCCGCACCCGCATAGGGAATGGTATTGCCGGTCTCCGCATCCACCTTGATGACCTTAATGAAGGACTCGAAGTTAGCGTTGTTGATGAGGTAGCGATAGGTCTCGCCGTCCTTGGCAATGAACACATCAAAGTCGCTCATCAGCTCACGACCCTCCCAGCCGGAGACCTGATGCACGGTATACACGCCGTAGGGCAGGTCCTTGCTTTGGGCAAAGCCGTTTTCATCGCAGGTCAGGTAGTCCCGCTCCGTATCCTTTGCCGCCTCATAGCTGCCGGCAGATTTCAGATAGACGGCGAATACTGCACCCTCCTCGGGAGTTTCGATCTGCGTATCGCCGTTATCCGAGTGCTTGATGATGGCGATATTGCCCTTCTGCACCTGCTCGGCAACAGCCACAGCAGGCGCAGCGTTCAGCTCAACGGTGTAATTGGCCGCCTCTGCACCGACAGGATAAACGGTGCTGTCCAGAAGATAGCCCTCGGAGGGGCTGATCTCACGAATCGTCCAGTCGTCGCCGCAGACATAATAGCCGGTGGTGAACTGGCCGTTCTCGTCGGTGTAGTAGGTATCCACAAGCTGATCGCCCTTATAAATGCCGTAGGCGGCACCGGCAAGCGAAGCGTCGCCCTGCGCCGTTCCGACCTCACAGTCACTCTTAGTGACAGTGACATTGAATTTCTTGAGGATGTTGGAAAAGCTCTTATTGGTTACACTGTTCCATTCCACTGCGGCGCTCTGACTGTCGGGAATCACATAGTGAATGGCGGCGTCCATCTCCTCCAGCGTGTAGCCGGTGCCGATAAGCACATCCTTGAAAGCCGCCACACCGTTTTCATCGGTAACAGCAAATTCATCCACGGGCAGACCGCTGAGGGAGGTTCCAAAAAGATGGAACTTCACACCCTGGTTCAGTCCGTCCTCGGAGGTCTTGGTCACGGTCAGATCACCGCGGCGGAGTACATTGTTGAAGGAAACCGTCGCCGTCTGCCCAGCGAGCACGGTAACACGGTGGCTTTCCTGGGGTACATACTTGTCGTAGCTCTGTTCAGTGACGGTATAGACACCGGGCATCAGATTGTCGATGCGAATTTCACCGTTCCGGTCGGTGGTAACGGTCTGATTGACGCCCTCGCCGGTGATGGTGAAGGTAATGCCGTCCACCCTGCCGTCCTCGCTGGTCTTGATGATTTTAGCGCCGCCATAGCTGACCTTCAGCTTGAGAAACGCTCTTACAGGGTCGCTGACGGAGGCCGTATAGGTGATGGTATCCTGAACGCCGCCGTTGGGGCCGTACTTATAGTCCGTCCAAACAAGAACGCCGCAGCGGGAAGCGCTTCGACTTGCGGAGATCGTCACATTACCGGTAGGAGCCGTATCGGTGGTGATAGTGAGCGTATTGCCCGACACGCTGAAATGAAAGCCCGTCTCACTGGCAGAGAAGGTAAACTGTGACAGCACGTGGTTGGTATCCGTGAGCTCGGCAATGTACTGACTGCCGTCCCACGCAAGCTCAATGGTCTTTGCGCCGCCGCTGCTTCTGCTCATAAAGCTCGGGCAAACGGCGTGGCTCTGCACGCTGGACTCGATGCTGTCGTAATAGTCCATGATTCGGCTATACAGCGGATGATTGGGGGAAACCAGCGACAGGATCTCGTCATAGCCGCCGGTGCTCACATGGTCAAAGTCCGCATCGCGCTCGCCCACAACCGTTTCCCAAACGAGCAGCTGGGTAGCGAAGGCGTGGGCCAGCTTATCCGCATCGGAATCGTTCTGCGATCTCCACGAGGTGGAAAGGTTGCCCTGATAGCCATACTGCATGATACGGCCCAACAGCAGCTTAATATCGTCCGGCTCGATGGTGTTGTTGTACTGGCTGGGATAGTTATCCCAAAAATCCTCACCGAAGCCGTGATAGGTATCGCCGACATTTCGGGAGAGGCCGGGCTCGATGCAGTAGCACACCTTCCCGTCGAAGGAATCCATGCAATGCAGGGTAGTATAGTTGCTGGAGCCTGTTGCCCAGCCGTTCATATAGTTTTTCGCGGAGTGTCCCCATGCGTCCTCGGAGTAAATCTGAGCAGCGTCCCCGTCACGGGGGAAGGAAATCATATAGGACTCCGCTGTTTCGCTTGCGGCGAAGGCTGTGGTCGTGCCAAAGCCCGCAAGCACGGTGAATGCCATGAGGACTGCAAGCAGTCCTGACATTCCTCTTTTGAAAATCTTCTTCATTCGTTCTGTCCTCCTTCAAGGCATGAAAAAAGCACCGTGCTTCCACGATGCTCATTTCGGTGTATTGATTTGTTGATGCTTATGCGTACCCAATATAGATCAGGTAGCTGCTTGTGCCGACGCATTCGTACCAGATCCAGACAGCGGTTATCTCCCCATCCTTCGCATATCTGTTCAGGCGTGAGTTAATGTCTCGCTCCAGGTAAATGCAGGTCGGCTTCGCGGTGATCGGATTGTCCCAGCAATCGGTTGCTGAGCTATCCAAGGTCAGCCCCAAGCTCACCGCCGTGTTTTTTGCGTAAGAAATCCAGCAGTCGATATCAAATGCGGGCTCGGGCTCCGGAGTCGGTTCCGGCTCGGTTATCGCAGGAACGGACGGTTCCTTTGTGGGACTTTCTGTTTTCTCCGGCTTCTCCGGAAGCACGGGGGCCTGTTCGTTTTCTTCCGGTGTCGGCGCATTCGATTCTGTGGGTGCGCTTACCGGCTCAGAAGAAATAGCAGGGTCGCTTTCGTGCTTGTCCTCATTTGGTATGCAAGCTGTTGGATCGGCGGCTTCTGTCGGTGCTTTGGTGGGAGCGCTTGAATCTGTGGATACCGGCTCAAAGGAAGCAGGCGTTCCTTCCTGCAGCGTGGGAGCCTCCGTGGTGTTTGCTGCCGCTTGCCCTTGCAAGGGCTCTGCGGCGCATCCGGAAAGCAATACAGAAAGCAGGAGCGCGCACAACATGAGATTCTTTTTCATGGGATGACCTCCTATGGCTGTTTTTCTCATATTGTACGAACGCACCCGGTTTTTCTCAACTGTACCGCCTGTCTATTTTTCTTTTGAGCTGGTATTGCCGGTAAATGAGGGGGGGAGAGTGTGAGAGGGGGAACGGCGCTGACGCAGCGTCAAAAGGGTAGACTGCTCCCTTGGCGAAGAACCTATCTTGCGTCATTCCGACTTTTCTGCCTTTCCTGATACCGGTGATAATATTCCAGCGCTTTCAGAATATACTCACCGGTTTTTTCGTAGGGAACGCTGGCAGGGATAAACCTTCTGGCCTCGGCGTACTTGATGTTGATTTTCTCCCTCTGGTTCGGCTTTTCCTCGCTCATGATCGACTCGATGACCTCGTTATTCAGCTTTCCGTCCTGGGAGAACCGCTTCAGCTTAATGGCCTGGGCAAGGGACGGCGTGGCATCTGCGTAGGCGATTTGCTCCAACAGGGCGCGCTGTTCCTCTTTTTGCAGGTACGAAAGCTCCACCGCCGGTCTGAACGCAATGCGCCCCTCGTCAACCAAATCCAGAAGTTCCGGAATGAGCTCGGTAAGGCGAATATAGCGGAAGATAGTATTTTTGCTTTCTCCCACTTCCGCAGCCATTTCGTCTGAGGATTTTGTTCCAAGATAATTGTTCCCCAATGGGGAATAATTATCTTGAGCTGGTCTGCCTGCTTGTCTCTTCATGGCCTCCAAGCGCATCTTGTACGAAAAAGCTTTTTCACTGGGCAGTATCACAGAGCGCTGCAGGTTCGATTCCACCATTAGAATGATGGCCTCGTCGCGGGTCATCTCCCGCACCTCGGCTTTCACGGTATCAAAGCCGGCAAGCTCACAGGCCTTCTTTCTGCGATGCCCCGATACGATTTCGTACCGCCCGTCCTCCTTCGGTCGGAGGGTGACAGGGGTGATGATCCCGCGCTCCTTGATACTCTGGACAAGCTGATCCATGTCCTCGTCCAGCTTCACCTTGAAGGGATGGTCTGGGAAATCGTCGATCTCCGAGAGGGGAATATCATAAATGCGCGGGAGCTTGTTTTCCTTTCGCTCCGCGTCATTCATGAAAAGCTCATCGTACCCGGTCAGGCCCAGATCGATTTTTTGCACGCTCTTCAATCTCTGTCACCTCCTTCGTCAGAGCCTCATACGCTGCTGCGACCTTGCCGTTCCTGTCGTGAGAGAAGATGCTTTCTCCGGAAAGACTGCACTCCGCAGCTCTTACCGAAAAGGGAATCTCGGAACGAAACACGCGGATGTTCTCTCCCACGGTAGAACGAAGCGAGGAAATAATCGCCTTGGCGTTGTTGGTGCGGTTATCCACCATCGTCAGCAAAATGCCGTCAATCTTTAATCTCGGGTTGATCTGCCGCTTGATCTTTGAAATGGAGCGCAGAAGCAGGTTAAGACCTTTGGTTGACAGGAAGTTCGGCTGAGACGGGATAATCACACTGTCTGCCGCAACCAGCGCATTGACCGTCATCATACCCAGCGAGGGCATACAGTCAATCAGAATGTAGTCGTAGCTCTTTCTCATGCCGTCGATGGCGTTCTTCAGAACATACTCACGGCTCATGACATTGAACAGGCCCGTTTCCATACCGGAGAGTTCAATGTTGGAGGGGAGCAAATCCACACCCTCCTGGTGCCGGATAATTGCACCCTCTGCAAGCGGCTCATCATCAATGACCGACTGCATAAGGGAAGACAGCGATACATCCAGCTCGTCTGGGTTCTTTATGCCGAGGCTCACGGTTAAGCTGCCCTGCGGATCAGCATCCACCAGCAGGACCCGTTTCCCGGAGCTTGCAAGTCCCACGCCGAGATTGACTGCGGTCGTTGTTTTGCCAACGCCGCCCTTCTGATTCGTGATGGCGATCACCTTACAGTTTTCCATGGGGTTTTCCTCCTTTCTCTGAATTTGAATCATTTCTGATCCACGAAAGCCTCAAAGCATCCTTTGGGGCTTTCGTCGCTGCATTTCATTTTTCCTCGAACCCAAAATGCAGAAAAGGAAGTCATCAGACGCCCGATAGCGAATCGGGTCCATGGGAATCTCACCCCCGCCGGGTACTCCGCCGGTTCCGTAGAAAAGTATCATTATACCCTAAGCCTGTCGTGGCCGTATCCGTAGCTGCCAGATATTTCAGAATGGTTTCGGGGTCGCTCTCCACCTTTTGTCCCGCTGATACCGTTAGCGGCAGGTGGGTCTTGGCGTACCTTCATTTGGCTGTTGGCTCAAGGAATGTATCTGATGAATGTATATGAAATTTTCAAGGTTCCCGGAAGGCTTTTCGCCTTCTCACTTTCTCTTTGCCGAATTTTTTTGCGAGATTCCCACACTTTTTCAAAAAAATTTTTTGTGCCGGTTTTAGAAAACAAAAAAGCGCCCACTGCGCCTGTTTAGTAGGCGTAGTGAGCGCAAAAAATAAGACCCGGTGATTTCTCACCGAGTCTCATATCTGAATATATAGTTTTCAAAAAAACAGCCCCGCAGAATCACTTCTGCGAGGCTGAAATTCAATCGCACATTTTTCTCGCCATCCGTGGTGCACCCTTGGTGTAAATTGGTGTACGGATTGGTGTACGAGAGGCTTTTTTAACCCGATCAGGGGGGCAATCAATAGAGCTTTGCGCCTGCCGGAATGTGAGGATCAACCATCAGCAAATGGAGCTTTTCCTCGCCGTTTTCGTGATGCACGGCGGAGATGAGCATACCGCAGGAATCAATGCCCATCATCGGACGAGGCGGCAGGTTCGTGATAGCGATGCAGGTCTTACCGACCAGTTCTTCCGGCTCATAATACTCGTGAATTCCGCTCAAAATGACCCTATCTGTGCCGGTTCCGTCATCCAAAACGAACTTTAAGAGCTTCTTGGACTTCTTCACGGCTTCGCATTCCTTAACCTTCACGGCACGGAAATCGCTCTTGGAGAAGGTGTCAAAATCGACCTGATCCTGGAACAGCGGCTCGATCTGAACATTGGAAAAATCAATTTTTTCCTCCACGACCGGAGCCGCCTGAGCAGCCTCCGCAGGAGCCGAAACTTCCTTGGAAACCTTCTTGTCGGAGTCCAACGGTTTCATTGTCGGGAACAGGATCACATCGCGGATGGAGCTTGCGCCGCACAGCAGCATGGCGCAGCGGTCAATGCCGAAGCCCAGGCCGCCGGTGGGCGGCATGCCGTATTCAAGTGCCATGACGAAGTCCTCGTCCATCATGTTGGCCTCTTCATCGCCGTGGGCGCGCTTTTCGGCCTGTGCTTTGAAGCGCTGATACTGGTCGATGGGGTCGTTGAGCTCAGAGAAGGCATTGCCCATCTCGCAGCCGCAGATGAACATCTCATAGCGCTCGGTGAGCGCGGGCTGCTCGGGGCTGCGCTTGGCCAGCGGGCTGACCTCCACGGGGTACATGGTGATGAATGTCGGCTGGATGAGCGTGGACTCGACCTTCTGGTCGAACGTCTCATAGAGCGCGTTGCCCCACGTGTGGGCGACGTTTTCCATGTCCACGCCCACGCTCTTGGCGAGGGCGACTGCCGCATCCGCGTCGCCGAGGATGGCCATGAAGTCCGCCCCCGTGACGTCCTTGACAGCGTCGGCCATGGTCACGCGGCGCCAGCTCGGCGTGAGGTCCACATCGTGGCCCAGCCACTGGAGCTGATACGTGCCGAGAATCTCCTTGGCCGCGCCGGAGAGGATGCCCTCGAGGATGTCCATCATGCCGTCGAGGTTGGTATAGGCCTGATAGAGCTCACAGGTCGTGAACTCCGGATTGTGCTTGGTGTCCATGCCCTCGTTGCGGAAGATGCGGCCGACCTCATACACGCGCTCAATGCCGCCGACGATCAGGCGCTTGAGGTGCAGCTCGGTCGCAATGCGCATATACATATCAATGTCAAGCGTGTTGTGGTGCGTGATGAACGGGCGCGCCGTCGCGCCGCCGGCGATGGGGCTGAGCACGGGGGTCTCGACCTCCATGAAGCCCAGGCCGTCCAAATAGCGGCGCAGATAGGCCACGAACCGGCTGCGGATCTGGAAATTGCGCTTGCTCTCAGGGTTCATGATGAGATCCACATAGCGCTGGCGGTAACGCAGCTCCGTGTTCGTCATACCATGGAACTTCTCCGGCAGCGGGCGCAGGGACTTGCTGAGCAGCGTGATCTGCTGCACGTGGATGGAGATCTCCCCTGTCTTGGTCTTGAACGCATAGCCGCGCACGCCGATGATGTCGCCAATGTCATACTTGCGGAAATCGGCAAACTCCTGCTCGGTGACGGCGTCCTTGCGGACGTAGAGCTGGATCTGGCCGCGGTCGTCCTGAATGTCGCAGAAGATGGCCTTGCCCATGCCGCGCTTGGACATGATACGGCCGGCGGCCTGCAGCGTTTTGCCGTCATAGGCGTCAAAATCGTTCTTGATATCCGCCGAATAGGCGCTGCGCTCAAAGCGCGTCTGCACAAAGGGGTCGCGCCCGGCGTCCTGCAGCGCCTTGAGCTTGTCGCGGCGCACCTGAAGGATCTCGGACAGGGACGGCTCTGCCGCCGCCTGCTGGTTCTTTCTCTCTTCGTTCATGATGGACTCCTCAGTCTTCGTTTTCGACGGCGATGATCTTAAACTGCAGCTCGCCGACCGGGGCTGTTACCGTGACGGTCTCGCCGACCTTGTGGCCCTTGAGTGCGAAGCCGAACGGGCTGTCGTCCGAAATGCAGCCCTCCATGGGGTTGGCCTCCTGCGAGCCGACGATGGTGTACTCCTCTTCCGCGTCCTCGTCGACGTCGAGCACGCGCACGTGGCTGCCGATGGTCACGACGTCCGCCGCGACCTCGACCTTCTCCACGACCTCGGCGTTCTCGATCAGGTCCGTGATCTCGGCAATGCGGGAGTAGAGCTTGCCCTGCTCCGTCTTGGCCTCGTCATACTCGCTGTTCTCCGACAGGTCGCCGAACGAGCGCGCCTCCTTGATGAGCTCCGCGACTTCTTTCTCGCGGGTCGTCTCGAGGTAATGCAGTTCTTCCTTGAGCGTGTCCAGACGCTCCTGACTCATCTTATATCTGCTGTCGATCGCCATAATCCGTCTCCTTATATCATTGAAATTTCAGTATATCTCCGTTGATTCAGCGCAGCGCAGCGATCGCTGCCTCAAGCTGCGCATCGACATCGCTGTCCGCGGCCGGGGCCACAACGACATCCGGCACAAGGCCGCCCTGCTCGGACAGGTCCACGCGGTTGGGCGTGAGATACTTCCGGCTCGAGATGTGCACGGCGCTGCCGTCCGGAAGCGCGATGGTCGTCTGGCTGCGGCCCTTGCCGGTCGTGTTCTGGCCGACGATGGTCGCCCAGTCATACTCCTGCAGCGCGGCCGCGAAAAACTCCGCCGCACTGTAGGTATTGCCGTTGACGATGACCGCCATCGGCACTTTGACGCAGACGCTGTCGCTCTGCGTGACGGTCTCTTTTCCGTTGCCGTCGACGCTCACGAACAGGTCGCCCTGCGGCAGCAGGTGATCCAGGATCGTGATGAGCTCCGAGAGCAGGCCGCCGGGGTTATCGCGCAGGTCGAACACCAGCGACTTTGCGCCGAGGTCCAGCAGCTTATCGACTGCCTGCACGGCACGGCTGCCGCCGCCAGTCTCAAAGTTGCGGATCTGGACATAGCCGACGCCGTTATCCATGAGCTTATACGTCACGGGATCGGTGTAAATGACCGTACAGTCGAGCGTGACGGTCTGGCTCTTGCCGGCGGAGTCCTGAATGGTGAGCTTGAGCGTCTTGTTGAGCTTGGCGCGGATGGTGCTCTGCACGTCCGAGAGCGTCTTGCCCGTGACGTCCTCACCGTCGATCGCCGTGATGATGTCCCCCTGCTGGAGGCCGGCCTTCGCCGCGGGCGAGTCGCTCGTCACGGCTGTGATGCGAAAGCCCTTCGTCTTGTCGTCGAGCTGGATGGTCACGCCGATGCCGGCGTACTCATTGTTGGAGTACATCTGATAGGCCTTGTATTCCTCGGCCGTCATGTAATAGCTCCACTTATCGCCGATGGCGCTGATGATCGCGCTCGATGATGCATCGCTGATCGCCGTATCGTCCGCGTCGCCGATATAGTCTTTATCCACGACCTGCTTGACCTGCGCAAACTTCAGCGCGAGCTTATAGTTGCTGCTGCCGCCGAACTTGCCGACGAAGATCATCGACGTGACCAGCGCAGTCACCAGAATACAGATCACACAGGCAAGGATACTCGCCCTCCAGCCGTGCATTCTGCCGCTTTTTCTGCGGGCGGGCACTTTTTCCGACGCCTGTTCCTGTGGCTTGTGTTCGTCCATGCTATCCCTCCGGGTCCATTTGCCGCCTGCATCGGGCAGCCCCAATGCAGCAGATGAGCCGGGCAGCCATTTTCCGGCTGCCCGGCAGTTTCATTCAGTCAAAATATGTCCGATCAGCGCGCATAGTTGAGCGGGTTCTGGCGCACGCCGTTGACCGTGACCTCCCAGTGCAGATGCGGGCCGGTGGAGTTGCCGGTCGAGCCGACATAACCGATCGTCTGGCCCTTGGAGACCTTCTGGCCGGAGGAGACCGCGATGGAACTCATGTGGCCATAGAGCGTGGTGATGCCGTTGCCATGGTTGATGACGACACAGTTGCCATAACCGGACACAGCGCCGGCCGTGATGACCGTGCCGCCGTCGGCCGCAACGATGCTCGCGCCATAGCTCGCGCCGATGTCCACACCGGAGTGATACTTCTGCGTGTGATAGATCGGGTGGTAGCGCCAGCCGAACTCCGACGTGATCGTATGGCAGGACGGGCACGGCCACATCATGGAGCCGGTGGCGCCGTTGTCCTTGCCCGCATCATAGCTGGGGTCGTTTTTCTTGTTCGCCTCTTCCTGGCGGCGCAGATCCTCGACCTGCTTATCGATCTGCGACTGCACGTTCTGCTGCTGCTGCTCGTACTGATCGTAGACGCTCTTATAAGCGTTGATATCCGACTCCAGGCTGGCGAGCAGCGCGTTGGCCTCGGACACCTTCTGCTGCAGTTCGACCTGCTTGGTCTCCAGCTCGGACTGCTTATCCTGCAGCTCGGTACGGGCATCCTCAAGCTCCGCCTTGACGGTCTCGACCTTTTCACGGGCGGCCGTCATGTCGGCCTGCACCTGTTTATTATATGCAATGACCTCTCCGACCATGTCCATACGGGCAAGGAGGTCGGACAGACTGGTCGCCTCGAGCAGAATGGCGATGTAGGACATCTGGCCGTACTCCTCAAGATGGCGCACGCAGCCGCGGAAGCGCACCGTCTGCGCCTCTTCTTCCTGCTTGGCTTCCTCGAGCTCAACGCCCTTGTCCTCGATCTGCTGGTCATAGGCCGTGATCTGCTGCTTGACGACCTCGATCTCCTGCTGCGCCAGATCGTTTTCCTGATCCAGCGCGGCCTTCTGATCGACCACACTGGCCTTCTTGGAGCGGAGATTGTTGATGGTTTTCTGCTGCTCCTTCTGCTTGGCCTGCAGCTCCTTACGCTGCTGCGTGAGCTGGTTGATCTCCGACTGCGACGCAGCGCTGGCATTGATCGGGATCAGCGCCGTCATGAGCGAAACGATAAAAATCAACGCAAGCAGCACACAAATGACGGATCGAACGACTTTGCGGTTCATCTTCATTAGATTTCCTCCTTAAACTTTCAGATAGTTGCGAATGGCCGTGAGGCCGCCGAACACGCCGACGAGCACACCCACGCCAAGGAACACCAGCAACAGCGGCAGCGCCACGGATGCAAACGGGAGCACCGTGATGATACCGGCCGCCATGGTGGACATGATCTTGCTGACGATCAGGCTGTAAAGTCCCCACTGGAGCAGGAACGCGACCAGACCGCCGACCAGGCCGAGCACAAGGCCCTCGACCACAAACGGCAGACGGATGAAGCCATTCGTCGCACCGACCATCTTCATGATGGCGATCTCTTCACGCCGGCCGAACGTGGCCAGCTTGATGGTGTTGGTCATAATAAACAGGGACACCGCGATGAGGATCACGATCAAAACGACGGAGACAACGCTCACAATGTTCCGGAACGTAATAAAGTTTTCCGCGTAATCCAGGTGCGCGGTCACATCGGCGATGCCGTCGACATTCTTGAGCGCGGCCTGCGTGTCCTTCATGAGCGACAGATCGTCGAGCGTCACGACGTAGCGGTGACGAAAGACCGAGGCGTCAATGTTGTCAAAGAGGTCGGAGTCATACTCGGCCTCGAACGTCTGCATGGCCTGCTCGCGCGTGACGAATTCGACCGTGGCGACATTCGGCACCGCGGCGACCTGGGGCTCGATGGCCCGGGCCTCGTCCTCCGAGAGCGTCTCATCGACGTAGGCAATGACCTCATTCTGATTTTGCAGGCGGTCGATATTCGCGTCGATGTTGAGCGTCAGCAGCGAAAAGCTGCCCATGATGAGCAGGCACGCGATGATGATCGTGATCGACGCGAAGGACATGAAACCGTGCGTGAAGATGTTTTTCACGCCCTGCGTCATCAGGTAGTTGAATCTATTCAGCTTCATATCCGTAGTACCCGTCCAATCCGTCACTGATGACTCTTCCGGCGTCGATAGAGATGACGCGCTTGGAAAAAGCGTCGACCAGTTCCTTTTCGTGCGTCACCACGAGGACCGTGGTGCCGAGCTCGTTGATCTTCTCCAGCAGCAGCATCAGCTCCAGACTGCGCACCGGGTCGAGGTTGCCGGTCGGCTCGTCCGCGATGATCATGCGCGGATTGTTCACGAGCGCGCGGGCGATGGCCACGCGCTGCTGCTCACCGCCGGAAAGCTCCGCCGGAAAGCGCTTTTCCCGGTCGGCCAGGCCGACCAGCTCGAGCACCTGCGGCACGCGGCGGCGGATCTCCTTGTTGGAAGCTCCCACCACACGCATGGCAAACGCAACGTTTTCATACACCGTCATTTTGTCGATCAGGCGGAAATCCTGAAAAATGACGCCCAGTGTCCGGCGCAGCTTCGGCAGCTTGCGGCGCTTGATGCCCTGCATGTCAAAGCCGTTGACCGCGATCTGTCCGGATGTGGGGCTCAGCTCGCCGGTGATCAGTTTGATGATCGTCGTCTTGCCGGAGCCGGACGGCCCGACCAGAAACACGAACTCGCCCTCGTTGATCGTAAAACTGATCCCATTGAGGGCCGCAGCCTCCGTGTTCCCGTAGACCATCTTCACATCGTTCATTTGAACCATAAGATGTCCTCCAATATGTTGGGCTTACGCCCGCCCGGGTAGGTCTCAGAACTTGGCAGTGTTCTGAGAATCAAGGTATTGCTTTACCATGACCGCGACCTTGAAGAGGATTGCATCCTCAAACTCGCGCAGATCCAGGCCCGTGATCTTCTTGACTTTCTCCAACCGGTATACCAAAGTGTTTCGATGGACGTAGAGCTTTCGCGCCGTCTCCGAAACGTTGAGATTGTTCTCAAAGAAGCGATTGATCGTGTCGAGCGTGTCCTCATCGAGCGCCTCGATGGGGTTTTTCTTGAACGCTTCGGACAGGAACATCTCGCACAGCGTCGTCGGCAGCTGATAAATGATGCGGCCGATGCCGAGGTTGTCATAGTGAATGACCGGCTTCTCGTTTTCAAACACCTTGCCGACCTCGATGGCGACCTGCGCCTCCTTATAGCGGTCGGCCAGCTCACGCAGGTGGTTGGCCGTCGTGCCGATGCCGATGACCGTCTGCACGTGCAGCTCCGTGTGCACGGCGCGCTCAATGCTCTCGGCCAGCGCGCAGACATCCTCCGAGGTCTCGTCCGGCGTCATTTCCTTGATGACGACAATGTCCGACTCGCTCACGCTGAGCACAAAATCATGCTGCCGGTCCGGGAACATGTTCTGGATCAGCTCGAGCACGGCGATATCCGTCACGTTCACCTGACGCACCAGCAGCACAGCGCGCGGCACGTCGGTGGTAAAATGCAGCTCCTTGGCGCGCACATACACGTCGCCGGGGAGAATGTTGTCCGAAATGATGTTCTTAACGAAGGCGGCCTTATTATGCTTTTCCTCAAAGTTCGTGCTGGCCTCCGTCATGCCGACGGCCGCGAGAATGCAGATGCTGCGCGCCGTCTGGTCATTGCCCTCGACAAACACGGCATACTCAAAACGCGCCGTGCTGGCAGACAGAATCTTATACGTGCGTGCGTCCGTTGCAAACAACTGCTCCTGCACTTCACCCACCGCGGCCTGAAAGTCATCCAGGCGCGAGCCGATCATCGAAAGCTCACTGCAGGCAATGACAAACCCCTGCTCGTCTACAACACCAATGCAGCGCGTGGTGGCATCTTTCATCTGAACGATCACGCCCTGAAAAATTCTGCTCGACATATATTTTCCTCCTACGAACGGCCGCCGCAGTCTCCCACAGCACCTACCAATTTCCTACTTTACATAATAGACGATTTATGTGCATTTTTCAATAGAAAAATGGTCGTTTTTTGTGAATAATTTTCGAAATTTCGTGAGATAGTCGGATAATTTCCCGAACTTTTGTAAATTATCACGAAGCTGGAAGCGAGAAAACGAGCATCGCCTCAGCGGGCTGCAATTCCCGGTAAGCGCCCGGTGACAGCGCGGGATCGAGCGTCAGCGCCCCGATCGACAGCCGGTGCAGCTGCAAAACGGGCGTCCCGCAGCCGGCCAGCATCCGCTTGACCATATGATATTTCCCCTCATAGACCGTGACGCGGCACCCCCCCTGCTCCGGCAGCAGCTCCAGCCGGGCGGGCAGGCACTGCGTCCCGTCGCCGAGGACAACGCCCTCTGCGAAACGGTCCACATCCGCGCTCGTGGGCTGTCCATCCGTGCGCGCGAAGTAGACCTTCGGCACGTGCTTTTTCGGCGTGATGACACGGTGGACATAGTCCCCGTCGTCCGTAACGAGCAGCAGGCCGGTCGTGTCCTTATCGAGCCGCCCAGCGGGCACGAGCCCGAAGCGCCGCAGCTCCGGCGGGAACAGATCGAGCACCGTCGGCTGACTGCGGTCGGCCGTCGCGGTGAGGACGCCGGCGGGTTTATGGAGCATATAGTAATGATATGCCTGATAGCGCAGGATCTGTCCGCGCAGGCAGACGACAGCGGTCTCCGCGATCTTCTGCTCCGGCGCGCGGGCGGGCACACCGTCGACCGTGACCTCGCCGCGGCGGATATACGCCTTGGCCTCGCGCCGGGAAGCGGCGCCGGCATCGGCCAGATATTTGTCCAGACGGATCATGCGCGCCCCTCCTTTACGGCCATTGGACGTATTATAACATATCCGGCGGCAAATTTGAATAGGCTTGTTACGAGGTGTGGTTATGAAGCTCAAATCCTTTCACTGGACAAGACGGACGGTCGTGTATGCGCTCATCGGTCTGGCCGTGCTGCTGGCGCTGGCCGTCATCTGGCGCAGCAACGGCGGCGTGCTCTCGGCGCACTACAACGTCACGACGACGGACGGGCGCATTGCCTATCTGCAGGCGCTCGGCTGGGAGGCGGATCCCGCGACGGAAACGGCGCAGGAGATCGTGATCCCGCGTGTGTTCAGCGGTGTATTCAGCGATTACAACGCCCTGCAAAAGCAGCAGGGATTTGACCTGTCCACTTACGCCGGCGAGACGTGCACAGCCTATACCTACCGCGTGACGAACTACGAGGGCTCGACGGACACTGTGCTCGCGCAGCTGTTCGTCTACCGCAACCGCGTCATCGGCGGCGACATCCACGCGACGGCGATGGACGGCTTCATGCACGGTCTGCGATGAATGGGCAAAAAAACTCCCGGCAGGAATGTGCCGGGAGTTTTGGTTTCGTTCGGGTTCAGGCAGATGCCTTGGGGCTCAGGCGAGCGCCGTCCAGCGCTCAATGCCGGTCAGCTCCGTAAAGGTGTGGCCGACCGAGGCCTCGGTAACTGCGGCGTAGTACCACATGCGCCTGGCGTGACGTCGGTAAAGTGCGACGCTGCCTGCGCATTGGCCTGCACGAACGTCAGGTCGCAGCTGCGGCCAAGCACGCGGTTGAGGATAGTCACCGCCTCGGCGCGCGTGATGGTCTGGTTCGGGTGGAACGTGCCATCCGCATAGCCGCCGACCCAGCCGTTGGCATAGGCCGTAGCGACCGCATCATGACACCATGCGCTGCCTACATCGGCAAACGGCATGCCCTTGGACGTGTTCACACCGTAGATCCCGGTCAGAATGGTCACAAATTCCGCGCGGTTGATGGGCTTGCCCGGCTGGAACGTGCCGTTGCTGTAGCCCTTGATGGCGCCGGCATTGGCCAGCGTGCTGACCGCGACCGCGTACCACTTGCCGGCCGGAACATCGCTGAAGCCATTGTCGCTGCGGTCATACTGCTTGTGCGCCTGTGCGGTCATGAGCTCATAGAGCAGCTTGGCCGCCTCGGCGCGCGTGAGCGTGCCGTTGGGCACAAAGGTGGTCGCGGTGCGGCCGGAAGCATAGGCGTTGTGGTTGGTCGTATCCAGCAGGCCGGCCGACTGCGTCGGCTCCGTGCCGGTGCCGCTGCCGCTGTTGTTGCCACTGTCACTGTTGTTGCCGCTGCCGCTGTTGTTGCCTATCTGGGAAATGTACTTTTCCAGCAGCGCCATCGCCTGCTGGAGCGTGATGGTGCGGCTGTTGTCGAGCGCACAGATGATCGTCACAATGTTCTTCAGGTTCATATTCGCCGAAGAAATGAGCTGAGACAGCAGCTGCGCGATCTGATCGTTTGTGAGGATGCTGCCGGCAAAGCCCGTCAGGATGGCATTGATGCCGGTCTGCGTCATACCAAAGGCTTTCAGGATCTCGGCAAGCGCCTGCTGGGCGGCCTCGCTGATCGCGCCGCCGGCGGCAATGTCGCCGATGACCTGACCGAAGTTGATGTTCACCGTGTTGCCGGTGATGGTGATGATGCCGTGCATGTAGTTATTGTTGCTGGCGATGTGATCGACAAGATCGTTGATGTTCACGTTCACGATGCCGTGAATGAAATTATCGTCATTGGCGATGTCGATCCGGCTCAGGATCTCACTGAGCAGGCCGTTGTGCAGCTGGCCATAGGCCGTGTCGGATGTGCTGGTCTCCGCCTCCGTGGTGTCTGCCGCGAAAGCCGGGACAGCAGCGAGACTGAATGCCAGCACCAGGGCCAGTATCAGGCTCAATGTCTTGCGCATTTTTTTCATGGAATTTTGCCTCCTTTAAGTTCCAAGCAAACATACATGGAAAAGGTGCCGGCAAAATGTCGGACACAGGTGTCCGCATCCCATCGGCACGAAGCAAGAAGCCTTTTTTAACCACGAAATATAGGCCGCAATTCTTAAAAAAGCATTTGAAAAGTAATTAAAGTTTCGTGCTTGAAACAATTTTGTCGAAAAACAAAAAAATTCCTCTCCGGCAGATGCCGGAGAGGAATTTTGCATGCTGAAAATTACTCGTTGATGGCGATGACAACACCGGAACCAACGGTACGGCCGCCTTCACGGATAGCGAAACGCAGGCCAACCTCGATCGCGATCGGGGTGATCAGCTCGACGTCCATGTCGACGTTATCGCCGGGCATGCACATCTCAACACCCTCGGGGAGGCTGATGACGCCGGTCACGTCGGTGGTACGGAAGTAGAACTGGGGACGGTAGTTGTTGAAGAACGGGGTGTGACGGCCGCCCTCTTCCTTGGACAGAACGTAAACCTGGCCCTTGAACTTGGTGTGCGGGTGGATGGACTTCGGAGCAGCGAGGACCTGGCCACGCTCAACGCCCTTCTTGTCGATGCCGCGGAGCAGGCAGCCGACGTTGTCGCCAGCCTCGGCGAACTCGAGGGTCTTGTGGAACATCTCGGTGCCGGTGACGGTGGTCTCCTGGGTGTCCTTGATGCCGACGATCTCGACCTTATCGCCAACCTTGACGATGCCACGCTCGACACGGCCGGTAACGACGGTGCCGCGGCCGGAGATGGTGAACACGTCCTCGATGGGCATCAGGAACGGCTTGTCAGCAGCACGGTCCGGAGTCTTGATCCAAGTGTCAACAGCGTCCATGAGCTCCCAGATGCACTTGTACTCGGGGGCCTTCGGATCGGTGGACTCGGAGATCAGCGCGTTCAGAGCGGAGCCCTTGATGATCGGGGTGTCGTCGCCCGGGAAGTCGTACTTGTCGAGCAGCTCACGGACTTCCATCTCGACGAGCTCAAGCAGCTCGGGATCGTCGACCTGGTCAACCTTGTTCAGGAACACCAGAACGTACGGAACGTTGACCTGACGGGCAAGCAGCAGGTGCTCACGGGTCTGAGCCATCGGGCCGTCGGAAGCAGCGATAACGAGGATCGCGCCGTCCATCTGAGCAGCGCCGGTGATCATGTTCTTGATATAGTCGGCGTGGCCCGGGCAGTCGACGTGCGCATAGTGGCGGCCCTTGATCTCGGTGCCGTCAAGGCCGATGCGGTCGTCGGTCTGGTACTCAACGTGAGCGGTGTTGATCGTGATGCCACGCGCTTTTTCTTCCGGAGCCTTATCGATCTGGTCGTAGGCAGCGAACTCGGCGCTGTTCGGGTCAGCCAGGGACAGAACCTTGGTGATCGCAGCGGTCAGGGTGGTCTTGCCGTGGTCGATATGGCCGATGGTGCCGATATTGACATGGGGCTTGGTTCTATTGTACATCTGCTTTGCCATTAGAATATCCTCCTAATTCTAAAATAATGTTGTGACTTACTTTCTTATAAGGCACATTGTGCCGGTTGCGCAGGTCAGTTGCTGCCGTGGATGATCTTCTCCTGAAGAGACTTCGGCAGCTCTACGAAGTGGCTGGGCTCCATGCTGTAGGTCGCGCGGCCCTGCGTTTTGCTGCGCAGGTCGGTCGCATAGCCGAACATGGATGCCAGGGGCACGTTCGCCGTGACGATCGCCGCACCGTTGCGGATGTCCGTGCCGGCGATCTGGCCGCGGCGGGCATTGATATCGCCCATGACGTCGCCCATATAGCTTTCCGGCGCCGTAACGACGACCTTCATAATGGGCTCGAGGAGCGTCGGGCCGGCCTTCTGGCAGGCCTCCTTGAATGCCATGCTGCCGCAGATCTTAAACGCCATCTCGGACGAGTCGACCTCGTGATACGAGCCGTCGAGCAGCGTGACTTTCACGTCCACGACCTCGTAGCCCGCAAGCACGCCGGCCTGCATCGCGCCCTGGATGCCCTGATCCACACAGGGGATAAACTCTTTCGGGATCGCACCGCCGGTGATCTGGTTGATGAACTCGTAACCCTTGCCGGGTTCGTTGGGTTCCACCATGAGCTTGACGTGTGCAAACTGGCCTTTGCCGCCGGTCTGGCGCGCGTAGCGCGTGTCCACCGTAGCGGCCTTGGTGATGGTCTCCTTGTAAGAGACCTGAGGTCTGCCGACATTCGCCTCGACGCGGAACTCGCGCAGAAGGCGATCGACGATGATCTCCAAATGGAGCTCACCCATGCCGGCGATGATGGTCTGGCCCGTTTCCTCGTCCGTGTAGGCCTTGAAGGTGGGGTCTTCCTCGGCAAGCTTGCCGAGGGCGATGTCCATCTTCTCCTGCCCGGCCTTGGTCTTGGGCTCGATTGCTACGCGGATGACCGGTTCCGGGAACTCCATCGACTCGAGCACGATCGGGTACTTTTCGTCGCAGAGCGTATCGCCGGTCGTCGTATTCTTGAGACCGACCGCCGCCGCAATATCACCGGAATAGACCTGCGTGATATCCTCGCGGTGGTTGGCGTGCATCAAAAGGATGCGGCCCAGACGCTCGCGCTGGCCCTTGGTGGAGTTCAGGACGGATTTGCCGGCTTCGATCGTGCCGGAATAGACACGGAAGAACGCCAGACGGCCGACGTAGGGGTCGGTCATGATCTTGAAGGCCAGAGCAGAGAACGGCTCGGAATCGTCCGCGGAGCGGTGCTCGACCTCATCCGTCTTGGGCACCGTGCCGGTGATCGGCGGGATGTCCAGCGGGGACGGCATATAATCGACGATGGCGTCCAGCAGCTTCTGCACGCCCTTGTTCTTATAGGACGTGCCGCACACGATCGGGACGAACTTGACCTGCGTCGTGGCCTTGCGGATGGCCGCCTTGATCATTTCGGTGGGGATTTCCTCACCTTCCAGATACATCTCCATGATCTCGTCGTCGAAATCGGCGACGGCCTCAAGGAGCTGCGTGCGGTACTCTTCGGCCTCGGCGCGCATGTCCTCGGGGATCTCCTCGACGCGCATATCCTTGCCAAGATCGTCGTAGTAGACGTCCGCCTTCATCTCGAGCAGGTCGATGATGCCGCGGAAGTCCGCCTCGGAGCCGATCGGCAGCTGGATCGGAACAGCGTTGCAGCGCAGGCGCTCGTGCACCATGTCGACAACGTTGTAGAAATTTGCGCCCATGATATCCATCTTGTTGATGTAGATCATGCGGGGAACATTGTAATGGTCAGCCTGTCTCCAGACCGTCTCGGACTGCGGCTCAACGCCGCCCTTGGCACAAAGGACCGTCACGCAGCCGTCGAGCACGCGCAGGCTGCGCTCGACCTCAACGGTGAAGTCGACGTGGCCCGGGGTGTCGATGATATTGATGCGGTTGCCCTTCCAGAAGCAAGTGGTCGCAGCGCTCGTGATCGTGATGCCGCGCTCCTGCTCCTGCGCCATCCAGTCCATGGTGGCGGTGCCTTCATGGGTCTCACCGAGCTTGTGGTTGACGCCCGTGTAGAACAGAATGCGTTCCGTCGTGGTCGTCTTACCGGCGTCGATGTGCGCCATGATGCCAATGTTTCTTGTGTTTTCAAGGGAATATTGTCTGGGCATAATTGATAGCTCCTAGTCGGAAGATTACCAGCGGAAGTGTGCGAACGCCTTGTTGGACTCGGCCATCTTGTGCGTGTCTTCGCGCTTCTTCACAGCAGCGCCGGTGTTGTTGCAGGCATCCATGATCTCGCCTGCGAGGCGCTCCTTCATGGTCTTTTCGCTGCGCTTGCGGGCATAGCCGGTCAGCCAGCGCAGGCCGAGCGTCTGGCGTCTCTCAGGACGCACTTCCATAGGAACCTGGTAGGTCGCACCGCCGACGCGGCGGGCCTTGACTTCGAGGCTCGGCATGATGTTATTCATGGCTTCGGTAAACGCATCGAGCGGTTCCTTGCCGGTCTTTTCCTTGATGATGTCAAAAGCATCGTACACGACCTTCTGAGCAACACCCTTTTTGCCGTCGAGCATCACGCTGTTGATGAGCTTGGTCACCAGAACGCTGTTGTACATCGGATCCGGCAAAATTTCTCTTTTGGGAACGTTACCTCTTCTGGGCACTATACTTCCCTCCTTCATTAAAAAATGACTTCACAGGTACTCGAAGATGCGGTGCATCTCCGTCTGCGCCCCGAGGTTAACGAATACATATATATCAGTTAACAACAGGGCAAAATTTGCTGTTGGAACTTACTTCTTTCCTGCCTTCGGCCGCTTGGCACCGTACTTGGAACGGGCCTGCATACGTCCGGAAACGCCCTGCGTATCGAGCGTGCCGCGGATGATGTGGTAACGAACGCCAGGAAGATCCTTAACACGGCCGCCGCGGATCATAACGACGCTATGCTCCTGCAGGTTGTGACCGATGCCCGGGATGTAGGCGGTTACCTCGTAGCCGTTGGTCAGACGCACACGGGCGATCTTACGAAGCGCGGAGTTCGGCTTCTTGGGGGTAGAGGTACGCACGGCAGTGCAGACGCCTCTCTTCTGAGGTGCGCTCAGATTGGTCTCGCGGTTCTTCAGGGTGTTGAGGCCCTTCTGCATGGCGGGAGACGTGGACTTGTAGGTGACTTTCTCTCTGCCCTTTCTCACCAACTGGTTAAAAGTAGGCATGGTTTTCCTCCTTTCCTCGAAAATGGATCTATTTATACGATGCCAAAAAACAGCATCGGATAAACCGTGATTCTGCCGGAAAATTTTCAGGAAATCCCGGCCATTTTTGTGCTTTTTACACAGGCATGACAAATCGGTGGGCGCACGCCCACGCAAAATAGGATTTTAGCATATTGCACAAGATTCGTCAAGCATTTTTATTCAAGACGGAAGCGAAAATTTCACCGGGATATGCAGGCATATCCCGGTGAAACGGTTGGTATTTGGTCGTTTAAAGCGCGTTGGAGATGTTGGCGAGATCGGACAGATCCACGCCGTCGTCCTCCGGCTCCGCGGGGACTGCCGGCTCCTCATTCGTCTCGAAGTTGCGGTAGCAGGCAAGGCCGCTTCCGGCGGGAATGAGCTTGCCGATGATGACGTTCTCCTTCAGGCCGACGAGGTGGTCGATCTTGCCCTTGATGGCGGCATCGGTCAGCACCTTCGTGGTTTCCTGGAAGGACGCGGCCGACAGGAAGCTCTCCGTGGCGAGCGACGCCTTCGTGATGCCCATAAGGACATGCTCAGCCGTCGCGGGCGTGAGCTCGGTCTCCCCTGCCGCGATGCGCTCGGCGATCGCGCGGTTGGCCGCGCGGAACTCATGCAGATCCACAATGGCGCCGGACAGCAGGTTCGTGCTGCCGGAATCGTCGATACGGACCTTGCGCATCATCTGGCGGACGATGATCTCGATGTGCTTATCGTTGATGTCAACGCCCTGCTGACGGTAGACCTTCTGGACTTCCTGAATGATATACTGCCGGCAGGCATCGACGCCGCAGATACGCAGCACGTCGTGCGGGCTGTACGCGCCGTTCGAAAGCGGCTGGCCCTTCGTGACCGTGTCGCCGTTGGCGACCAGAATGCCGGCGGAGTACGGCAGGTTGTACGTGACGGTCTCGCCGTCGACCGGGTTCGTGACCGTGACCGCATAGATGGAGGTCTTCTTCGTCTCCTCGATGCTGACGACGCCGGGGATCTCGGCGAGGGTGGCCATCTTCTTCGGCTTGCGCGCCTCGAACAGCTCTTCAACACGCGGAAGGCCCTGCGTGATATCGTCGCCGGCAACGCCGCCGGTGTGGAACGTACGCATGGTCAGCTGCGTGCCCGGCTCGCCGATGGACTGGGCGGCGATAACGCCGACCGCCTCGCCGATGTTGACCGGCTGGCCGATGGCCAGGTTGATGCCGTAGCACTTGGCGCAGACGCCGTTGCGCGCCTCACAGGTCATGACGCTGCGGATCTTGACTTCCTCGATGCCGTGCTCTTCGAGCGTCTTGGCATCGTCGGGCATGAGCATATGGTCGGTATCGAACAGCACCTCGCCGGTCTTGGGCGACACGACGGGCTCGGCCGGGTAGCGGCCGTGGATGCTCTCGCCGAGGCTCTGGACTTCCTGTCCCTTGTCGAACACGGCGCGGGCCATGATGCCGTCGGTCGTACCGCAGTCATCCTCGCGGATGATGACTTCCTGCGAGACATCGACCAAACGACGGGTCAGATAACCGGAGTCGGCAGTACGCAGTGCGGTAT
>ERZ772870.599-NODE-599-length-37517-cov-30.120469_pt1 | contig 37517 bp, 35 predicted proteins | sample MGYA00511376_ERZ772870 | MGnify/ENA primary metagenome ERZ772870 (study PRJEB29015, sample SAMEA2737719) | human gut metagenome | biome: human gut; feature: human-associated habitat; material: faeces | place: China | collected 2012 ... | reverse complement strand
GCATCTTCTTTTATGATACCTAAAAAAAACTTACACACTTAACTTGACAAACCCAGGCCGACCATCATGACGTAGCCGCTGTAGGTGTGGATATTTGTGATGATGCCCTTGAGGGCGCGGCCGCCGCCGAGGCCGGCGAAGAGGTGGAAGTCGAGCACGATGCCCGTGACGATGCAGAGGAGTCCGCTGACGAACAGCAGCAGGTCCAGGTAAAAGTTCTTCTTCATGGTGATCCCTTCTTTCTGACCGGGTATCTTGATGCTTCCAGTTTACGAGAGCTGGCTGAAAAATGCATGGCAAATCTATGAAAATCAAATTACATTTTCTTATCTTATGCTGTGCGAATGTCTGCCGTGGCTGGCATAATGTGATTCTCAGGACGCTCTGCTACAATGAACGCCGTGTGATATGCAAATTTTGGAAATAGGTGATGCTATGATACTTACGCAACTCACGGACCGCACGAAGATCCTCCTCACGATGATGATGTCGTCCTTCGTGACGCCGTTCACGAGCAGTGCGCTGACGCTCTCGCTGCCGGACATCGGGCGGGATTACGGCGCTTCGGCCAACGAACTCGGCTGGGTGCTCGAGATTTTCCTGCTCGCCTCCATCGTCTGCCTGTTGCCGATGGGCAGGCTGGCCGACCGCTTCGGCAAGCGGCGCGTCTTCCTTTGGGGCACGGTCCTCTTCACGCTGTCATCGGCGCTCTGCATCGTGACGCCGGACATGGGCTTCCTGCTCGCGGCGCGTGCCCTGCAGGGCGTGGCGGCGGCGATGCTCTACGCGACGAACATGTCCATTGTCGCGCTGAGCTTTCCGCCTGAGCAGCGCGGGCGCGCGCTCGGCTGGATGGTCTCGATGGTCTACGTGGGCCTTGCCTGCGGCCCAGTGCTCGGCGGCCTCCTGAACTACTATGCGGGCTGGCAGAGCATCTTCGTCTTCATCACGGCGGCCTGCCTGGCCTGTGTCGTCATGACAATGCTCTACCTGCATCAGGAGTGGTGCGAAGCGGCAGTGCAAGGTGTCGATGGGACTGGCGCACTGCTCTACGGTCTGGCCATGATCTTTGCGATGTTCGGTCTCTCCGAGCTCGCGGAGCTCGCCTGGGGCTGGATGGCCCTGCTCCTCGGCCTCGTGCTGCTCGCAGCCTTCGTCCGCCATGAGATGAAGACGAAAGACCCCATCTTGCCCATCTACATACTCGTGGAGAACCGCGAGTTCTCGCTGTCGAACCTCACCGCCATGATCAACTACAGCGCGACGTTTGCCATCAGCTTCCTGATGTCCATCTACCTGCAGTCGGTGCTCGGCCTCTCCTCGCGCGAGGCAGGCCTCGTGATGCTGATCCAGCCCATCGTGATGGCCATGCTCTCGCCGACGGCCGGCAAGCTTTCTGACCGCCATTCGCCGACGCGCATCGCGACGGTTGGCATGGCCATCACGGCCCTTGGCATCCTCGGTCTCGTCGCAGTCGTCCACCTTGAGTCGCTCTGGCTCGTCGTGCCCGTCGTCATCGTCATCGGCGTCGGCTTTGCCCTGTTTGCGGCGCCGAACAACAATGCCATCATGGGCGCGGTGCCGAAGCGGTACTACAGCCTCGCGACGTCGATGATCGGCACCGTGCGCCTCGTCGGACAGGTCATCTCGGTGGCCATCGTGACGATGGTCTTGTCACTGGACTGGAACTGGCTGCCTCAGCTAGAGGGGCTCGTGCGCAACATCGAGATCTCGTTCATCGTCTTCACGCTTCTCTGCCTCATTGGCATCCTGCCGTCCGTCGCGCGTCGCGCGCGTGGGACAGAGCGATAAAAATGACGCCTCCTTCATCATCTGAGGGAGGCGCCATTTTTTGTGCGTTCAGGCTGAGTAAGCGTCGCGTCCGGCGACGATCGTGCGCTGGATCTTTAGCGCATCGTCGAAGATCGTGATGTCGGCGTTCTTGCCGACGCTCAGTGAGCCGAGCTCGTCGTAGAGGCCGAGCTCTTTGGCCGGGGTCTTGGTGACGGCGGTGACGACCTCCTCGATTGGCGCGCCGGTATTCTCGCGGAAGATGCGCAGGCCGTCGTTCATGCAGAGCACGCTGCCGGCAATCGTGCCGTCCTCGAGCGTCGCGAGCGTTCCCTTGACGAAGACCTTCTGTCCGCCGAGCTCGGAGGGGCCGTCGCCGAGGCCGCAGGCGCGCAGGGAGTCGGTGATGAGGATCAGGTGGTCTTTCTTGAGCCGGTAGACGATGCGCTGGACTGCCGGATGGATGTGGACGTTGTCGACGATGAGCTCGCAGTTGGCGTCCGTGTCAAGCGCTGCGCCGACGACGCCGGGATGGCGCTGGTGCAGGCCCGTCATGGCGTTGAAGAGATGCGTGATGTGCTTGGCGCCGTACTCCTCGATGGCCTGGCGTGCCGTAGCGTAGTCGGCCGCTGTGTGGCCGAGCGAGATGACGATGCCGTGCGCGTGGCAGTCGGCGATGAACTGGCCGCCATCAGGCAGCTCTTCCGGCGCGACGGTGATGATCTTGACGATGTCCTGATACGGCGCAATCTTCGCGAAATCTGCCTTGGCGATGTTCTTCTCGGCTTGTGCGCCCTTCTTGGCAGGGCTGATGAACGGCCCTTCCATATGGCAGCCGAGCACGCGGGCGCCTTCCTCGCGCGCCATGGCCTCGCGCACATGGCGGAAGGCACGGCCTAGCGTCGGGAAGTCGTACGTCATGGTCGTGGGCAGGAAGGCGGTCACGCCTGTCCTTGCTTGGAACAGCTGCATCTTGCGGATGGCCTCCGGGTCATCGTCCATCGTGTCGGCGCCGACGCAGCCGTGGATGTGGACGTTGAGGAAGCCCGGCGAGACATAGGCCCCGTGCACATCGATGCACGATTCGAGCTCCTCGCGCTCGGCCGCCGAGACGGTGGCGGCGGGGCGGATAGCCCGTATCTTCTCGTCGAAGAAGAGCGCGAGCCCTTCCTCGACCGTAAAGCATCCCGTCTCGTCGGGAATGATGAATCTGCCATTGATGATTGCCTTCATGGATATTTCTCCTAACTGTGCTCACTATGCTCAAAATCGTCTCCATTATACACCCTCACTCAATCTTCGGGAAGGAATTGAAAAGAACGGTCGGTTCCTGTTATAATGGGGGTGATTTCGTGGTATTGCATGGCCGCTGCGGGCGGCGTTTTGAACTTTTGAGATTGTGAGGGACCGTATGATCAAGATCATTTTTTCCGATATGGATGGGACGCTGCTCGACGAGCACGGCAATGTGCCAGAGGGCTTCGACGAGATCATTGCGGAGCTCGAGAAGCGCGGCGTGATGTTTGCGCCGGCTTCCGGGCGGCAGTACTATTCGCTCGAGGACAGCTTCATGAAGTACAAAGACCGCTTCCTGTTCCTCGCGGAGAACGGCACGGTCGTCATGTACAAGGGAGAGAAGATCTTCACGTGCCCGATGAACAAGCAACTCGCGCAGCAGGTCCTCAAGGCAGCAGAGCCGCTCGAGAACGTCTACAGCGTCTTCTGCGGCACGAAGAACGGCTATGTGCTCAAGCACCAGTACACCGAGGAATTCCTCGCGGAGCTCCACAAGTACTACACGCACTCGGCGCCCATCCCGTCGTTCATCGATGTTCCCGATGAACCGGTCAAGGTGTCGTTCTTCGACCCGACGGGCCATGCCGAGGAGACGATCTACCCGACGATGCGCCAGTTCGAGCACTGCCTGCAGGTCGTGCTGGCCAGCGACTACTGGGTCGACATCATGAATCCCGGCATCAACAAGGGGGTCGCTGTCCAGGAGGTGCAGAAGCGCTTCGGCATACGGCCGGAGGAATGTGCGGCCTTCGGCGACTACATGAACGATGCGGAGATGATGCAGTCGGTCTACTACAGCTTCGCCATGGCGAATGCCTATCCGGAAATCAAGAAGCTCGCCCGTTTCCAGACGGAGAGCAATGTCGATCACGGCGTTCTGCGCGGCATCGAGCGCCTGATGAAGGAAGGACTGATTTAAATGCGCATGGACTATCACATGCATTTCGAGAAGGGTTCCTACGATGAGGCGTGGGTCGAGGGCTTCTTCGAGGCGGCGAAGAAGCGCGGCCTTGCGGAGATCGGCATCTCCGAGCACTCGCACACCTTCCCGGAGTTCAAGGAACTCTACTACGAAGACCTCGTGCTCGATGACTCGTTCATCGGCAAGTTCCAGCAGAAGTGGCTCAAGACGAACAAGTTCAAGTACACGCTTGACGAGTACTTCGCCTTCATGCACAAGCTCCAGCAGAAGCACCAGGTCAAGATCGGCATCGAGGTCTGCAACTTCCAGGACCAGGCAAAGGTCCGGGACATCCTCAAGGACTATGACTTCGACTACATCATCGGCTCGGTGCACTTCCTGCACGGCTGGGCCTATGACTCGTCGGAAATCAAGGCGGAGTGGCAGAAGCATCCGCTCGAGGACATCTACGAGTGGTACACGGAGGAAGTCGAGAAGCTCGCAGACTCGGGCCTCTACGATGTGCTTGGACATCCGTTCAACATCCGCCTGTTCCGCTACCTGCCGGATTTCGATGTGACGCCGTACCTCACGCGCGTGGCGAAGGCACTCAAGAAGGCCAACATGGTCATCGACGTCAACACGGGCACGTATTACCGCTATCCCATCCATGAGATCTCGCCGTACCCGGATTTCATGGAGATTGCGGCAAAATACGACCTGCCCATCATCACGACCTCTGATGCGCACAAGCCGGAGGATTGCGGCAACTACAACCAGATGGCGGTCGACTACGCCAAGCGCTTCGGCTACGAGGGCAGCATCCGCTTTGACAAGCGCAAGAGGACTCTTGTTCCGTTCGATTTGAAATGAATTTCGCATATTGTATCATAATTATTATTGCTTTTTACTTGACGAATGGAACCGGTAACGTTATAATAAACAAGAACCAAGAAAAACAACTCCGCTCGAGGAAAGTCATCTGATTAGCAAGATGGTGGCACAGACTGATGAGCCACATGCGAGTTCTTCTTGAGAGCCATCACATGTAGGGAAGTTTGTCTTGTGGTCTGGATGATTGACAGAAGTGAGTCGTGGGTGTTTGTTACCATTACTTTTTTGTTATTCATGCAGTTTCAAGGAGAGATTATCGTGAAAGTACAGATTTATTCGCAGTGGATGGAAGAAGTTTATGTGCCGGTCCGCGTGAGACAGTTCGCCAAGGCCGCGAAGCTCATGGGCAAGAGCTTTGAAGAGTACGCTGCGGCATCGGATGTGAAAGCCGATGAGGCTGATGAGCGCCAGCTCGTCGAGACCTGGATCAACAAGCGTTCGGCAGCCGTCGCTTCCGAAGGCGTTGCCTGAGACCATTCAATAACACAAAAGACTCGCCATCTGGCGAGTCTTTTTTGTGTCCTGAGCCGGTGAACCGTTTCAGTGGAGCTTCTTCGGGTCCTGCGGGGCGTGTGGCGCATGCGGGATGGAGAGCGCGACGTGCTGGACGGCCGCGGCCTCTTTGCGCATCATCGCGGGCGATTTCTGGGCCCAGATGCGCTGGACCTTCTTGCGGAAGCCCTCGTCGGAGAAGGGCTTTCTCTTCTGGGCGGCGACGTGCTTCTTGATGACGGCCTGGCATTTGTCCGAGAGCTCGATGTCGCGCTGGGCGAGCAGGATCTGCAACGTCGTGTCGACGAGATAGAGGTGCATGGTCCTATCTTGCAGGCTCTTCTCAGTCGGCAGCAGCTCAGCCTTCAGGTTGTGCAGGGAGAGCGGCGCGTCGCCCCAGCCTTCCTTGAAGATGCCGTCAATCTGGTAGAGCAGGAAGAGCAGGCCGTCCTGCTCGTAGAAGGCGAACTCCATCTCGCCCGTGCGGAAGGCCTCGCGCGCGATGACATCGGTGCGCGAGAGCTGCAGGATGAACATCGTGCCGTTGGCGTCGACCTGGAACATGGCGCCGTCGGCCTGCGTGGCAATCGGCAGCGGGAATTTCTGGCCGACTTCAAAATTTGTGTACTCACTCATATCTATACCCCTCTTCTTCTGGCGTGTCTTGGTTCTATTCTATCACATTCTGCAGCGGGGGAGAATCCCACAGCATGGTTGTGCTATACTTAGGGAAAAGGGGGAATGGCCATGAGCCTCAATGATACACCGCGCGCAATGCGCCTTCACATCGGCCTGTTCGGCCGCCGCAACAGCGGCAAGTCGTCTCTTGTAAACGCTCTGACAGGGCAGCATGTCGCGACGGTCTCGTCGGTGCCGGGCACGACGACGGACCCGGTCTACAAAGCCATGGAACTCCACGGCATTGGCCCCGTCGTCTTCATCGACACGGCCGGCTTCGATGACAGCGGCAGCCTAGGGGCGCTGCGCGTCGAGCGCACGCGCGATGCGGCAAAGGAGACCGACATCGCGCTGGTGCTGTTCTCACTCATGCCGGATGAGCGTGCGGGGGCGGGCAATGAGGACGCTTTCGGCTGGCTCGAGCGGCTGCAGCAGTGCGGCATTCCCGTCATCCCCGTCATCAGCCGCATCGACGAGGGCGGCGGGGCCGATGCGCTTGCCGCGGCCATCGAGACAAAGACCGGCGTGCCGCCTGTGTACGTCAGCGCTGTGACGGGGGAGGGAATCGAGGCACTGCGCACGGAGATTGCGCGAAGGCTGCCCGAGGACTACCGGGCGCGCAGCATCACGGCGAAGGTCTGCGCGAGCGGGGCGACGGTCCTGCTCGTCATGCCGCAGGACATCCAGGCGCCGAAGGGCCGCCTGATCCTGCCGCAGGTCCAGACGCTGCGCGAGCTCCTCGACCGCAAGTGCCTCGTCTCGTGCTGCACGACGGACTGCCTGCCTGCGATGTTGCAGTTGCTTACCAAGGCGCCGGACCTCGTCATCACGGATTCGCAGGCGTTCCGCACGGTCCATGCACAGCTGCCCGCTGGCAGTCGGCTGACTTCGTTCTCCGTGCTGTTTGCGGCCTACAAGGGCGATGCGCCGTTCTTCGCGGAGTCGGCTCGCAAGATTGCCGCACTTCCCAGAAACGCGCATATCCTGATTGCCGAGGCATGCACCCACAAGCCCCTGCGCGAGGACATCGGGCGTGTCAAGCTGCCGCGCCTGCTCAAGAAGAAGCTCGGCGAGGGGATTGCCGTGACGGTGACAGCGGGCCATGATTTCCCTGAAGACCTCGCGCCTTACGACCTCGTCATCCACTGTGGCGCCTGCATGTTCAACCGCGCCTATGTCATGAGCCGCGTCGCCGCCTGTCGGCGCGCGCACGTGCCGATGACGAATTACGGCATGGCGATTGCAGCACTCTTAGGCATCCTCGACGATGTCGTGATACCGGGCGTGGACTGACGCCGTCATTCCTTGCTGTATCTGCGTGGATACGATACAATGGAATAGAAATACCATACAAATCATCAATCCAAACAGAGGTGAACGACATGAAACACGCATCCTGCACCATGGCGAGACTGCTCCTGCTGCTCGTCTGCTTCCTGTTCATGCCGCTCGGCATTGCGCGGGCGGATGGCTGGTACTGGCTGTCATCGGACAGCAAGTACAGCAAGTATTTCGAACCATCTTCCGTCCATGTCTCGCACAGCACCGAGACGAGCCACGGCTCAGTCGCGACGGAGATCAAGGCCTGGACGAAGACCTCGTACAGCTACGAGGGCGCTAAGGAAACGCTCGATAATTATGGCCTGAGTGGACTGATCCCAGACCCGTCTCAGCTGGCCTACAGCCTGGCGGAAGTCTCCATCAACCCGCAGAACCGCACGATCCAGTACACGAAAGAGGATTTCTACAACCCGCAGGGCGAGGTCATCTGGTCTAAGACGGACGGCCGTGTGAAGGCGGTCACGAGCCAGCAGTTCGATGAGGCCTTCTACGATGCTATCGTTGATTCGGTCTTCGGTGCCGGTGAGCTGGAGCGGGCCAGTGCGAAGGATCGCTGGATCACGCTCTACTCGCATGCGGACGTCGACGGCACGCAGCTGCATGTAACGGCCGACACGACGACGATGCGCATGAAGGGCGACAATATGATCTTCTGGCAGTGGGCTGAGCATAAGGACGCCGACGGCAATGTCATGAGGATTACCTTTGTGAAGCGGACAGTCAACCTCCCACAGGGGACGGAACGCCTGATCCGCGCGGAGACCTGGACACCGAGTGAAGGATGGCAGACGGTAGAGAGCGGCCTCGATGGTGCTTACCACATGATTGCAGCCGACTCGCCGGCATATCAGGGCGTCCTGCAGCTGCGCGCCTATGCAAAGGCAAATTCCAGCTGGGTCCATCGCTACAGTATCTGGTGACTTGGTGAACGTGAATCGATTGGGCAGACCTCCTTTTTCGAGGGGTCTGCCTTTTTGTATACAGCCCGTGGTATGTGGTATAATAAAAAATATTGCATCTGTTTATGTTTTACTGTCCGTGGCATGTGGAAGGAAGTGTTTTCATGCCAATCAAGATACCGAATAATCTGCCGGCCGCTCATATCCTCGAGGGAGAGAATATCTTCGTCATGGATTCCGACCGCGCTTACAGCCAGGATATCCGTCCGCTCAAGATCCTCATCCTGAACCTCATGCCAATCAAGTACATCACGGAGACGCAGCTCCTGCGCCTGCTCGGCAATACGCCTCTGCAGATCGAGGTCGACTTCATCTACACGGAGTCGTACACGCCGAGCCACACGCCGCAGGAGTACCTGACGGAGTTCTACGGCACGTTCGCCGAAGTCCGCCACAAGAAGTACGATGGCATGATCATCACGGGCGCGCCGGTCGAGATGATGCCATTCGAGGAGGTCGCCTACTGGGATGAGATCTCGGAAATCATGGAGTGGAGCAAGACGCACGTCTACTCGACGTTCCACATCTGCTGGGGCGCGCAGGCCGGCCTCTACTACCACTACGGCATCCCGAAGTATCAGGTGCCGGAGAAGATCTTCGGCGTCTACAAGCACCACCTTTGCGTCGAGCACGAGAAGCTCTTCCGCGGCTTCGACGATGAGTTCTATGTGCCGCATTCGCGCCATACGGAGAATCACCGCGAGGACATCGAGAAAGTGCCGGAGCTCACGATCCTCGCGGAGGCGGAGGGCGATGCCGGCGTCTATGCCATCGCCAACCTCAAGAAGCGCCAATTCTTCATCACGGGCCATGCGGAGTACGACCCGCTGACGCTCAAGCAGGAGTACGACCGCGACGAGAAGGCCGGCATGAACCCGAAGATCCCGCAGAACTACTACCCTGACGATGACCCGACCAAGAAGCCCGTCGTGCGCTGGCGCAGTGTGGCGCATCTGCTGTTTGCCAACTGGCTCAACTACTACGTCTACCAGGAGACGCCGTACGTCCTTGATGAGCTCTACAAGGAAGAGGATGACTGAGGGCGCGCTTCACTAAACTTTCAGCCGACAGTCCTATACTGATACTATCACGATACAGGAGGAACCGTTATGAACAAGATCAAGAACGCTTGCCTCGGCCTGATGGCTGCTGCCGCTCTCTTCACGGCAGTGCCGGCCTGTGAGGCAGCCAGCATAGAAGTACCGGAGAATATCTTCCAGTGGGTGCAGTCGACTGCACGGCAGAATTATTACTTCAATAAAGAGCAGATGTGCTATGCGGTCAAGCCGAACGGTGAGATAGACCTCGGCACGCTGATCGTGCCGACACTGCGCACGTTCGACGATGTCCAGAAGCAGGATGTCGTCGACAAGCGCCGCTGGAACATGCAGTCCGTCAAGGGCTATGATGACCTCGTGGGCTCGGCGGAGTACCTCGCCATCGACCTGCGCAATCGCACGGTCAAGGTCACGCAGCACGATGACCTCGACAGCACGTGGTCCACGCTGGGCACGTACGGCGAAGAGCCGGATTTCGACCTGAAGAAATCGTCGGGCAAGGACGTCGAGTCGAAGTTCTACAACGCCATCCTGCAGTATGCGGCCAAGCATCAGGATGAGCTCATCGCGCGCACGAAGGGCAAGCTCAGTGCTGCCGATGCCAAGATCTTGAAGACCAAGAAAGACCCGCTGTTCCAGCCGGTCGTCACGCCGTACGCGGCTTCTGGCAGCGTAGCAAAGTAAACGAGATGGAGCAGCAGGCAGTTGATGGAGGGATGCATCGTGCAGCAGGATGGCAGCCTTGAGGTACTCGTGCGGCAGGCGGAAGAGCAGCACAGACTTTCGCGCGAGGCAATCACGGCCCTTCTGGCGGCGCCGGAGGCGGAGGAGAGCCTCGCCGCGGCGGCCGACCGCGTGCGCCGGGCCTTTGTTGGCGATGGCGTGCACCTGCGCGGCCTCATCGAGTTCTCGAACATCTGCCGTCAGGACTGCATGTACTGTGGACTGCGGCGCGAGAACGGCATGGTCAAGCGCTACCGCCTCAGCGCCGATGCCATCGTGGAACTCGCGCGCAAGGCGAAGGGCTACGGCTACCAGACTGTCGTCCTGCAGTCTGGCGAGGACATCTACTTCACGGCGGAGCGTCTCGCCGCCATCGTCCGACGCATCAAGGCGCTCGACCTCGCGGTGACGCTTTCGGTCGGGGAGCGGAGCTATGAGGAGTATGCGCTCTGGCGCGCTGCCGGCGCGGATCGCTACCTGCTGCGCATCGAGACGACGGACGAGGCGGTCTACGAGCGCTGGGACCCGGGCATGGCCTATGCGAACCGCGTGCGCTGCCTGCGCGACCTGCGCGCACTCGGCTACGAGGTCGGCACGGGGACGCTCGTGGGACTGCCAGGCCAGAGCCTCACCTCGATTGCCGACGACATCCTCTTCTACCAGCAGATCGATGCGGACATGGTCGGCATCGGCCCGCTGATACCGAATCCCGACACGCCGCTCGGCACGGCCGCGCCGGGGGACTTCCACCTGACGCGCCGCATGGTCTCTCTGCTGCGCCTTTTGCTGCCGGAGGCCAACATTCCCGCGACGACAGCCATGGAGACGATGATGCCGCACGGGCGCGAGCTCATCCTCGCCTCGGGGGCCAATGTCGTCATGCCGAATGTCACGGAGGGCGACCCACGCCGCAATTACGCACTGTATCCCGGCAAGGTCTGCGTGGCGGACACGCCTGCTGCTTGCCGCAGCTGCATGAGCGGCCGCATCCGGGCGATGGGCCGCTTCGTCGCGAAGGACAAGGGCTTCCGCCAGCATCGCCAGCACGGTCACTGAGGCAGGGCGGAGGCAATCATCAGGAAGCGAAAGGAGAGGTGCTATGAACGCGTATGCTGTCATCGACATCGGCGGCACGGCCATCAAGTACGGCTGTGCGACAGAGGAGGGCCAGTTCCTCGAGAAAGCCTCCTGTCCGACTCAGGCAGGGGAGGGCGGCATCCCTGAGAAAGTCATCGCAATCGTCCAGAACATGGCCAGCCGCCATGCGCTCGCGGGCGTGGCCATCGATACAGCCGGCATCGTGCGCCCCGGCGAGGATGGTGAGATCGTTTTTGCCGGCGAGGCGACGTTCCCCGGCTACAGCGGCACGAAGCTCGGGCGCCTCGTGCGTGAGGCCGTGCATCTGCCCGTGCTCGTCGAGAACGACGTCAATGCCGCAGCGCTCGGCGAGGCGTGGCTCGGTGCGGCGCGCGGCGCCTCCTCGGCCTTCATGATCACGGTGGGCACGAACCTCGGCGGCTGTTTCGTGCAGCAGGGCAGGATCTGGCATGGCGCGAGTTTCAGCGCCGGCGAGATCGGCTACCTGCGCCTGCACAATGAGAAGCGCATCCTCGAGGACGTCGCCTCGACGCGCGCGATGATCCGCGAGGCCGCCTTCTCGCACAACATGAGCCCCTCTGAGATCACCGGCGAGATGGTCTTCGACTGGGCGCGCGAGGGCGACGAGGAGGCCATGGCCTCCATTGAGGTGCTCGCCAGCAATCTCGGTGAGGGGCTCGCGGCCGTCTGCTGCCTGCTCAATCCAGAGGTCATCGTGCTCGGCGGCGGCGTCATGGCACAGCATGAGATCCTCGGTCCCTTGCTCGAGAAACGGCTCGAGCAGCTCGTCATGCCAGCCATGCGCGCGAAGACACGCCTCGCGTTCGCCGCACTCGGCAACGATGCGGGCATGCTCGGAGCGCTCTGCGCACTGCTGGAGCAGGAGAAGGAAAAAAATTGAACATCCGAGAAAAAATCAAGGCCATCCACATGCGAGTGCGTGCGGATGGCCTTTTACTTTTGCAGGATGAAGGAATCAATGGCACAGGATCATGACAAGGCCGCCGATGGCCGGCATGCCGACGATGAAGACGCGCAACAGGCGCAGCGGGGCGAGGTGCGTCCACTTGGCGCCGAACCAGGCACCAATCATGAGTCCGGCGAGTGTCTGGATGAAGATTGGGAAGTCGAGGCGGCCGTTGAAGAGATAGCTGAGGCCGCCGGCCGCTGAGATCGGCAGGATGACCATCATGCAGGTGCCGATGGTCTGCAGCAGCGGCACGCCGAAGACGACCATGAGGGCGAGCTGGATGTAGGCCGCTGCGCCGATGCCGAAGGCGCCGGAGAGAAAGCCCATAAAGAGGCCGATGAGGATGCCGTAGACCCAGAGCTTGCGCCCCGTCAGGGGCTCCTGGCGTATCTTGATGTGGCGGCCGAGCCACTCGGCCTGGTACATCTTGATGTAGAGCGTCACGGCACTCGAGGCGAGCATGAAGCCGGTGATCATGCTGAGGATGCCAGACGGCACGATGTTGGAGAAGTTGGCGCCGAGGTAGGCACCCGTGATGCCACCGAGCCCCATGATGGCGCCCGTCTTGACGAGTACTTCATGCTGGCGGAAGTGGCTGATCGTGCCGGACAGCATCGTGAAGACCATCGAGGCGAGTGCCACGGCGAGCGCCGTGTGGATGGGCACGTGGAAGCCGACGGTCAGCAGGGCAATCGTGACGCCGGCGCCGCCGGCACCGACAAAGCCAATCAGGGCGCCGAGGACGAGCATGGAGGCAAATAGCATGAGGACCATCCTTTCAAACAAAAAAGCCAGGAGCGACTGCATCCTGGCTGTTATTTACAATGGTGACACCTATGGGATTCGAACCCATGAACCCGGCGTGAGAGGCCGGTGTCTTAACCGCTTGACGAAGGTGCCACGTAACTGACTTGATTTATTATATTACAGCTCTTGCAATTTTGCAAGGCTTTTTTTGATTCTTTCCATGGAAATTTTTTTGCCGAGCAGAGAGAGGATCTCTGTAGCGCCGCCCGGCGTGACTTTCTGGCCTGCTGCGGCGATGCGCAGGACCCACATGGCGAGGCCTTTCTTGATGCCCTGCTCCTCGATGTAGGCGTTGAGCTTCTCGTAGAGCGCATCGTTGTTCCAGTCGGACTCCGGTACCGCCTCTAAGAGGGCCATCATGCCCGGCAGGAGCTCAGCTGCCTTTTCTGGCGTGACCTTGTTGCGCTTGTTGACGTAGAGCTCTGCATCGAAGGCCGGCTGCTCGCAGAGGAAGGCGATTTCCTGCGGCAGGTCGCCGAGGCGCTGGATGCGCGTCTTGAGCAAGGAAGCGAGGTGTGCCCAGCTCTGCTCAAGGTAATCCGGCAGCTCGCCGGCGAACGGGCGTGCCATCTTGGCGAAGTCCTCATCGCTCATGGCCTTGAGGTACTCGCCGTTGATCCAGCCGAGCTTGTCGTAGTCGAAGACGGCCGGGGACTTCGAGAGGCCCTCGAGGCTGAAGTGCTCGATGAGCTCTGCCATCGAGAAGATCTCCTGGTTCGTCGTCTTCGGGTTCCAGCCGAGCAGGGCGACGTAGTTGACGATGGCGTCCGGCAGGTAGCCGGCCTTGACGAGGTCGTCGAAGCTCGTGGCACCGTGGCGCTTCGAGAGCTTCGAGATCGAGCCGTCTTCGTTCTTGCCCATGACCGGGGCGAGGTGGATGAAGGCCGGGACGTCCCAGCCGAACGACTCGTAGAGCAGGATGTACTTTGGCGTCGACGTGATGAACTCAGCGCCGCGCATGATGTGCGTGATGTGCATGAGATGGTCATCGATGACGTTGGCGAAGTTGTAGGTCGGCATGCCGTCGCGCTTCAGGAGGACCTGGTCCTCGAGCTCTTCGTTCTTGATCGTGATGTTGCCGTGGAGCACGTCGAAGAACGTCGTCTCACCCGTGAGCGGCATCTTCTGGCGGATGACGTAGGGGTCGCCGTTCTTGAGGTGCTGCTCGATGACCTCCGGTGCGAGGTTGCGGCAGGTGCGGTCGTAGCCGCCGAACTTGCCGGCCGAGTGATCCTCGTCCGGGTCGCAGAAGCAGTAGTAGGCGTGGCCCGTCTTGACGAGCTCCTCGGCGTATTTCTTGTAGAGGTCCATGCGCTCGCTCTGGACGTAGGGGCCGTACGGGCCGCCGAGTGACGGGCTCTCATCCGGGACGATGTGAGCCATCTCGAGCGTGCGGTTGATGAAATCGACGGCGTCAGCGACGTAGCGCGTGCGGTCCGTGTCCTCGATGCGCAGGATGAACTGACCCTGCTGGGATTTTGCGTAAAGGTAGCCGTAAAGGGCCGTGCGCAGGTTGCCGATGTGCATGTAGCCCGTCGGACTTGGCGCGAAGCGCGTGCGGACAGTCTGCTTAGTCAATGGAATTCCTCCTCTTTATAGTAAGACGTGTGCATTGCGGAATATCTTTACAAAGTATACTACAGAACAGCTCGTGAGACAAGAAAAGACAAGGGGAGAGGGCCCCTTGCCTGATTGGTCGGTACGATTCTCTATGTCTTGATGGTTCACTTGCGCAGGAAGTTGTAGAGCGCGCGGTACATGAGCATGGAGCTCACAGCGCCCGGGTCCTCGTGGCCGATGCTGCGCTCGCCGACGAGGCTCGCGCGGCCGCGGCGCGCGGCAATCGTCTTCGTGTAGTCCACACCTTCCTTCGCGGCATGTGAAGCATCCTGCAGGACCTCGAAGAGTGTCTTGCCCTCAGCGTTTTCCGGCAGGAAGCAAGCGTGGATCGGGATCAGCGCGTCGAGCATGGTCTTGTCGCCCTTCTTGGCATGGCCGCGCTTCTCGATGCCGGCGATTGCGGCGCCGAGGAGTTTCTCGAAGGAAGCGACGTTGAGCTTCGTGTCCTCGTCGCAGACGGCTGCGGCCTTGATGAAGCCCGTGCCGTAGAGCGGACCCGCGGCACCGCCGACGTTGTGGATGAAGGCCTTGCCAATCGTCTCGAGTACGGGGCCCGGCTTCGTCGTATCGTCCATTTCTTCGACGGCGTCCATCGCCGCCTGGAAGCCGCGGGTCATGTTGATGCCGTGGTCGCCGTCGGCAATCTGCCGGTCGAGGTCTGTCAGGTAATCCTTCTGGGCAATGATCGCGGCGGCCACTGCGTCGAGTGCGTCTTTGATTCGTGTCATGTGAAAAACTCCTTTTTATTGCTCACGTAGTATCGATACCATGTATCGTGATAATCGTTAACACCAATGATATTCTATTATAACATGTGGCTGAAAAATCACAAGAGTGAATTGACAGAAATATGGGAGAACATAAACTCTTCCAACCTATAATTTTGAGGAAAAGTATTTGCCTATTTTTGCAGGAAAAAGTATAATAGCAAGAAAGAGATATAGTAAGTATGAATATTTGCTATAGACAGTATCTTGATCGGAAAGTGAGAATCATATGGAAATCAAGGATATGCGGGCATTCTATGCCATCGTGGAAGAGGGAAACATCAGTCATGCAGCACAGCGCCTCGATATCGCGCAGCCGGCCCTCTCGCGCCAGATGAAGCGGTTGGAGTCGTCGCTTGGCGTGCAGCTCTTTGAGCGCGGCAGCCGGCGCATCCGCCTGACGGATGCCGGCCGCGTGCTGTATTCGCGTGTCGAACACATCCTCGGCATGGTCGACGGGACAGTGCGCGAGATCACGGAGATCGGCTCCGGTGTCGCCGGCTCGATCCAGCTCGGCACGATCACGACGTCGGGCGCGCTGCTGCTGCCGGAGCTCATCACCGAGTTCCACCGCCGCTACCCGCAGGTCACGTATCAGATCTGGGAAGCGGAGGGCGCGCGCATCCTGGAACTCCTCGACAACCGCGTCATCGAGATCGCCATCACGCGCACGCAGGTGGACTCGAAGGTCTACGAGTCCATCGTCCTGCCGAACGAGCCGCTCGTCGTCGTCATGAACAAGGACCAGATCATCGGTGCATCCGACAAGGAAGTGCGCATGGAGGAACTGCGCGACACGCCAATCATCATCCCGCTGCGCTGGCAGAGCCTCTTCGTCGCAAACTGCCGCAAGCTCGGCTTCGAGCCGCACATCGTCTGTGTCTCAGACAGCATCGTGCAGGACCTATTGCTCGTCAAGATGGATATGGGCGCGGCCATCCTGCCCGTCTCCTCGCGCACGCTGCTGACGGACGGCAACCTTTACTACAAGAAGCTCGTGGCGCCGGAGATGAGCACGCATACCGTTATCGCCTGGCTCAAGAACCGCACGCTCTCTTCGTCGAGCGAACACCTGATCAAGCTGTTCCGGGAGATGTTCCTCAGCGAGCCGCAGGCATCCGATAAGAAGCTTGTTTGAAAGCAATTAGAATCGAATTAATTTGTTCGGGCGCCCTTTCTTTTTGGGCTGACCTGCTATATAGTAGAGATATATTAAAAAATATATCTCTTTTTTTCTTATCTTTTGTTTGCTGACATGGAGGGAATCTCATGGATAAACCAGTTCGCATCTTTATTGTAGAAGACGAGCGCCGCATCGCGCGCTTCCTGCAGATTGAGCTCGAGCATGAGGGCTTCGAGACGGAAACGGAGGAGAACGGCACGCGTGCCTATGAGCGCATCATGCAGGGCAACTTCGACCTCGTGCTGCTCGACGTCATGCTGCCGGGCATGGATGGCATGACCATCTGCAAGCGCGTGCGCGAGGTCTCGTCGCTGCCCATCATCATGCTGACGGCCAAGGACGAGGTCGAAGACAAGGTGGCTGGCCTCGACATCGGTGCCGATGACTACATGACGAAGCCCTTCGCCATCGAGGAACTCATGGCCCGCATCCGCAATGCCCTGCGCAAGCATGTGCCAGAAAACGGCGGCGTGCCGCTTGAGGAGCGCCTGCAGGTCAAGAACCTCGTCATGTATCCGAAGCGCTATGAGGTAGAAGTCGACGGTGAGACGGTCCATCTGACGAAGAAGGAATACTCGCTGCTCGAGTACATGATGCGCAACAAGCGCACGGTCCTCACGCGTGATCAGATCCTTGAGAAAGTCTGGGGCTACGACTACAGCGGCGATACGAATGTCGTCGATGTCTACATCCGCTACCTGCGCGCCAAACTCGATGACCGCTTCCACGAGAAGTACATCTACACGGTGCGAGGCGTAGGGTATGCGGTCAAGGAGTAAGTGGGTCCGCAGGAGCCCCTTCTGGCGCATGAAGATCTCGACGAAGATCACGGGCCTCTACGCAGCCATCCTGCTCGTCGTGCTGCTCGTCACGAGTGCCATCATGGGCCTCGGCATCTACTTCTCGTTCTACCATGAGGCGGAGACCGAGATCCACCTCGCGATGCAGAACGTACAGAAGGGACTGGCTTCGTCGCGCAGCCTGCAGGAGTTCCTGGTCCAGGGGGACATCGTCCCGCCGGGCGTCGTGATCCGCGTGACCGACTTGACGGGGCGCGTCATCTACGAGAACGACTCGCACTACCCATCGCTCGATACGGTGGAGGCGCATCGCGTGAAGGACCCGCCGTTCTGGGCAGCCAAGGACATGGAGGTCGTCGAGTTCAACCGCTTCATGATGTACTATACATCGATGGATGTGGCTGACCACGGTCAGATCTATCAGATCCACTTCTTCCGCACGATCACGGCGGAGAAGAACTTTCTCGTAGATCTCCAGCGGCTGCTCTTCCTCGTCACGATTGCGGGCTTCCTCGTCGCGCTCGGCGCGGGGTACTTCCTGAGCAATAGGATACTCCAGCCCATCCGGAACCTCACGCAGACGGCGCGCAAGATCGAGGTGGAGCGCATGGACAAGCGCATCGAGGTGCCACCAGCCAAGGACGAGATGGCGGAGCTCGCGCTGACGTTCAACCACATGCTCGACCGCTTGGAACGCGGGTTCCAGCAACAGCAGCGCTTTGTCTCGGATGCTTCGCATGAGCTCAGGACGCCGGTGACGGTCATCCTCGGCTATTCAGACCTGCTCGCGCGCTGGGGCAGCTCTGACGCGAAGATCCTCGAGGAGGGCATCTCGTCCATCCGCTCAGAGGCCGAGGACATGCAGGACCTTATCGAGAAGCTGCTGTTCCTCGCGCGCGCCGACCAGAAGCGCCAGGTCCTGCACAAGGAGAATGTCCATCTCGACGAGCTCGTCGACGATGCCGTGCGCAAGATGAAGCTCGTCGCCAAGCAGCACACGCTGCGGCTCGAGGCCAATGAGCCTGGCATCATCTATGCGGACCCCGCTACGATGCGTCAGATGATGCGCATCTTCCTCGAGAATGCGGTCAAGTACACGCCGGAGGGCGGCCACATCACGGTCACCTCGCGCTGCCTGCCCGAGAAAGAGGCCATGCAGCTGACGTTTGCCGATGACGGCATCGGCATTGCCGAGAAGGACCAGGGCAAGATTTTCGAGCGCTTCTACCGCGCGGACAGTTCGCGCACGAAGAAGGCCGGCAGTGTCGGTGGCACGGGCCTCGGCCTCTCGATAGCAAGCTGGATCGCGGAGCAGCACGATATCGATATCGCAGTCGAGAGTGAGCTCGACAAGGGGACGAAGTTCATCCTGACCATCCCGCTGGCACATAATGACGAACCGAATAGTGACGCATGACGGCATGAGAAAGCGGCCACGGGGAATTTTCCCGTGGCCGCTCTTTTCTTGCCTTGTATGGATGCCGCTGTCAGTGGAACAGGCGTCCGAATAGGTGTTTCTTCTCGTTCGAGGCGATGTTGCGGACGCTGAGCTCGTCGGCCCCGTTGAAGAAGATGTCCGGCTTGGCGATACTCTCGACCCATTCTTCCGAGTAAATCGGCTTGTCCATGAGCAGGGAGCTGACTTTTTTGCGGATGACCTCGAGTGCGGCCGGGTCATCCACGTTCAGCGCAGCGGCGAGGAGCTGCCCAATCTTTTCCATGTCCTTTTCCTTGAGCGAGCGCGTCGTCGGATTGAGGCTGGAGAGGCGCAGCACAGGATGGGCCGGCTTGCGCTCCTCTTCATCCGGCAAGCGGGCCGTCTTGACGAGGAAGCCCGCGCGGTGCAGGTGCTGCTCAATCTGCTGCGGGTCGGCATCCTTCGGCAGGGCGGCGACGACAAGATGGCAGTCCGTGCCGTCACCCCAGATGGAGATGCCGTTTTCCTGCAGGGCTTTGCTTAAGGCACGCGCGTTGGCGATGACCTGCTGCCCATATTCGCGGAAGGATGGCTCGGAGGCCTCGCGCAGCGCGACGGCGAGGGCTGCGAGGCGGTTCTTGTGCAGGGCTGAGTGGCCGTTGTCGATGACGGCGCGCTCAATCGTCTCGGCCAGCTCTTTCTTGCAGAGAATGATGGCGCCCTCCGGGCCCTGCAGTGAGTCATTCGTCGGGAAGGTCACGACATCGGCGTCATCGACAGGCGATGGCATGAGTCCGGCGGCGACGAGGCCGATGTTCTGGCCGATGTCGACCCAGAGCAGTGCGCCGGCATCGTGGGCGGCCTTCGCGAGGCGCTTCGTGTCGATGGCAAACGGGAAGCTCGTCGGCGAGAAAATCACGATTTTTGGCTGATGGCGCGCAATCTGTTCATCGAGCTCCTGCCAGTTGATGTCGTGGTTCTCCCAGTCTGCTCCGAAGATAGCGAAGCGGTAGGAGAGGCCATGGCAGAGCTCCTGCTTGCGGCCATTGAACGACAGGACGGGATTGCCGGATTTCAAGAGCGCCTTGAAGACGACGCGCGAGGCGGCGCTGATGCTGTCGAGGCGCACGATGGCGTGTTCTGCATGGAAGCACTTGAGCGCGCGTTCGACGGCCATGCGCTCGAAGCGGCCCGTGCGGCTGATGCCGTGGTAGTCGGTGCTGACGTTGGCCAGGATGCTGCCCTCGAGGTAGGCGGCGAACGGCGATTCGGCATTGACGGTCGGGATCAGCGACAAGGTGAAGCGCTGCTCTTCGACTTCGTCCTGGAATTCGGCAAATACTTCTTCATCGAGTTTCTTGAGTGTGCTCAGTAATTCTTCTCTGTCCATATAAGTACCTCACTTTTTGGTATGGTTTTCTGTTGGCGGTGCTCAGCAGGCGTCAGAACGGCCAGACGAGCGGGATGATGACGGTGCAGACGATCATCGATACGACGACAAGTGGCAGGCCGACCTTGACGTAATCCATGAAGCGGAATTTGCCAGGGCCGAGGATGAGCGTGTTCGGCGGCGTGGCGACCGGCGTCGTGAAGGCGCAGGAAGCAGCGATGCCGATGGCCATGAGCACGGGGAACGGCGAGACGCCGATGGACTGGGCAATCGAGATGCCGATTGGCGCGAGCAGTGCTGCAGCGGCCGTGTTGGACATGAACTGCGTGAGGCCGCAGGACAGCAGGAACATCGCCATGACGATGATGAGCGGCGAGGCGTTGCTGCCGATGATGCCGACGACGGCGTTGGCAATCATCGCGCCGGCGCCCGTCTTGTCCATCGCCTCGGCGAGCGGCAGCATGCCGGCGAACAGGAAGATGGTCGTCCAGTCGATGCCGCCGTACGCCTGTTTCTCTGTGAGGCAGCCGGTGATGACGCAGGCGAGGGCGCCGATGATGGCGGCCGTCTGCATCGGCACGTTGATGGTCTTCGAGAGCGCCATGGCGATGACGACGAGCAGCAGGATGATGGCGCAGATGGTCATCTTGCGCGTGTCCTTCGGCAGGTCAGACGTCAGGTCGCTGAGGTTGCTGTCGACGTGGCCGTGCGGGCAGAGCCGGCGGCCAATCGTCAGCATGTAGATGACGCCAGCAATCGAGAGCGGGATGCCGATCCAGGCGAATTCGAAGAAGCCGAAGGGCTGCAGGCCGCTCGCGGAGAGCGTTGCGCTCATGAGGATGTTCGGCGGCGTGCCGATCATCGTGATGGTGCCGCCGACGTTGGCCGCGACGGCCAGGGCCATGAGTTGCGGCGAGACGGCGAGGCGCGCGACGGCGCAGATCTGCACGACGACCGGCAGCAGGCAGGCAACCGTAGCCGTGTTCGAGGAGACGGAGGAGAGGATGATTGTGACAATCATGATGGCGGCCATCAGGCGTTTTTCTCCGGTGCCTGCCGCATGGACGACGGTGATGCCGATGCGCTGGGCGAGGCCCGTCTGGAACATCGCGGCGCCAATGACGAACATGCCGGCGAAGAGCACGACGGTGGAGTTCGACAGGCCGGAGAAGACTTGCTTCGGCGTCAGCACGCCGAGCAGGCCGAGGGCAATCGATGCGCCCATTGCTGTGACGGCAAGCGGTATGAGCTCGGTCACAAAGAAAAAGGCGGCTACCCCAAGGACAATCAGGGTCAATACTGCTGGATCCATTCAATCAGACTCCCTTCTATTGTGGAAATATGCTATGGAATGCTTGTGCTGGTAAAAGCGATGATTCGCTATTCCATTGTCACCCTTATCTATTCGTCGTGTTTCTGCTTTTTTCCTCTCAGAAAGATAGAAAAAGGCATCTTGAAAATTTGTCTACTTTTATGCCGCAGAGGCAGGAAGTCGGCCCTTCCTGCAAGAATAGTTTAAGAAACAATTCGGGATTATCAGAACGGAAGGAGATTCACGAGGATGAGGGTACTTGTCACAGGTGTAACAGGACAGCTCGGGCACGATTGTGTCCTGGAGCTGGAAGATAGGGGGATGGAAGTCCGCGGCGTGTCGAGCAGGGATTTCCCGCTGACGGATGCAAAGGCGATGCGGCGCGTCATGGCCATCTACAAGCCGAACTGCGTCATCCACTGCGCAGCCTACACGGCCGTGGACCGCGCGGAGGATGATGCGGCGGCGTGCATGGCCGTCAATGCGGAGGGTACGGCAAATCTTGCCAAGCTCTGCCGCGAGTTCCACGCTAAGATGGTCTACATCAGTACGGATTACGTGTTTCCCGGTGATGGCGATGCGCCATACGAGACGGATGCACCCAAAGGGCCTAAGAACGTCTACGGGAGGTCGAAGCTCATGGGCGAGGAAGCCGTCCAATCCATCCTCAAGCGCTATTTCATCGTGCGCATCTCATGGGTCTTCGGCATCAATGGCAAGAACTTCATCCGCACGATGCTGCGCCTCGGTGAGTCGCACGCGAAACTGACGGTCGTCGACGACCAGATCGGATCGCCGACGTACACGCGCGACCTCTCCGTGCTGCTTGCTGACATGATCCAGACGGAGCGATACGGCGTCTACCATGCGACAAACGAGGGCTTCTGCTCGTGGGCTGAACTCGCCGCGGAGGTCTTCCGTCAGGCCGGCATGCCCGTGGAGGTCACGCCCGTGCCGTCTTCGGCCTATCCGACGCGTGCCGTGCGGCCCAAGAACTCCCGCATGAGCAAGAATAGCCTGACACAGGTGGGCTTTGCACTGCTGCCACGCTGGCAGGACGCCGTCGGCCGCTACCTCATCGAGCTCGAGAGCATGAAGGAGCAGAGAGAAGCCCTGGCGGAATGATCATATTACAGGGCATGTCCTTTGAGCGTGTACATCTCTTTGAGATGTACACGCTTTTTATGTCGCTGGAATACAGAGTACGCGTATAAAAAACAAATTACGGGAAAAGTATTGCATCTCGCCACTGTTTAGTGTATACTAACACATGTATTTTTGAGAGAAACGAAAAACGTTTCATGGCGCCTTTGGCGTCCAAAGCGTTCCAAACGTTCTGCAAGGGGGATTCATATGTTCCATAAGATTGGTAAGAAATACCGGGAGACAGCGCTCATCAAGCTGATTGCTGCTGGTCTCGTCATCGGCATCATCATCGCGCTGGCTGCGCCGCAGGCTGTACCGGCCGTCGCGGTGCTCGGCGATCTCTTCGTCCGTGCCCTCAAGGGCATCGCACCGGTCCTCGTCTTCGTGCTCGTCATGAACGCTCTGGCTCAGAAGAATTCGGATGCCAGTGCTGCCATGAAGCCAATCGTGCGCCTCTACATCTTCGCGACGTTCTGCGCTTCGCTCGTCGCTGTCGCCTTCTCGTTCGCCTTCCCGACGGCCCTGCACCTGCAGGTCGCCGATGCGCAGCTCGCGCCGCCGTCCGGCATCATCGAGGTCCTGCACAACCTGATCCTCTCGGTCGTCGATAACCCGATTCACGCGCTGGCGACGGCGAACTACATCGGCATCCTCGGCTGGGCCTGCCTTGCCGGCATTGCGCTGCACTCGGCCAGTGACACGACGAAGGATATGCTCAACGACTTCGCGAAGACAGTCACGAAAATCGTGCAGTGGGTCATCCGCTTCGCACCGTTCGGCATCATGGGCCTCGTCGCCAATGCCATCGGCACGAACGGCCTCGGCGCCCTGCTCGGCTACGTCCAGATTCTCGGCGTCCTGCTCGCGGCCTTCTTCTCGGTAGCCTTGGTCATGAACCCGTTGATCGTCTACCTGCACATCCACCGCAACCCGTACCCGCTCGTCTGGACGACACTGAAGGAGAGCGGCCTCTACGCATTCTTCACGCGCAGCTCGGCTGCCAACATCCCGGTGAACCTTGACCTCTGTGAGCGCCTCGGCCTCGATGAGGATACGTATTCCATCTCCATCCCGCTCGGCGCAACGATCAACATGAGCGGTGCAGCCATCACGATCGCCGTGCTCTCTCTTGCCGCAGCGCACACGCTCGGCATCAGCGTCGATCTGCCGACGGCCCTGCTCCTCTGCCTCGTCTCGACCGTCGGTGCCTGCGGCGCTTCGGGCGTGGCCGGCGGCTCCCTGCTGCTGATCCCTGTTGCCTGCGCCTCGTTCGGCATCGGCAACGACATCGCGATGCAGGTCGTCGGTGTCGGCTTCATCATCGGCGTGCTCCAGGATGCCTGTGAGACGGCACTCAACAGCTCGACGGACGTGCTCTTCACGGCGACGGCTGAGTTCGCACAGCGCGCCAAGGAAGGCAAGCTGCGCGATGAGGACATGGTCCCGCACGGCAACTGATGGTTTTGCTGATTCAAAGTGAACACAAAAATGCGACCCAGATTCCTGGGCCGCATTTTTTAGTTGGATATATGATTATTTGCGGATGATCAGCGCCATGAAGACGAGGTCTTCCGTCTTGGAGGTGTTCTTGATGCCGTGGGTCTCGCCGTCCGGGCAGAACGTCGTCGTGCCGGCGCCAATCTCGACCTCTTTGCCGTTGTCGTTGTAGAGTGCATGGCCGGAGAGGATGTGGTACGTCTCGGTGTTGCCGACGTGCTGGTGGACGCCGATGCCGCAGAGCGGCGGGACGATGACTTTCGCGTACATGTCGCATTTGCCGTCGAGCTCTGCTGGCGTCAGGAGCTTGACGATCGTGATCGTGCCGATGCCTTTCTCGGCCTGTCCGGGTGCTGGTTCAATGAATGCCATGATAAACTCTCCTTTTCGCGAATCGATGCCTTGCCGCAGCGCGGCAAGTTTGTTACAATGGATATACAATTTATAGTTTCTAGATAAATGCGGGGATTCCTCTATGTGGATGGGATTTGCGCTTTATTTTTTTGGAGGATGCGATATGGTTTATCTCTTGAAATTCGGGGCCAGCTGGGTGCTGCCGCCCGGCATTTTCATCCTGGCGCTCTTTGTCCTTGCCTGGTGGCTCTGGAAGAAGCGCGGGGAGAAGCGGGCGGCGGCCGTCCTGTTCGCGCTGACCTTTGCTTTCTATCTGCTCTGCACGGGCTTCGTCGCGGAGAAGACGATGGGCTGGCTCGAGTCGGCCTATCAGCCGCCCGAGCGCCCGGCGGGCGATGTCATCATCATGCTCGGCGGCGGCGCCTACAGCGACACGCCGGATGTCGATGGCACGGGGACGCTCTGCGCGAGCCCCGCGAGCCGCCTGTTGACGGCCGTGCGCCTGCAGCGCCAGCTCGATGTGCCAATCCTGCTCTCGGGCGGGCAGGTCTACGAGGACACGGGGGCCGAGGCGAAGATCGCCAAGCGCGTGCTCATGAGCCTTGGCGTGCCGGAGAACAAGATCCTGACGGAGACGCGGAGCATCAACACGAGCCAGAACGCCCGCTTCTCTGCTGAGATCCTGCGCGAGAACGGCCTCTCGCATCCAATCCTCGTGACGAGCGCCTTCCACATGAAGCGCTCCGTGCTGAACTTTGCGAAACAGGGCGTGGCGGTGGAGCCGTTCCCGACGGACTACATGGTCGCGCATCATCCCGTCTTCCACTACACGAAGCTGCGCCCGCAGACAGAGGCGCTCTTGGACAATGTGACGGTGCTGCAGGAGACGCTGCGCACTTTCGTGACGAGGTATCTGGAATGACCAAGAATCTGACGGAAGGCTCGCCGGCGAAACTCATCTTCTTCTTCACGATGCCGCTGATTGCGGGCAACATCTTCCAGCAACTCTACGCTTTTGTCGATACCCTGATCGTCGGCCGCTTCCTTGGCGTCAATGCCCTGGCCGCCGTCGGCTGCACGGGCGCGCTGATGTTCTTGATGCTCGGCTTTGTCATCGGCTTCTCGACGGGGCTCTCCATCTACACGGGCCAGCGCTTCGGTGCGCGCGACGAGGAGGGCGTGCGCAGGAGCGCGGCAGCCTGTGCCGTGATATCGCTCTTTGCCTCCATCGTCCTGACGGCCGTCGGCGTGCTGCTCTGCCGCCAGCTGCTCATATGGATGCAGACGCCGGCAGAGATTATCGACGGGGCGTACTCCTTCATCAGCCTGATTTACGCGGGCATCACGCTCTTCGTCTTCTTCCAGACGCAGACGAATCTCATCCGCGCGCTCGGCGATAGCAAGACACCGACGATACTGCTCGCCTCGGGGCTCTCGCTCAACATCATCTTCGAGCCGATTGCGATCCTCGTCTTTGACTGGGGCATACCGGGCGCTGCGCTTGCGACGCTCGCCTCACAGGTCTGCGGCAATCTGCTCTGCCTCGTCTTCATCCTGCGCAAGGTCCCAGCATTGCACGCACACCGCCATGACTGGCGACCGGACCTCAAGTTCTACTGGGAGCACCTGCGCATCGCCCTGCCGATGGGCTTTCAGTCGAGCATCATCGCGATTGGCGCCGTCATCCTGCAGGTCGCGCTCAACGACCTCGGGCCGCTCGCTGTCGCGGCGTATGCGGCGGCGCAGAAGATCGAGTCTATCGCGATGATGCCGATGATGTCATTCGGCATTGCGATGTCCGCCTACACGGCGCAGAACTACGGCGCGCGCAAGTTCGAACGCATCGGCGAGGGCGTGCGCAAGTGCTGCTGCATGTCGGTGGCCTTTGCCGTGCTCGCCGGCGCGGGGCTCATCTTCTTCGGGCCCTCGCTCATGCACCTCTTCGTCAGCGACGGCGCGCAGCAGGTCATCGACTTTGGCCACGAGTACCTGATCGTCAACGGCTCGTGCTACTGGATCCTCTCGTTTCTCTTCATCTTCCGCTACACGCTGCAGGGACTCGGTCAGAGCGTCGTGCCAACGATCGCGGGCGTCATGGAGCTCTTGATGCGCACGGCGGCAGCGCTCTTCCTCTGCGACTGGCTCGGCTACCTCGGCGCCTGCCTGGCCAACCCGATGGCCTGGATTGGCTCCTGCGTGCCGCTCGCCATCGCCTTCTACTGGACGCACCGGAGTTTCAAGAAAAAATATCACCTTGCTTGAGCCCCTTTTTGCAGGATTTGCAGGATTCAGGCAATTTCTGTCGAAAAGGAACTACAACAATAAACCAATAGTTGAAAAAGGGATTCAGGAAGGGATGGATTCAAAATGTATCAGGATGAGTACAAACGCTGGGCGGCTGCCGACCTCTTGGACTTCGATCTGAACAAGGAGCTCAATGACATCGCCGGTGATGACGAGGCCATCAAGGACCGCTTCGCCGTCGCTCTGGAGTTCGGCACGGCCGGTCTGCGCGGCGTGCTGGGCGCCGGCACGAACCGCATGAACATCTGGGTCGTTCGCCAGGCAACGCAGGGCGTCGCCGACTGGGTCAAGACGCAGGGCGGCACACAGACGGTCGCAATCAGCTACGACAGCCGCCTCAAGGGTTGGAACTTCGCGCGCGAAGCTGCCGGCGTTCTCGCGGCAAACGGCATCCACGTGCGCCTCTACGAAGAGCTCATGCCGGTGCCGGCCCTGAGCTTTGCGACGCGCTACTACCACTGCAATGCCGGCATCATGATCACGGCTTCGCACAATCCGGCACAGTACAACGGCTACAAGGCATACGGCCCGGACGGCTGCCAGATGACGGATGACGCAGCCGCTGTCGTCTACGCATCCATCCAGAAGACGGATGTGCTGACGGGCGCCAAGCACATGAGCTTTGCGGAAGGCGTCGAGAAGGGCCTGATTCAGTTCGTCGGCGAGGACTGCAAGGACGCGTTCTACGCGGCCATCGAGGATCGTCAGGTCCGCCCGGGCCTCGCGAAGACGGCCGGCCTCAAGCTCGTCTACTCGCCGCTCAACGGCACGGGCCTCGTGCCGGTCACGCGCGTGCTCAAGGACATCGGCATCACGGATATCACGATCGTGCCGGAGCAGGAGTACCCGAATGGCTACTTCACGACCTGCAGCTACCCGAACCCCGAGATCTTCGCGGCACTCGAGAAAGGCCTCGAGCTCGCCAAGAAAGAACAGGCTGACCTCATGCTCGCGACGGACCCGGATGCTGACCGCGTCGGCATCGCGATGAAGTGCGCCGATGGCAGCTACGAGCTCGTCTCGGGCAATGAGATGGGCGTGCTGCTGCTCGACTACATCTGCCAGGGCCGCATCGAGAAGGGCACGATGCCGAAGAATCCGGTGGCCGTCATGTCCATCGTCTCGACGCCGCTCGCCGACAAGGTCGCTGAGCACTATGGCGTGGAACTGCGCCACGTGCTGACGGGCTTCAAGTGGATCGGCGACCAGATTGCACAGCTCGAAGCAGCTGGCGAGACGGACCGCTTCATCTTCGGCTTTGAGGAGAGCTATGGCTACCTCGCCGGCCCGTACGTCCGCGACAAGGATGCTGTCGTCTCCTCGATGCTGATCTGCGAGATGGCGGCGTACTACCGCTCCATCGGCTCGTCGATCAAGCAGCGCCTTGAGGAGATTTACCAGCAGTACGGCCGTTACTACAACAAGGTCGATGCTTTCTCGTTCCCAGGCCTCTCGGGCATGGACAAGATGAAGGGCATCATGGTCAGCCTGCGCCAGAATCCGCCGACAGAGTTCGCCGGCAAGAAGGTCGTCGAGACGATCGATTACGCTGAGCCGGAGAAGACGGGCCTGCCGAAGGCAAACGTCCTGATTTACAAGCTCGATGACGGCGCGACCGTCGTCGTGCGCCCGTCCGGCACGGAGCCGAAAATCAAGACGTACTTCACGACGCTCGGCAGGGACCTCGAAGAAGCCAAGGCAGAGAAGGACAAGCTCGCAGAGGCAGTCAAGCCGCTCTTAGCATAATCCTCACATAAGAGAATATTCACAGAATAAGGGATACATGGTATAATAAAGTCGTATGGAATCAACGACCTGCTGCCGGTATCCCTTTCCTGTGCAAGTATAGGCAATCGCAGCGGAAAGACTGCAGCAGAACAAGAAGAGGAGTGTTAGAACATGAGTTTAAAGCTGAAATCCGGTTTTACGTTCGACTACGACAACCTTTACGGTGAAGGCAAAGTCACGGAAGCGGACCTCAAATCCTACGAAGAAGACCTCAAGAAAGCACATGAGGCGATGAAGGTCATGCGCGAGACGGGCTTCATCCGCGCGCATCTCTCGAAGGATGGCGAACCGGAGAAGGTCCTGTTCTCTCAGACGCCGTACGTCGAAGAAGGTCACATCAACAGCCCGAGCTCTTTAAAGCGCCTGCAGGAACTGACGGATCACGTCAAGGGCAACGTCGACGTTGTCGTCTCGATGGGCATCGGCGGCTCGTACCTCGGCAACAAGGTCCTCTTCGACGTGCAGTGCGGTGCTTACTGGAATGAGCTCACGAAGGAAGAGCGCAACGGCTTCCCGAAGGTCTACTTCAGCGGCAACAACATCGACCCGCGCAGCACGGGCGATCTCATCCATCACCTCGAGGATGAGTCCAAGATCCTCCAGTACCATGAGAAGCGCAACCTCAAGGTCCTGTTGCTCGTCATCTCGAAGTCCGGCGGCACGCTCGACACGATGTCAAGCTTTATGGTCGTCTACGACGCCCTGCAGAAATATCCGGGCATCGACGTTGAAGTCGTCGCTGTCACGGACCCGAACATGGAGAAGCAGACGCTCCTCAAGAAGCTCGCCATCGAGAAAGGCTGGCCGCAGTTCGCTGTACCGGACGGCGTTGGCGGACGCTTCACGGTCTTCACGGAAGTCGGCCTGACGCTGGCTGCCTGCATCGGCTTTGACATCAAGAGCTTCCTCGACGGTGCCAAAGAGATGGACAAGGCCTGCCAGAACGAGGACATCTGGCAGAACCCGGCCATGCTCAACGCAGCGCTGAAGTTCGCCGCTTCGGAGAAGCACGGCCGCGACATCGAGGTCATGATGCCGTATGGCGATTACCTCAAGTCAATCTCCGAGTGGTACATCCAGCTGCTCGCAGAGTCCCTCGGCAAGCAGTTCAACAAAGAGGGCAAGGAAGTCTGCTACGGCCGCACGCCAGTTGTTGCCGTCGGCACGACGGATATGCACTCCCAGACACAATTACATCAAGAAGGCAAGCTCAACAAGGTCATACAGTTCGTCAAGATCGAGAACTGGGCAAATGACCTCGAGATCCCGAATGTCTTCCCGGAGGCCAAGAAGCTGGCTGACATCTCCGGCGTCACGATGAGCGAGGCCCTCGAGGTCGCCCGCCAGTCGAACGCCGATGCGCTCGCATCGAACAAGCGCTACAACGCATGCTTCTCGCTGCCGGAGCTCAATGCTTACCACCTTGGCGAACTCCTCTACATGCTCGCCATGAGCGTTGCCTACGAGGGTGAACTCGCTGATGTCGATGCCTTCAACCAGCCGGGCGTCGAGTCCTACAAGCGCATCATGGGACCGAAACTCCAGGCACTCAAGGCTGCAAAGGCTGCAAAATAAAAAAGATATACCCGAGGCTTATCTGTGGCAGACACAGACGCAGTCAAAGGCACAGGAAAGGCTCTGTCCGTTTGGCAGAGCCTTTCTTCATCACAGGTAAAGTCAGAATAATGAAAATATAAAATACAAAGAGGGGAGGATGACGATGCACGTCGAGACGAAGCATATCGCCACTGGTGCTGTGATGACAGTCCTGCTCGCACTCTTCCTGTTCTGGCAAGGGGATGCGGACGGCATGGACCAGCAGCCCGTGCAGATGGAGCAGGGTGCGTCGAATGGCAGCGCGCCTGAGCAGGCGGCCAAGAGGCAGATGGCTGCGCGCTACGAGAAGATACGCGGTATGGAGAGCCAGGTAGCTATCGAGGACCTGCGCAATCCGTTCTCGCCCGCGCATGAGAAGCGCGGCGAGACAGTGACGGCACCAGTGGGAAAGGAGAAGCCATCCGGTAAAGCTACTCCATCGCAGGAACGAAAAGAACCGTTGCAGCAACTTGCCCCGGTGCCGCAGGGCACAGGAGCATCCGCTGCGCCGTCGGATGGGGCGGCACCTGCTGTGCGCGCTGCACCAGAAGAAAAGGAACCGAAGGCTGTACTGGCCCTGCGCGGCATCGTGCAGGGCGGCGCGGAGCCGCTCGTCATCCTGTCGGACGGCAGGACGAGCCAATCGCTTGCGGTCGGCGAGCGCTTCCTCGCCTATGAGGTTGTCGAGATCGGCAGGACGGGTGTGCGGCTGCGCGGGCCTGAGGGCGAGATATGGCTGGCGATGGCCTCGTTTAGCTGAGCCGCATAGATCAGACGCATAGTTCGAGAGAGAAAAGAAGTAGAAAAGAGGTAGATGGAGAGAAGGAGGCCAGGAGATGAACAGTTGGAAACGAGGTTGGCAGGGGATTTTGCTCGGCGCTCTGCTGCTGGGCGGCAGCTGGGTAGAGGCGGCACCGATTGAGATGCAGGTCGTCGAAGGCGATGTGCGCTCGGTGCTACTGTCGCTGGCGCGGTCTGCGCACGAGAACATCGTGCTCGATGACAGCGTCGCGGGGACGGTGACGCTGCATGTGACGGAGGAGCCGGCGAAGCTCCTGCGCATGATCGCTGCCTCGAAGGGTCTCGTGCTCGTCAAGGAGGGCTCGACGTATCTCGTGACGACGATGCCGCGGGCGGATGCCCTGCGGAGCGTGCATGTCTATCCCGTGCGCCACGCGGACCCTGCTGATCTCGCGCGTGCGGCTGAACTGTCCCTGAAGAGTGTTGCAGGGGATAAGACTGCGGATGGGCAGGAGGCTGGCACAGCGCGCCGCGTCCTCGTCGACAGTGCGACGAACTCCGTGCTGTTCTACGGCACGGCGGCCGAGGCGGCCAACGTCGCGAAGGTCGTGCAGCAGCTCGACTGCAAGCCGCGGCAGGTCTCGCTCGAGGCAAAGGTCCTGGCGCTCTCTAAGGATGCATCGAAGAAACTCGGCGTCGAGTGGCAGTGGTCGTCTCTGCCGCAGTATCCGGATTTTGAGACGACATACCGTCACAAGGGTTCGGCCAACGAAGTGCAGGAGAAGGAAATCAAGCGTCATGCGCAGGACGGCGTGGTGCCGGGCATCATCCAGTTCGGCCGCGGCCCGGAGGGCGTGCCATTCGAGTTCTACTACAGTGCGACGATCCAGGCCCTCGTGACGCAGGGCAAGGCCAAGATGCTCGCGCGGCCGAACATCACGACGGTGCAGGGCAGGGAGGCGCTCATCAACATCGGCGGCGAGGTGCCCGTGCCGACGCAGTCCGTGACGAATAACACGACGACGACGACCTACACCTACCGGCAGGCCGGCATCATCCTGCGCTGCACGCCGCGCATCCACGAGGACGGCCGCATCACGGCGACGGTGCACACGGAGGTCAGCTCGCCGCTCTACGTCGAGGACATCAAGGCCTACCGCTTCCAGAACCGCAGCGCCGACACGACGGTCAGCCTGCGCGATGGCGAGACGATGGTCATCGGCGGACTCATCGGCAGCGATGAGTCACGCACGCTCTCGAAGATCCCGTTCCTCGGCGACCTGCCCATCCTCGGCAGCTTTTTCCGCAGCGTGCGTCAGAGCCGCTCTGAGTCTGAAATTATGATTTTTCTTACAGCACATATAATAAAGTAGCAAAACTTCACAATGTAGTAAAACTTCAAAAATAACGGGATATACAAGGGAAGGTATCGTATATCCTGTCGTTTTTATGCTCTAAAGGAGCATGATGATTATTTATATTTATTATTAAATATATAATTAATACATGAAATTTATTAATTATAGGAAAAAGTGGCTAATACAACAAAAACTTGAAAAAAAACTTTAAAATAAGCAGAAAATGCTTGAAGTTTTACTCCAAAGGTGATATTATATAAATCGAGCAAAGGAAGAGCTCGAACGAATCAATGTGATAATACATCGAGAGGAGTAGTTTGATATGGCAATGTTAGGTAAAGCAGTTCGTATGAGTCGTTTGGTGAATCCTAAAAGTGATAAGATGATGGCAATTACTGTTGATCATTCGATTTCACGTGGTATTATGACTGGGTTGATCGATATCCAGGATACCATTGATAAAATTATCGCTGGCGGACCAAATGCAATTACCATGATGAAGGGTATTGCGGAAAGTTGCTATAGCAAACATGCAGGTGATGGTGTTTCGCTACTGCTTAAATGCTCGAGCTATTCCCCAGTTTCGCCGACTTGTGATACGGTCTTTGCCGATGCAGAAGAAGCTATTCGTCTGGGAGCTGATGGTGCTTCGATCGGTATGATGGTTTTGGGAAAGTATCAGGGAGAGCAGATGGCAGCTATTGGCAAACTGTCAAAACAGTGTGCATCACTGGGGCTTCCTTTGGTAGGGCATATTTATCCGAAGGGAGAGTCGGTTGCTCCAGAAGACCGTACTAAGTGGGAAAATATTGCTTATGCAGTTCGTACGGGTGCAGAGCTGGGTGTTGATATCATTAAAACTACTTACACTGGTGATTGGCGGACTATGGCAAAGGTTGTTGAAGCTTGTCCTGCACGTGTAGCAATTCAGGGCGGAGATGCGTGTAAGACACTCGAGGATTATTTGCAGATGACATATGATGCTATCAATAAAGCTAATGTTGGTGGCGTAGTGTTTGGTCGGTTTGTCTGGAGCTACAAAGATGTTACGTCTTTGGTTAAAGCACTGTCGAGTATTATTCATGATAAGGCAACGCCAAAGCAGGCTATGGAAATGCTCCGCGACCTTGAGAGTGATAACTTGAAAAATAAATAACATAATATGCCTATTTATCCCCTTAGTGAATTCTATTAATTCCCCTTTTTAGTGTTTGATTCGCTTGTCTGTACTTTTTGACAAGCGAATCTTTTAAAAAATGAATTTTCTAAATAATTTTAAATAATATTATTATGCAACTATCATTATCGTCATAGAGTAGGAGGATTTATTATGAAAGCTGTACGCCTTTTGAAACCGAACGAGTTCCCTGTTCAAGATATTCCTATTCCGGAAATTAATGATGATGAAATATTGTTAAAAATGAAAAGTACGGCAATTTGTGGTACAGATATGCGTATCTTGACAGGAAAGAAAACACGCGGTGTTCGCTACCCGTCCACAATTGGTCATGAGATTAGTGGTATTATTGAGAAAATCGGTAAAAATGTAAAAGGGTTTGCAGTTGGTGATCACGTATCTGTTGCTAATGTTATTCCGTGTCACCATTGTGAAATGTGTTTGACTGGACATGAAAATGCGTGCCTGAACAGAAAAGCTATTGGGTATGAATTTGATGGTGGGTTTGAAGAATACGTACGTATTCCTAAAATTTGTATTGACAGTCAAAATGTCATTAAACTTACGGATAATGTATCGTTTGAAGAAGGATCTTTGATTGAGCCATTGGCATGCTGCCTGCATGGGCAGAAAAATGCAGGTGTCAAAATGAATGATGTGGTTCTCATCGAAGGGGCTGGTCCTATTGGACTTATGCATCTGGTTTTAGCAAAGATTGCAGGAGCACGTAAGGTTATAATCAGTGAACCGAATGAATTCCGTTGCAATAAAGCACGTGAGCTTGGAGCAGATATTATTATCAATCCAATGCAAGAAAAGTTAGAGGAAAGAATCAAAGAAGAAACTGATGGACATGGTTGCGATGTAGTTATTCTTTGTATCGGTGTATCCGCTATTGTAAATCAAGCTTTTAAATTGACAAAACGTAATGGAACAGTTATGCTCTTTGCTGGCTTCCCTGAAGGTGTTGATTGTACTATCTCCCCTAATCTTATTCATTACAGTGAGATACATGTAACTGGCTCTTCTGCATATTCCCGCATTGATTATCGCGAAGCTGCAAATTTAGTAAAATCTGGACGTATTAATATTAAACCTATTATTACTCATAAATATCCTATTGAGAGATTTTCTGAGGCTTATGAAATGGCAAAAAGTGGGAAGGGTCTTAAAATTTGTATTGTTAATTAATTAAATCAATGAAAGGCTTTATTATGAAAAGAAAAAATCTTTTATTGGGGATTGATGCCGGTAGCAGCAGTACAAAGCTGGGGTTATTTACCACAGAGGGAACACTCTATAAAGAGTCTTCATTTGTTACGTCTATAAGTCATCCGTATAATAATCAAGCAGAGATAGATTTAAATAAGCTTTTTGAGGACTTGGTTAAAAATATTCGAATTCTTTCTGAAGGAGTATCTGATCAAATTAAGGGAATTGGGTTTAGTGTAGCTTCGCCGACGGTAGTCTTATTTGATAAAAATAATGAGGCCGTACGCCCTGGAATTGCTTATTTTGATAATCGAGCAGTAAAAGAAGTAGAAGAATTTGTCGAACGTTTTGGTGGTCCGAATATGTATTTTGGACGTGTAGGTAACAATCCTAGCCCATCTACTTGTGCAGCTGCAACAGTTCATTGGGTACGTGTACATGAACCAGAAGTTTGGGATGATGTTAAGAAAATTGGATTCTTAAATAGTTGGTTTGGTGTAAAATTTACAGGAAATTTGGCATGCGATCCGACTGTGTCCTCATATAGCGGAATGCTTCGTGTACGCAAACCCTATCAGTGGGAGAAAAGATTCATGGATATATATGGGATTTCTATGGATAAGCTTCCACCTTTAATTTCTTGCCTAGAAAGATTAGGTACTTTAAAAAAAGATGTTGCGGAGGCAATGGGACTTCCTGAAGGTATTCCAGTATCAATTGGCGCTGCTGATACGGCGGCATCTAGTTTTGCAATGGGCGTACGGCGCCATGGAGACGTTTTTCAAAGTATGGGAACCTCTGAAGTTGCTGTGTTTTGCTTAAATAATCCGAACTTTAGTCCTGCTTTTATGAATCGTGCTCATGTCATTCCAAATTTGTGGCTTTCTAATGGTGCAATGAGTATGGCTGGTGGAAGTATCAAATGGTTCATGAGTCACATTGCTCCTGAATTAAAAAATGAAGCTGAAATGGAAGAACTGGCTATGAAGTCAAAACGTGGCGCAAATGGTGTGATCTTTTTGCCATACCTTTGTGGAGAACGTAGTCCTATTTTTGATGCAGAAGCCATGGGATTATTTTTTGGAATTACAAGCAATACAACTAAAGCAGATCTTGCACGAGCTGTTTATGAAGGTATTGCCCTTGCTATGGGACAGATTTATCGTATTGGTGTTTCACGTTGGGAAGCAAAACCGCCATATATCATCTGTATTGGTGGTGCGACAAAAAGTAAACTTTCACTGAGGTTGCGTGCTGCTATTGAGAATCGTCCTATTCGAACGGTAGATATATCGAATGCAAGTTCTTTTGGCGCAGCTCTCATGGGAGGTTTTGCAGCAGGGATATATTCAGATATTTGGGATTTCCCTGTTGTTGAAAACTATGAAGAAACTATTTATCCTGATCCTGAAGATGTGATGTTCTATTTAAAATATCGTAATATTTATAATTCACTATATTCTCCATTAAAAGAAACAATGCATCAGCTCTATGACTATACTAATGGTATCACCTCGGAATATAAGGAGGCTGAAATATTATGGAAATAGTGGTGCTGGATGGATATACAGAAAATCCAGGTGATTTAAGTTGGGAAATTCTAGAAGATTTTGGTGATTTAACTGTATATGATCGTACATCTTATACTGAATCTCCTTTAATCGCAGAACGGATTAGTGATGCAGAAGTTGTGGTCACAAACAAAACACCAATATCAAAGGAAACAATTGATAGATGTCCTAATCTTAAATGCATTGCTGTTTTAGCAACTGGATACAATATTATTGATATCGAATATGCAAAGAAAAAAGGGATCGTAGTTCAGAATGTTCCAGGATATGGAACGAGTATTGTAGGTCAGTATGCTGTAGGCCTGCTACTAGAAATATGTGCGCACTATGGGCATCATGATCAAACCGTAAAGTCAGGAAAGTGGGAAGAGTGTCCAGACTGGTGCTATTGGGATTATCCTATGATTGAACTTGCAGGGAAAACTGCTGGAATTATTGGTCTAGGACGAATTGGAAGAGAAACAGCAGGAATATTAAAAGCGCTGCACATGAATGTATTGGCAAATGACGCATTTGAAAATGATGAAGGAAGAGCTGTTGCAACGTATGTTGATAGAGACACACTACTACGTGAGTCAGATGTTATTTTTCTTCATTGTCCGTTATTTCCTGATACAGAAGGTATTATTAATAAAAATAACATTTCTAAGATGAAAGATGGTGTTATTATTATTAATAATAGTCGAGGACAATTAATTGTCGAAGATGATTTGGCAGAAGCATTGATGAAGGGAAAAGTTTATGCTGCTGGTTTAGATGTAGTATCAACAGAACCTATAAAGCATGATAATCCACTTTTAAAAGCTCCAAACTGTTTAATCACTCCACATATTTCTTGGGCATCGAAAGAAGCGCGGGCACGTATATTACGAACGACAGAAAAAAATATAGCATCTTATATTGTTGGTAAACCTGAAAACGTAGTTAACTCATAAGGTTAAATTAAGATTTGAAAGGAGAAAGAAATGAAAAGGACGAATTTCCGTTGGGTAGTATTAGCCATTATTTTTATTACCTATACGGTCAATTATGCAGACCGTAGTAATATTGGCGTGGCACTCCCCTTTATCAAAGGCGAATTCCATATGACTAATACGGAAATGGGAGCTATCGCAAGTATGTTCTTCTTAGGATATGCAATTTCTCAGATCCCTGCAGGTATTCTTTTGAGTAAAGTCGGTATTCGCGGAACAGTATCTCTTTCTATTATTGCATTTTCAATGGGTTTGTCAAGTTAAGTGTGTAAGTTTTTTTTAGGTATCATAAAAGAAGATGC
>ERZ772870.592-NODE-592-length-37910-cov-9.311161_pt1 | contig 37910 bp, 39 predicted proteins | sample MGYA00511376_ERZ772870 | MGnify/ENA primary metagenome ERZ772870 (study PRJEB29015, sample SAMEA2737719) | human gut metagenome | biome: human gut; feature: human-associated habitat; material: faeces | place: China | collected 2012 ... | reverse complement strand
AGAACTTTTTTGATTCTTTTCTCTTCTTCTGTCTACTTTATTGACTATGGTCCAGTTTTCGCAAGACTGCATCACTTACAATCGTGTGCTTGGAACAAGCGAAACAAGCTGCTTGCTGCCTTCAGAGCTTCATGCAGGAGCTGTCAAGATGTCGCTGTTCGGATACGATACCGATGCCGATGAGACTGTTCGAGCAACCACAATTGTTCACACCTTACACATTCGCCCGTCCGGATTTTCTGAAGAAAGTGAAACTCCTGTTCCGCCAACGCCGGACTTGTATCAACAGCTTTTGCAGAAAATTGAGAAAAAGCAGGGTGCGGATGGAAAATCAGCCTATGAGGTAGCGGTTGCAAACGGCTTTTCCGGAACAGAATCGGAATGGCTGTTGAGCTTGAAAGGTGCGGAAGGTGTAAACGGAAAAGATGGTGCGAACGGCAAAGATGGAATTAATGGGACTAATGGTAAGGATGGTGTTGATGGTAAGGACGGAACTAACGGGATTGATGGCAAAAATGGTGCTAATGGCATAGATGGGAAAGACGGAGAAAATGGAAAGTCAGCCTATGAAATTGCCGTTGCAAATGGCTTTTCCGGAACAGAATCGGAATGGCTGAAAAGTCTAAAAGGAGCTGATGGTAAAGATGGAGCTGACGGAAAAGACGGCAAAGATGGCATCACGCCTGACCTCTCCGACTATCTCAAAACCGAAGACCTCACAGAATTCAAGGATTCCACACAATACCAATTTCAGACGCAAAGCGAGACGATTTTAAGTCTTGAAAACCGCATCATTCTGTTGGAATCGCAGCTTTCCGGCACAACTACCATCACGATTTTCTCTGCCTGTGAAAATGCCCTCACGCTGTATGGCAGCGAGCTGTATACGATTTATAATAGTGCGTACAATTCGATTGCCGATTTTGCAGCGAATTACAGCCACTTTTTCTCTGCCGATAACGACTACCAATTGAGCTTCTCTACCGATGATTTCGGCTGGAATGGCACGGTTTATGTGGTTTGTACAAAGGAGCTTTCCTTGACAGAATCTTCCAGAATTTTATTAACCTATCTCTCCGGAGCGACCGAAGCCGGAGAGCTTTTTCTTGTCAAAAAGCCGGAGCATCTGGACGTGCCCATCTCCGTTTACGTCTACACGTGCATCCAAAACGGCACGGCAATTCAACCGGATTTTCAGTGGATGCAGTCGGAAACGGCGGTCACCACACTCACTTCTTGCAATGTGACTGGTACTTACTATTTCGCATTTGCGGCACATTCCAATAACACCAGTCCAAAGATACAAAAAATTGAAATTTTGGGAGGTTGATTTATGAAAGAAACCATTTGCACGGTCGCCGGTCTTATCGGCGGCTTTTTTACTGCCCTTTTTGGCGGCTGGGATTCGGCGATTATCACGCTGCTTGTGTTTATGGCAGTGGATTTTTTGACTGGAATTGCAACTGCTGCCGTTGGCAAATCCAAGCATTCCGAGAGCGGAAAGCTCTCGTCTACGGCGGGATGGTTCGGCTTGGCAAAGAAATTCTGCACACTGCTGCTGATTACCGTCTCCGTCCGGATGGATATTTTGCTTGGAACAACGTACATTCGAGATGCCGTTTGCATCAGTTTTTGTTTGAACGAACTGTTGTCTATCGTTGAAAATACAAGTTTAATGGGCATCCCCTATCCGCCTGCAATCAAAAAGGCAATCGATGTTTTGCAGACGAAAGTCGGCAGAACCGAAGAAAAATCAACTGAAAACTCAAACAAGGAGGACAAGTAATATGACTATTTTAAGACCAGATGCAACAACGACTCTGAACGGAGTAAAAATCAACGAGTATTTACTCACCAAACACAATCCCAACCACATTGATATGCCCTCTGTTTCCATGGCGGGGAAAATCATCGGTGTGACCGTCCATAACACGGACTGGATCACCGTAGCAAGCGGAACGACCCCTGCGGAGCAATACACAAGGGCAACGGTCAATAACAACATGAAGGACGTGCGAGTTCACTATTATGTGGATAATGTATGTGCGTGGCAGAATTTGCCCCACAGCCTGAGCGGCTGGCACGCCGCTGATGGCTCTGGGAACGGCAACAGGAGAACCATCGCTATCGAGTGTATTATGTCCTCTGCGTACAATTCTACGGATAAGAAGTCGGAGGACAATGCAGCGAAATTGGCAGCAGCCCTTCTGAAACAATATGGATTGGACATCAACCATCTCTACACGCATACCCACTGGCTCAATGTTCGTGACGGACGAAACGGAACGATTGACCAGCTGAACACCATGTACAATCGGTACAAGATGTGTCCGGCGTATATCTTGCCGCATTGGACGGAGTTCAAGAAAAAGGTACAATCTTATTTGAATGCAGGTTCTGCATCCGCAACACCTATTCCTGCAACAAAGCAGCTTTACCGAGTGAGAAAGTTTTGGACGGATGCGAAGTCGCAGCTGGGTGCGTACTCTTCTTTGGAGAATGCGAAGAAAGCTTGCAAGGTCGGATATTCTGTATTTGATGCCAACGGAAATGTGGTCTACACCAATGGCAGTCAGTTCACCAAGGGACAGAAGGTTGCCATTCGTGCCAATACACCTCTGTTCGCCAGTGCAGAAACTACATCTGTAACCAGAAGAATCAACGGCACTTACTATCTGTATGACGGCATTGCCTGCAAGAACGGTCGTTATCGTATCACCACAAAGCCAGAGTTCTGCGGAAAAACACCGGTGGGACAGTATGTGACCGGTTATGTTTCTTGGGATAATTTCAATCAGTGAGGATTCTTTTATGGAACAACAAAAATTGATGGATGAACTGAATTACCACCGTGCTCAAAAGCTGACTGATGCGTTATATCATTCCGGTTTGATTTCCTTTGAGGAATATGACAAATTAACGCTCAAAAATCGGCATTCTTTCTCTCCGATTTACGTGGACTTATTGCCGAAAACGCTTGCAATTCCGCCGAAAAAGAGGTAATATGGACACGTCAAAAGGAGGTGCAGAAGCATGAAAACTATTACCAAAATTGAGGCAAATCGCTCTGTAGCTGTTCATCGAAAATGTCGTGTAGCGGCTTATTGCCGTGTTTCCACAGAGCATGATGACCAGATGGAAAGTCTGGAAACGCAGAAGGCACATTATGAATCCTGGATCAAACTGCATACAGAGTGGGAATCTGCGGGTATCTTTTATGATGCTGGCATTACTGGAACAAAAGCAGAAATTCGTCCTGGACTGCAAGACCTTTTACAGGCTTGCCGCATGGGCAGGGTAGACCGCATTCTGGTGAAATCCATCAGTCGGTTTTCCAGAAATACAGTGGAGTGCCTCGCTCTTGTTCGGGAACTATCAGGAATTGGGGTTTCCGTTTTCTTTGAAAAAGAAAACATAGACACCGGCAGTATGGAAAGCGAATTGTTTCTGACGATACTCAGCAGCATGGCAGAGGAAGAATCTTTATCCATATCCAGAAATGAGAAGTGGTCGGTACAGCACCGGTTTCAAAACGGTACCTATGTGTCATCGTCTTTCCCTTACGGGTATTGCAGAAATGACAGGGGAGAGCTGGTGCTCGAACCTGAGGAGGCAGAAATTGTGAAATACATTTTTTCTGCCTTGTTATCCGGAAAAAGTTCTTGTCAGATTGCAGATCTGTTGGAACAGCAGGGGATTCCTTTCAAGAATGGACGTCATTGGTGTGATGCTGCGATTCGTGGAATTGCTGCGAATGAAAAATATGTGGGAGATGTTTTGCTGCAGAAAACGTATACCGATGCACATTTTCATCGGCACAAAAATCATGGAGAAGTGGAATGTTATCTTCTTTCAGATCACCACATACCAATTGTTAGTCGGGAAACTTTTGCAAAAGCAAATGCAGTCATTCGACAGCGAGCTGCCGAAAAAGGCATTGTGTGTGGTACAGGAAAATATCAAAAGCGATATGCTTTTTCCGGAAAGGTGATTTGCGGCAAATGCGGCAGCACTTGCAAACGCAGGATCCACAGCGGCAATGAAATTGCATGGACGTGTGCTGCTCATATTGAAAGTGCTCAAAAATGTCCTATGAAATATGTGCGGGAGGAGGTATTGAAAGCCACTTTTGTTACGATGTTGAACAAACTGATTTTCAGCAGAAAGCACATTTTGAAACCATTGTTAGAACAGCTGAAAACGAACAGCAATGATGAAAATGTCCGGCGAATGCAGGAACTGCAAAAGCAGCTGGAATCTCATGCTGAAAAGAAAAACACACTGCACCGTTTGTATGCACAAAAGGTCGTAGATCCTGTTTTATTCCGGCAGGAAATGAATGCTTTGCAGAAACAAGCGGAGTCCTGCCGTATGGAAATTGCACAGTTGGAACAGGAAACACATGGAGAAACTGAGATAATTGCAGAATTAAAGCAGCTGCTGCGATTTACAGAGCAGCATTCTGCAATGTTGACAGAATTTCAGGAAACATGGTTTTCTGCATTTGCAGAACAAATAATTTTGTATGATCGGAATCATATTGGATTTCGGCTCAAATGCGGTTTGCTGTTAAAGGAGGAAATTTGATGGGACAGATTCCTTACGGCTACCGAATTGAAAACGGTGCTGCTGTGATTATACCGGCAGAGGCAGCACAGATTCGCCTTATTTTTCAAAATTATATTGCTGGTATGAGTTTACAGTCGGCAGCAAGAGCAGCAGGTCATCCCATGGCACACAGCACTGTTCGTCGAATGCTGCAGCGAAAATGCTACCTTGGAGATGCTTTTTATCCGGCAATTCTGGACAAAGAAACATATGCTCGGGCAAATGCAGAGTGGCAGCATCGTGCAGATGTAATGCAGCGACTTGGAAAAACGAGGAGAAAGCCAGTATGTCCACAGACAAAATTTTTGTTGGAACTGCCGCAGCAAATACCAGAATTAGATGGAAATACACCATTTCAGCAGGCAGAATATCTTTATCATTTGATTCAAAGCAAGGAGTAATGCAACAATGCCAAAGGTCACTACAATTCCACCACGAAAGCAAAGAAATCATGCTGTAACGTCACAGGAAACTCGAAAGATTCGTGTAGCAGCCTATTGCCGTGTTTCCACGGATACAGAGGAACAGGCAACCAGCTATCAGGCACAAATTGCACATTATGAGGAAGTCATTCACAGGAATCCGGAATGGGTCTTTGCTGGGATCTATGCCGATGACGGCATCAGTGCAACCTCCACAAAACATCGGGAACAGTTCCATCAGATGATTCAGGACTGCATGGATGGAAAGATTGATATGCTCATCACAAAATCCATCAGCCGATTCGCCAGAAACACAGTAGATTGCCTGAATTACATCCGACAGCTGAAAGCACAAAACATTCCAATCTATTTTGAAAAAGAGTCCATCAACACAATGGATGCGAAAGGGGAGGTGCTGATTACCATTATGGCATCACTGGCACAACAGGAATCGGAATCTCTGAGTCAGAATGTCAAACTGGGAATGCAGTATCGGTTTCAACAGGGAAAGGTGATGGTCAATGCCAGCTGTTTTCTTGGCTATGATAAGGACGAAAACGGAGATCTTGTGATCAATCCGGAACAAGCGGAAACGGTAAAACGAATCTATCGGGAGTATCTGGAGGGAGCAAGTTGTCAGCAGATTGCAAGAGGACTGGAACGGGATAGTATCCGAACAGCAAGAGGCAATACCCGATGGCATGACAGTTCGATTCGGTTAATTCTGGAAAATGAAAAGTATATGGGAGATGCCCTTCTGCAAAAAACATATACTGTGGATTTTCTCAAGAAAAAACGCATTAAAAATAACGGTGAAATGCCGCAGTATTATGTGGAGGACGATCATGAGGCAATTATTCCCAGAGCATTGTTCTTACAGGTGCAGGAGGAAATTGCAAGGCGTGGTTCACAGGTGGACTGTATGGGCAGACGGCGTGGATTTAGTGCGAAACACTGTTTTACTGGTTTGCTTTACTGTGCCGAATGCGGGGAACAATTCCGCAGAATCCATTGGAATAACCGAGGCAGCAAATCTGTGGTGTGGCGATGTATGACCAGACTGGAGAAAAAAGGAGCGTGTCATGCACGGACAGTCTATGAGGAATCTTTGAAACAAACTTTTGTGGATGCTTTGAATCAATTGACAGGCAGCAGTGAAACATATCTTTCTGTCTTACAGAAAAATATGGCTGAAGTGATTGAAATGGAACAATCCAATCTGCCCGAGGAAATACAGAGGAAATTAGATGTTCTTCAGAAAAAGTTGATCGAATGTGCAGAACGGCATGAGGATTATGAGGAGATAGCACAGGAGATCTTTCGGCTGCGAGAGCAAAAGGAACAGGCTTTAAGGGAAAATGTTTCTCAACAGGAGCAGAAAGACCGTATGCGGGAACTGCAGGAATTTCTGATGGCTCAGCCGCATCAGATTGCTGAATTTGATGAAACACTGGTTCGGCATCTACTTGCAAAAGTAACGGTTTCTTCCGATCGACTGGATTTTACATTTCAATCAGGTGTCACGGTTTCCATTGAAAAGTGAACCACTTCAAAAATCCTCCTTTGCAAAATATAAAAGCAGGGGAGGATTTTTAGATTTTATAAGGGCATTGTTGTCTTGATTTCTCCTTAAATTTGTGGTATACTAAGAAAAAACGGAGGTGCTGCATCATAAGCGATGAACTTTTGGATCAATCTTGATAAAATTGTTCTGGTGTGGTATAATAAAAAAGTAGCTTGAAAGAAGGTGTAGCTCGTGAGAATCGAATCTATAAAATTACAAAACTTCCGGTGCTTTGAAAACTTAGAATTAAAATTTCACGAACAGCTCACAGTGATTGTGGGGAAAAATGCAAGTGGTAAATCTACAATTTTAGATGCTGTAGCAATTTCAGTTGGGACTTTCCCGTCGTCTTTTGATGGAATCGGCAATTATGGAATAAAAAAAGAGGATGCAAGACTTGTAACAAATATATTTGGAGATTCGTTAAATATAAGTTCTGTATATCCTGTGATATTGTCATCAACTGGATTTGTTAATAATCAAGAAGTGCACTGGAAGCGAACATTGACAACGTCAAATGGAAGATGTACACTTGCATCTGCAAAGGAGATTACTGCAATTACAAATGAATATCAAAAAAGAATTATTGAAGGTGATACAACAGTAGTACTTCCTTTAGTTGCCTATTATGGTACAGGACGCCTTTGGTTGCAGCATCGTGAAAAAAAAGAGGATGTTCTCTTGAACAGTTCAAGAACGAATGGCTATATCGATTGCATGGATAGTGCAGCAAATGATAAGTTAATCATGAACTGGCTTAACAAGGAAACATCAAAAAAATTGCAAAAGAAAACAGGAACTGCTGCTTTCGATGCCGTTATTATGGCTATAGAGAAATGCATTTCACTCCTTATTGAGAGTAATGATGTGACTGTATCTTACAATTTTGATAATAATGACCTTGATATTCAGTATAAAAAGGATGATCAAGAGGTTATTCTTCCATTGAATCGCATGAGTGATGGGTATAAATGCACCATCAGTCTTATCACAGATATTGCCTATCGTATGGCACAGCTTAACCCACAGTTGAGAGAGAAAGTTCTTGATGCCCCTGGAGTAGTGATCATTGACGAAATTGACCTTCATTTGCATCCGGAATGGCAAAAGAGAATTCTTGGAGATTTGACAAGCATTTTTCCTCATATTCAGTTTATTGTATCTACTCATGCATCATCTGTTATCAGTTCAGTCAAAAGTGAAAATCTAATTGTACTGGAAAATAACAGTGCATCTGCTCCGGTTGGTGAAGTCTACGGAAAAGACAGCAATACGATTCACAGTGGTGTAATGGGTTCATCAGAAAGACCTGATTTAATAAAAAACCTTTTTTCAAAGTTTTATAATGCATTGAATGCTTATGATCTTGATGAAGCAAGGTTAGTTGTTTCTGAAATTGAAAAGGAGATAGGCACAAATGATTCAGAACTTTCTGCGTGCTACACCAAACTAGCACTTGCTGAATTGAAGGTGGGGAAGAAAAAATGATTGAGATTAAAAAATCGTCTGCACCTCCTGACCTTGTAAAACTTCAACAGGATGCAGTTGCTCAAGGGCTTACGGCGAATCAGGCTTATGATACTTTGAGAAATCCTTTAAAGAAAGAAGTTATTGAACTGCTTTCAAAAGAACAGGGGTACATCTGTGCATACTGCATGAGGAGAATACCTGACGAACGTGATGGGATTCTTCCTGCAAAAATCGAACATTGGAGTGCAAGAAATGGGGAACATGGTGAAACATGTGGTTCATATGGTGCCCTTGATTATTGTAATTTTCTTGCTGTTTGTTCTGGAAATCAGAATGATCGTTCCAAAAGTAAAGAGGAAAAACTTACTTGCGATGCAAGTCGAGGTAATAAAAAATTAACTGTAAATCCATTGAAGCCAGAAACACTTTCGACTATTTATTACACTGAAGATGGACTGATTGCTGCATCAGATCCAAATATCAATAAAGATTTGACGATTACGTTAAATCTCAATTGTGTTCGGGATTCTGTGCAATTGCCTAAAGAACGGAAGAGCGTTTTAGATGAAATTCAAGCAGCAGTTCTATCTGAAGTTGAAGCAGGTACTTCTTTGTTGGAAAGTTGCAAACATCTTTATCAAAAGCTATTAGAAATTAATGATGAGAAGCCACCATACATTGGTATTTCATTATGGTGGCTGAAAGATTGTATTGAAAGGTTAACTATCAATACATAATATTGCGACTACAGAAATCTGTTGTTGATTGCATAAAACATATCGACATTTTACGATGCTGCTAAGAGAGGATCGTTTTTGCAATGATTCTTTTGACTGTAGAGTGAAGGGCGATGATGTTATAACATTGCTCGAAAGAATGATAGAGTTACTTGAATAAGACATTGGGGGGACACAGAGTGAAACAATATTATGCGGAAAGAAATGGCCTATTTAATAATAGATTATCACTTTCATTAGATGATCTATTAGATTATTTTATTCAGACGTATAGATATTTTTATGATAAGAATTGTTTTGAAATTGCATTTAATGGCATATATGAAACGAATGAGTGGACAAATGAAAAAACTCAGATAGTATCTCCATCTATGGCACCATCGCCACAAGTGTTCTTCAATGTGCAAATGCAGAGTCAGCAAGTTTGGCCTATATATGATTATATAGAATATTATGATGAAGTAACATTATTTACTGTAATTGAAATTTTGTATGATCATATTGCAGTATATGATTGGGCTGATAATAAAATTGAAAAGGATGAGGTAAAGGCAGAATATGCGGAACTCGTAAATAATATTTTGCGTGCCTATAAAGATGGTTTCTATCTTGTTCCTACATCTGGATTTATTATGGAACAGCCCAACCAAGCCCTTAGAGAGCAGTTGGCGTATGAGGGTGATGAAGTGCCAGAAGAAATATATCTAAAATTGAAATCAGCATCACAAAATTATTATAGATTTGATGCCGATAATGAAAGTAAAAAGAAAGCAATTGCGAGTCTTGCTGATGTTTTGGAAAATGTTAGAACAGAGGTAAAAGACCTGTTCAATGATGAATTTAATACTCCCAAGAACGAACATGATAAGCTGATATTTGAAATTGTTAATGGCTATAATATAAGGCATGATAATCCACGTCAAAAGACAGATTACAGTAAAGATGTCTGGTATGACTGGATGATGCAATATTACACTAGCACAATAATTGCGTTTTATAAGATGAAATGTATTCATTCGTAAAGATTGGGAAGTCGAGTATTTATGAATTACACACTTTATTTGCACCAGAAGCACGTATTTGTTGTTGATGAAATAGTTTTTGATAATGCTAATTGGCGGATACTAGGCAATAAACTTGTTCCTATTTACTGCTTTAAGATGGTAGAGATATACGTTATTTGCGAGAAAATTCAAATGGCACATTCGACAGGGTTGTATGTGGAGTTTGGAGAAAATGCAGACATCAAAATCAAGGTGTCGTGGCACGTTGAGTGCGTGGTATTGATGTCAAGGGATAAGGCGTAAAAGCCCAGTTCTACGCACTTTTTCAAAAATGAACCCACTGATTTCTTCCTCGGTACAGGCGTTTTTGCTGTGCGTGAGAAGAAAGCAGTGGAAAATGAATGCTGACAACAAATACACGCACACGCATATTTGTGTAGGGATTGGATAACGAGCGTGTGAGAGTGTAGGGTTTGGATGTCGGGAAAGGAGTAGACTATGAATATAAATTATGATTTGCCGAATCCTATTGCTGACAAAAAAAGAAATCCATTTATTGGAGAAACTAACAGAAAAATACATGAAGATGCTTGAACCGAGTATAATTACAAAAGCAGCAAAAAAGGTGGGCTCACTTGTTCCGGATAAAGTGAAGAATGCAGTTGGAACCATTGGCAACAAGATAACAGAGCAGGAACTATATCAGCAAGCATTGGAACTAATCTCATCTGGCTTGCCTTCTACATAGTATTGTGGAACAATGCCATTGTTCTTCACTCTGATCTTGTTCAGGAAGTCTGTGGTGTAAGTTTTCTGAAGCAGGGCATCGCCGATGTATTTCTCGTTTCGGAGGATTTTGATGATGGTGCTGGTCCACCATTTTGTTTTGCCAGTGCCGGTGAGGATACCATCAACTTCAAGTCCCTTAGCGATTTTATCCATTGAGTAGCCTTGATGTATGATAATACATTTTCTGCGAGGAGGTTTTTGTGATGTTTGAGAATGAAGTTGATTATCGTCTGGCAAAAGTGTTGCTCGGCTGCCTTCACCACGATGGTTTGATTACAGATAAACAGATGAAAAAACTGATGAACAAATTGCTGGAGTATTATCATCCGCCGTTTAAGTCCGTGGAGGTCAAAGATGAAACCGGAGATGGGGTGACGATTGATGAAAGGTAAGAACGTCAAGAAGGTTGAGCATTTGCCAAGGCTCACCGCGATTAAACGTGAGGAGAGGATATTACAGCGGGTTGCTGCCTATGCTCGTGTTTCTACGGACAAGGAAGAGCAGCAAACCAGCATTGAAGCACAAAAGAATTATTACACCACCTATATTGCGACTCATGTAGGCTGGAAATTTGCGGGTGTTTATGCGGATGTGTAGAACCAAACTTTGATACAATTTAATGCGGTGTAACGCCTTGAAATACTGTAAATAGGGCTTGCGAAATGGTGAAAACCATTCCTGTGAGCCTTATTTTTTATGTCGCTCGACAGGGACGTGCCTTCGCTATTCGGCAGGGGTGTACGGATTTTGTCCACCCCTGCCGAAGTGGACATACACCCCTTGGGGCATAATTAAAAAGTATTAAGAGACAAAGTAATCTGTTATTTTTACTGTTTTTATTTGTTAGAACGACATGGGCTTTGTTGAACTATACAATTTTTATGCGAAATACTGTGTATCCCCTTGACAAAACCTGTCTTGTGGAATTATAATAATGCTGTTATTGATAACGAAATTATTGAAGAAGGGATTTTCTATATGGCAGTAAAAGATCATTCGCTGGATGATAAAATCATAGAGGCTGCTTTGGGCGAATTTATGGAACATGGCTTTCTTGCGGCGTCTCTGCATAAGATTGCGGATATTGCGGGGGTTACAACAGGTGCTCTGTACACCAGGTATAAAAATAAAGACGCGCTTTTCTGTAGTCTTTTGGAAGGAATTTTTACGGTGTTCCGGGATTCGGCGGAATCTGCTGTAGGGCAGTACCAGAGGGCAGAAGAAAGCGGTAACATTGATGATTTTCTGGCAGCGATGGAGTATGAGGCACAGATTTATTTGGATATTATTTTCAGCCACTATGAGGAGTGTGTGCTGTTCTTCTGTAAGAGCGACGGCAGTTCGGCGGAGGAATCTTTGAATGCAATGATAAAGCATAAAGCCAACACTACGGTGGAGTTCTTTGAAAAAACGGCAGTGAAGCCGGTAAACCGGGAAGCCGTGCGTCTCCTGATGGAGGCGAATTTCCATGCCTACCGCCAGCTTTTGGATGCTGGGTATGGAAAAGAAAAGGCGGCGGCCTGCATGGAAACTGTCCAGGGTTTTTTAGAGGCTGGCTGGAAAGAGTTATATGGAAAGCTCCATAGCAAATAAATCTGCGGGCTGGCCTTTCCACGGGTTTTAGCCCGTTATTTTTTGGACTATAGGTTAGCAGAAACTAACAGTAAGAAGGAATGGTGTGATGATTGACTTTGAGTTTGATTTCCGTTATGAGGGTGAAAAAATCCCCGCCCTTAAAAACGTGCAGGGGGAAATAGGGAACGGGAAATGCATTGTGCTTTGCGGTGGGAGCGGCTGTGGAAAATCCACGCTGCTGCGCTGTATCAACCATCTTATTCCCCAGTTTTATGAAGGGAATCTGAAAGGCTTCTGCCGCATACAGGGCAGGGATACAGGAGAGCTTTCCGTTGGAGAGGTGGGAAGGCTGGCGGCATCTGTGTTTCAGGATCCCCGGAGCCAGTTTTTTACCATCAACAGCACTACGGAAGTAGCTTTCGGTATGGAAAACCATGGAGTCCCCCGGGAGGAGATGGTGGAAAAAGTGGAAGCGGCATTTGGACTTTTTTCTCTTGAGAAACTGAAAGACCGGAATGTTTATGAGCTGTCAAGCGGAGAGAGGCAGCTTATATCCATCCTTTCCGCATGGGCGGTGGATACGGATGTCCTGCTGTTGGATGAGCCGACGGCAAATCTGGATTTTGCTGCAATCAAGCAGCTCCGCGAACTGCTGCTGAAGCTAAAAGGGCAGGGGAAAACGCTTATATTAAGCGAACACAGACTATATTACCTTTCCGGAATCGCAGATGAATACTGGCTGATGGAAGGAGGCAGGCTGAAAGGGGGCTACCCGGAAGAAGGGATAAAAGCCATTCAGAAGGAAGGGGCTGTCCCGCTACGGACTTTTGCATTGGAAGACATCGCTTTTTCGGCGAAGCCGCCTACAGAAACGCAGGTTTCCGTTCCGTTTTCTCTCAGTGCAGAGGGGCTGCATTTTGGCTATTGGCGGAAAGGGGATGAACTTCTCCATGGCGTTTCTTTCACCGCCGGCTGTGGGGAGACGGCAGGGATCATAGGACCAAACGGCAGCGGGAAAACGACGATGGGGAAAATCATAGCCGGCCTCTTATGTCCGTCTGCCGGGGATATCTTTATGGACGGCAAAAAAATGAAAAGCCGGGATTTACAGAAAAATGCGCTGTTTGTCATGCAGGAATCGGAGTTTCAGTTTTATACCAATTCCGTGATGAACGAATTACGGTATGGGCATAAGGACACACCCGGATTTCAGGAAGATGTGGAGCGCCTGCTGAAAAAAGTCGGGATGTGGGAATGCCGGAACCGTCATCCGTTTGCACTGTCGGGAGGGCAGATGCAGAAGCTGTCGCTGATGATCGCATATTTTTCGCCAAAAAGGATCGTCATCCTGGATGAACCGACGGCAGGGCTGGATGCAGGAAGCCTTAAATCCTGTGCGGAACTGATCTGGGAGATGCGGAAAACAAAATTAGTCTTTGTTATCACCCATGATATTGAGTTGATTGCGCAGGCCTGCACAAGATGCATCTGCATAGCGGATGGGAAAACTGACCGGGAAATCAGCCTGACGGGCGATGCACAGTTAATGGAACTTGTAGGCTATATGGAGGAAAATTTCCGGATGGATGTCAATGCCCCCACAGAAAAGCCCGCAGGCCGAAAATGCCGACTGCACCCGGCGGTCAAACTGATGTTCTGGCTGGCGGCTATGGCCGCCGTATCCCTTTCAAACAGCCCACTGCTGGTTTCTGTCTATGCCGCCTTGGTTCTGATGCTCTTTGTGGACGGCTGGGCTGCCCTGGCATTTGCAGGAACCGGGGTTTTGGCGGTGCTTTCGGGAACCGGCAGCCTGCTTTCCAATACGCCGGTATATTTTTTTGCCGCAGTACTGCTCCCAAGGGCCCTGGCGGTTCCGCTTGCCACATGGCCGCTGATTGGGAGGGATGAAGCCTCCCGGACGCTTGCCTGCTTTCGGGCAGTACATATGCCGGAAAAGCTGATCATGATATGTTCCGTGGTATTCCGGTTCTTTCCTGTCCTTTCAGGGGACATGAAATTGATGAGGCAGTCGGTGAAAACGCGGGGTGTTTATTCCACATTAGGGCAGAAACTGCGTGCCCTGCCAGAATATCTGGAAATCCTGACTGTGCCGATGGCTCTGCGGGTGATCCGCATTGCGGAGACGCTTTCCGCCTCGGCTGAAACAAGGGGAATTGCACTTGGCGGGAAGCGCAGCACGTATGTGCGTTTAAGTTTCCATTTTTGTGACTTCATTTTCATTTTTCTGCTGGCTGCCGCTTTGGTAATCGGATTTTTAAGATAAACGGTTAATTTTTAGAAAAGGAGATTATTTATTATGAACACAAACAAGAAACTGAAGGTAAAGGACATTTTTACGGTTGTCCTGCTTGCACTGATCAATGTTGTTATTTTCTTTGCCAGCTCGCTTCTGTATGCAACGCCCGTCACCATTGTAATGATGCCTGTTTTTTTCTCACTGCTGGAGGGAATTGTGTTTTTTATCATTGGCACGAGGGTAAGGAAGCCGGGTGCTATGATGGTCTATGCCATTGTCCGGGGCATACTTGGCGGCTATCTTCCCTATGTCCTCCTTTATTTCCTGTCTGGCATTGCATCGGAGCTTATCCTCCGCAAGTCCGGCTATGGCAGTGCAAAAGGGCTGACCATAAGCTATATCATATGCCAGTTGTTTGCAGCCCTTGGCAGTACGATCTATCCTTATGTCATTGCTGCAAAATCCATGGCAGATATGGCGGTCACGGACGGTAGGCAGGGTAATATTGACGCGGCTTCCCGTATGCTTCTGTCAGGGGGATGGATTGCCCTGCTGGCAGGCATTATCGTCAGTGCTTTTATTGGCGCTATGATTGGAAAGCGTGTGGTGAAAAAACATCTGGAGGCAGTCGTGATGGAAGGGTAGTATCAGGAAACAGAGGACCGATGAAGCCTGGCTGATGTTTTTCTTTGCTAATTTTCAATTGCAGAAACAAAGGATATTTTGTTGAATCTGCTGATTTCTTCTAATACCCTCTTGACAACTGTGTTTTTTCTGAATTATAATTGAAACATCGTTATGAAACACTGTTATTAAAGAAAGAAGGTGAACGGGTGGCAAAGCAGATCGAGGGTGTGTATGAGAGGATACTGGAATGTGCAAAAAAGGAGTTCCTTGAAAAAGGCTACACGGATGCCTCCCTGCGGACGATTGCTGCGGAAGCGGAAACAAGCACAAATTCCATTTATGTCCGCTTTAAAGATAAGGAAGGACTGTTCGCCGCCATTGTAGAGCCTGTTTCGGAAGAGTTCATGTCTCGCTGTCTGGAAGTTCAGGAAACTTTTCACGGCTTTGACAGCGAGACACAGCGCAGTGAAGTAGGAAAATATTCAGGCAACGCTATGCTTGATATGGTGGACTATATTTATGACCACTTTGACGAGTTCCGTCTTCTGCTGGATGCCTCCTATGGCACGAGATTCCATGATTTTGTGGATCGGCTGGTCGCCATGGAAGAGGAATATACATGGAAATGGATTGAGGCGACCGGTTCCCGCTTAGAACCGGAGGGGGAACTGACCACAGAATTTTATCACATGATGGTCACCGCTTATTTTGAAGGGATTTTTGAAGTGGTCCGCCATGAAATGAGCAGGGAAGATGCGAAAAAATATGTTGCCATGATGGGAAAATACCATCATGGGGGATTTTTGGCAATCGTCGGAGAAGAAACGGCGGAAACAAAATAAGTACTTAAGGCTGCCAAAACTGGCAACAGTCAGGCAGCCTTAAAATAAATCAACGGGTTAGCGAAATCTAACTAAAATAAGGAGGAACTGATATGCAGAAACAAAATCCGCTTCTCCGCATATGGGGCTGGGGGAAAGACGAACATGGCAGCCTGATTTTTGCAATACTAAGTGCGTTTGTCGGGGTTGTGCTGGGAACGCTGCCGTACTTTGCGGCGGCGCAGATTATCATCGGTATGCTGGCGGGAGAAAAGGCTCTGGCCTTTTACCTGCCGTGGTTCAGTCTGGGACTTGCCGGTTATGCTGCACGGACGCTTCTTTACAATATGGCATTATCCGTGTCCCATAAGGCGACTTTTTCCATTCTTAAGACCATCCGGCAGAAGATACTGGAGAAGCTGCCGAAGTTCCCTCTTGGGACGGTTATGGATATGTCCAGCGGGAAAATGAAGCAGATCATTGTGGATCAGGTGGACGGCATGGAAACGACGCTGGCGCATCTGTTTCCGGAAATGACTGCGAATGTTGCAGGGCCGGTATTGATCCTGATCTATCTGTTTATCTTGGACTGGCGCATGGCGCTTTTGTCCCTTGTCACCATACCTGTAGGCATGGCGTTCATGATGGCAGTCATGGGGAGCTACAGCAGGGATTATGAAGGGGCGGTAAAGACCACACAGGAAATGAGCGGGACGGTTGTGGAATACATAAACGGCATTGAGGTCATTAAAGCGTTCAACCAGGGGAAATCGTCTTATGCAAAATTTACAGACAAGGTAACGGCGAATGCGGCTTACTACTATAACTGGATGAAGAAGTGCCAGTTCGGGATGTCCATGTCCTACGCCATCGTACCAGCCACACTGGTTACAGTGCTACCCGTAGGCTGGCTGTTTTATAAGGCTGGCAGTCTTTCTGTGGAAACTTTTATTATGGTTATTATATTGTCCCTTGGAATTGCGGGTCCGCTGATAGCAGCCATGAATTTCGTGGATACCCTTGCACAGGTCGGCACGACAGTGGCGGCTGTGGATGAACTTTTGATGGCGGAGGAACAGCAGCATGGGGATAAAGAGGTTCTTATCAGAGGCACAGATATTGAACTGTCCCAGGTTTCCTTCGGCTATCATGAGGATAAAAATATCCTGCGTGGCGTGAGCCTTTCCATCCCTGCGGGGAGCATGACGGCACTGGTGGGTCCTTCCGGTTCCGGCAAATCTACGATTGCAAAACTCATTGCCGGTTTTTGGGACGTGAAGGATGGCATGGTGTCGATTGGCGGCGTGGATGAAAAGCAGATACCGTTAAAGCAGCTTTATGACAAAGTGGCGTTTGTTTCCCAGGACAATTACCTGTTTGACGAGAGTGTGCGCGAGAATATCCGTATGGGAAGGTTATCCGCTACGGACAGGGAAGTGGAAGCGGCTGCCAAAGCCGCAGGGTGCGACGCCTTTATCCGGCGGCTTGAAAAAGGGTATGAAACAAATGTAGGCGGAGGCGGCGCACACCTTTCCGGAGGGGAGCGACAGAGGATCGCCATCGCAAGGGCAATGCTTAAAGGTGCCCCTATCGTTATACTGGACGAGGCGACCGCCTATATCGACCCGGAAAACGAGGCGGTTATCCAGAAAGCGATTGCAAAGCTGGTACAGGGTAAAACGGTAATTGTGATTGCCCACAGGCTTTCCACAATAAAAGATGCGGACAAAATTGTGGTTGTGGAGGACGGGCAGATTGAAGCTGTTGGAAAACATGAAGATTTAAGAAAAACCTGCCCGCTGTATGAATCCATGTGGCAGGCGCATATCGGTGCAAAGGACGGTGACGTGGCATGATAGAGACATTCAGAAAAATATGGAAGTTTGCCGGGGTGGAACGGCCGAACATAGGAAAATCCGCAGCGGTTAATTTCTTAAACGCAGTATTCCATATGCTTGAGGTGAGTGCAATATATTTTGTAATTGTGGCTCTGACGCAGGGAGAGACGGGAAACCATGCGGCGTGGACGGCACTGGCGCTTATGGCAGTCAGTATCCTTGGCAATGCCGCAACAAACAGCCAGTCAAAACAGCAGCAGACACACGCAGGATATTTCATGGCAGCGAATGAAAGGATTAAGATCGGAAACCTCTTAAAAGGCGTACCGATGGGATTTTTCAATGAAAACAGTCTTGGCGAGGTGACAGGCGTCTGCACTACGGTACTTGGGAACATTGAACAGATGGTTCCCATGACACTGGTGAATATCATGAGCGGAGTGATCGGCACCATTGTATTTACGGTCATGATCCTTCTATTTGAATGGCGTGTGGGCCTGATTGCGGCAGCAGGTATTCTTGTATATTTCCTGGTGGTATCTTCCATGGAGAAGAAGTCTGCGGCGATTGCGCCGAATGCACAGAAATCGCAGACGGCGCTCACATCGGCAGTGCTGGAATATGTGCAGGGGATGAGCGTGGTTAAGTCCTTTAACCTGAGCGGGAAGGGTGATAAGCGGCTGCAGGATGCTTTGGAATTTAACCGGAAGAGCAACCTTGACATGGAAAAGCTGATGACGCCGTACACTATGCTGCAGGAACTGGTGCTTCAGATTGCGGGGATTGCAATGATGGCAGTATCGGTAATCTGCTGGGCGGATGGTACGATATCCCTTGCAAATGCGCTGATGTGTATCGTGATGTCCTTTCTTGTGTTCGGGCAGATTAAGCTGTTCGGCATGGGCATTTCCATGCTGCGTCTGACTTCCGAAAGCATTGACCGTACCATGCAGACGGAGGAAATGGAACAGATGGATGAGAAGGGGAAGGCGTTTTCTCCGGAAGGCCATGGGGTTGAATTTAAAAATGTCCATTTTTCTTATGAAAATAAAGAAATCCTGCATGGTATCAATGCGGCAATCCCGGATAAGACCACCACGGCAGTAATCGGCCCTTCTGGTTCCGGTAAAACCACCCTGTGCAACCTGATCGCCCGTTTTTGGGATGTGGACAGCGGAAGCATTACGATTGGCGGACACGATGTGAGGGAATACACGCTGGAGTCCCTGATGGACCAGATCAGCATGGTGTTCCAGAACGTGTACCTTTTTGCGGATACCATTGAGAACAATATCAAGTTCGGCAGGCCGCAGGCGACCCATGCGGAGGTTGTGGAAGCAGCGAGGAAAGCCTGCTGCGCAGATTTTATTGAAGCACTTCCGGATGGGTATGATACAGTGATCGGGGAGGGCAGTGCGTCCTTGTCTGGCGGCGAAAAGCAACGGATCAGTATTGCCCGCGCTATGCTGAAGGATGCCCCTATCGTGATTTTAGATGAGGTGACCGCCAATGTGGACCCGGAAAACGAGGATCGGCTCCAGAAGGCAATTGAAGAACTGACCAGGGATAAGACTATCATCATGATTGCCCACAGGTTGAAGACCGTGCGGAATGCTGACCAGATACTTGTGGTGGATGAAGGGCGTATTGTCCAGAAGGGAAAGCATGAGGAACTGATCGGGCAAAAAGGCATCTATGCGGATTTCGTGCTTGGAAGGCAAGAAACAATCGGATGGAATATCGTCTCCGAATAGGAATTGTTGTCTGCTCCATTCAGGCAGGGTTTTTGTCTGAATGGAGCAGGATTGTCCGTTTTGGAGTAGACCGCAGAAAAAAATCATGGTATACTTTCTGAGAGAAGGTTCTGCAAAAAGCGGGGCTTTTTATTAAAACCAGTGGTTAGCACTGTCTAACCTAAAATAACAGGAGGTTTCCATGAAAAAAGAAAAAATCAAAGCAAAAGACCTTATAACGGTTGGCATTTTTACCGCCATCCAGTTTGTTGTCTGCATGGCGGTGGCAATGCTGGGCTATATCCCGATTTTCATTCCGCTTTTGGCGGTACTGGTGCCATTGATTGGCGGCATTCCCTTTATGCTGTTTCTGACAAAGACAAAGAAATTCGGCATGGTTACAATCATGTCCGTGCTGATTGGTCTGATCACCTGCCTGATGGGGATGGGTGTGTGGGTAATACTTACCGCTCCGGTCTTCGGTATCCTGGCGGATCTGATTTTCCGCTCAGGCGGGTATGCCAGTGTCAAAAAGAGCATACTGGGCTATGGCGTGTTTTCTATGTGGGTGATTGGGAATTATATCCCTATCGTGGTCACGAGGGACGCCTATTTCCAGATGCTTTCCACAGGCGGCTACGGCGAAGAATACGCTCAGACCCTGATGCACTACATACCGGACTGGAGCCTGCTCCCACTCCTTGCAGCCTGCTTTGTTTCCGGCATTCTCGGTGCGCTTTTGGGGCGTGTGCTTTTGAAAAAACATTTTGTACGGGCAGGGATTGTGTGATGGCAAAAGACTTACTTCAAACGCAAAGGTGCGGGGAGAAATCCCTGCTCGACCCGCGCACAAAAATGCTTCTGGTTGTAACGATAGCTACGATTATCATCAGCGGCGGGGGAGGAAAAAGTGTGCAGTGGCAGTTCTGGATGAATGTTGTCCGTTTCGTCCTGACAGCGGTTCCGCTGCTTTTATTCCTTGCAGAGAAAAAATGGAGTTCGGCTGTCAAGTATACCTTAATTTGCGCAGTCGCATTCCTCTGCGAATTGTTACTGCTGCCGCTTGCCACAGGGCTTCTGAATTTTATTTTGGTTGCGTTCTGCGGCATTTTCGCAAGATTCCTGCCAGGAATTGCGATGGGAGCATACCTGGTGAATACCACCACAGTCAGCGAATTTATGGCGGCGATGGAGCGGATGCACCTGCCGCAGAAGCTGTCCATCCCCCTGTCCGTAATATTCCGTTTCTTTCCCACAATCGGCGAGGAATATGGCACGATTGGGGATGCCATGCGGATGAGAGGCATACGCTTCGGCGGTGGAAAACTGTCAAAAATGCTGGAATATCGCATAGTGCCTCTTATTGTGTCCTGTGTGAAAATCGGTGATGATCTATCCGCTGCGGCGCTGACAAGAGGGTTGGGTGCACCGATCAGGCGGACGAATATTTGCAGGATTGGCTTCGGAGTGTGGGACGTTCTGGCGATGGCAGTCTGCGCTGCAGGCATGATATTATTCCTGCTTGCCAGGATTGCAGGATAGGGGGCTATTATGATTAAATTAAAGGATGTAAGCTTTACATACTCCGGAGGAAAAAAGGATGCCGGGGTAAAACATATAAGCCTTTCAGTAAAAAAAGGAGAAACTGTGCTGGTCTGCGGGAAATCCGGATGCGGAAAGACCACGCTGACCCGTCTTGTGAATGGATTGATTCCCCACTACTATGAAGGAATATTGGAGGGGAGTGTTACCGCAGCGGGAAAAAGCGTACCCGATACCGAACTGTATGATATGGCGGGAACGGTCGGCTCCGTATTTCAGAACCCCCGCAGCCAGTTCTTTAATGTGGATACCACAAGCGAGATTGCTTTTGGCTGTGAAAATCTCGGAATGCCGGAGCGTGAGGTCATAGAACGTATGGACAGGGCGGTGGATGAACTGTCTCTTAAGCCCCTGCTTGGGCGAAGTATTTTTGAACTTTCCGGGGGTGAAAAACAAAGGGTGGCCTGTGGCGGAGTCAGTGCACTGGAACCTGAAATCGTTGTGCTTGACGAGCCAACCTCCAATCTTGATTGCGGTGGAATACGGGAGCTGGCAGCTATTATCCGCAGATGGAAGGCCGCCGGGAAGACCATCCTGATTGCTGAACATCGGCTGCATTTTCTGGAAGGGATTGCTGACCGGGTATTGTTCATGGAAAACGGGGAAATAAAGGAAGAATATTCCGGGGAAGATTTTTTTGGGAAGACGGAGGGTTTCTTTGAAAGGAGAGGACTTCGGATTCCTTCCTTCGGCTTACTGGATTTTAGGAATGCGAGGGATAAGGAAAGCGCAGAAGCGATTACGCTTCAGGAATTCTGTTTCGGCTACCGGAAAGGTGTGCTGGTGCTTGACATAAAAGAGGTGCAGTTCCCAGTCGGGGTAGTCGCTGTAATTGGACATAACGGAGCAGGGAAGTCCACTTTTGCCAAAAGTCTCTGCGGTCTGCTGAAAAAGGACAGAGGCGTGCTTCTTTACAAGGGGAAACGCATGGATGCGAAAAAACGGCTCGCCTCTTGTTACATGGTCATGCAGGATGTGAATCACCAGCTTTTTACAGAAAGCGTGCTGGATGAAATTCTGCTTTCCATGAAAACGGAAAATGAAAAAGAAGCGGAAAAATTTCTGGAAGCCCTTGACCTGCTCCCGTTTCAGGAGAGCCATCCGATGTCCCTTTCCGGAGGGCAGAAACAGCGGGTGGCGGTGGCATCCGCCCTGGCGGCGGATAGGGATATCCTGGTTTTTGATGAACCGACAAGCGGGCTTGACCTTATACATATGAAAGAAACGGCGGAGGAGATTCGGAAGCTGGTCAAAAAAGGAGCGGCTGTGCTGGTCGTGACCCACGACCCTGAATTTATTTCCAGCTGCTGTACGCATATATTGCATATGGAGGCAGGAAAGATTGTAGAGAATTATCCGCTTGACCATGAAGGAGCAAAAAGGTTGGAAAAGTTTTTTCAGGAAGGGGGCGGTTTTTGTGATACCGACAGCAGGCAGAGGGAACATGTTCCCTTATGCCCATGAAATGGGCGATAATATCCGTATGGTCTGCGGAAATGACGAGTGTACGGTATTCCAAATGAAGGACACAGGTGGTGAGGGGATTATGACTTTTTACCAGGTGTTCCCCGGCGTGTACCTGCTCTATAATGACTTCCACATGGAACACTGCGTATCCGGCTTCGACCCGTCCATAGAAATGCTGTGCATCGATCACTGCAGAGAAGGGCGGATTGAGTGGAACATCGAGCATAACAAGTATATTTATATTGAATCGGGAGATATCCAAATCAACACCCGCAAAAACCACACAGGAACCTTTCGTTTCCCGCTTTCCCATTATCATGGAATTACCGTGGGCTTTGCGGTGGAGGAGGCGGAAGAATCCTTGCTCCATGTGATGGACGGCTTTTCGATTGATTTAAGGAGGTTGCAGGAGAAATTCTGCGAGGGCGGCAGGAATTTTATCATGCGTGCCGGAGCGAAAATCGACCATATTTTTTCGGAGCTTTACGATATCCCCGATCATGTGCGCCTGCCTTATTTCAAAATAAAAGTGCTGGAGCTCTTGCTGTTTCTGGAAACGCTGGAAGCGCCGGCTGCCAGTGAGGAGCGTCCGTATTTTTATAAAACCCAGGTGGATAAGATCAAGGATATCGTATCCCTCCAGACGCAGAATCTGGAGCGGTGGTACACAATTGAGGAACTGTCACAAAAATTTGAATTCCCAATTACCTCCATGAAGCAGTGCTTCAAAGGCATTTACGGGGTGTCCATGTATGCCTACATGAAGGAATACCGTATGAACGCGGCGGCGCTGATGCTGAAAAATACGGACGAGCCGGTCATTGCGGTTGCGGGCAAAGTTGGGTACACAAATCCGGGAAAATTCTCCGCAGCCTTCCGTTCTGTTCTCGGAGTCACTCCGACAGAGTACCGGAAATCTGTTGTCTGAATGGATTAGCCGGGAAGCCTTTGGAGTAGAGTTAGATATAGCAAACCGGTAAAATAAAACTGTTCAGAGTCAGACAAAGACGTGTTTTCAAGGTTGGCTCTGAACAGCTACTAAATTTTATCGGAGGTATCAAAATGAACAAACAAAAAGGGACTTTCGCCTCCATCTATTTCTTTGCGGAACAGGCGAAAGGGAAAATGGCAGCATCCATCCTGTGCGCTATTATCAGCGTGGCGGGTGGTCTGCTGCCCTATCTCGGTGTGTACCGGATTATTTTAGTTTTCTTTGACGGAGATCCTTCTATGGAGCAGATTCTGCCGTGGGTTCTCCTATGTGCGAGCGGGTATGTTGTGAAGCAGCTTTTTCATGGGATATCCACAAGCCTTTCCCACATATCGGCGTACCGCATCTTGGAAAACATACGCCTGGCACTGGCTGAAAAGCTAATGCGTTCTCCTCTGGGCTATGTGCTGTCGGAAACTGCCGGCAACTTAAAAAGCGTGATTGTTGACCGGGTGGAAACCATTGAGCTGCCGCTGGCGCACATGATTCCCGAAGGGATTTCCAACCTGCTGCTGCCAGTGTGCGTGTTTGCGTATCTGCTTGTCATGAACTGGAAAATTGCCCTTGCGGCACTGGTCTGCGTCCCCGTGGGCGTAGTGGTGTATACTGTTATGATGCGGAATTACAGTTCGCAGTACGACAAGTATATGAAGTCTTCCAACCATGTCAACAGCGTGATTATCGAGTATACGGAGGGCATACAGGTTATTAAAGCTTTTAACCAGTCCACGGATTCCTACCAGAAATATGCGGATTCCGTTAGTGACTTCAAGGAATTTACCCTGGACTGGTTTCGCTCCACATGGGGGCTTATGAACCTGGGCGCGGCAATTCTGCCAAGCACCCTGTTGGGCGTCCTTCCGGTGGGAATCCTGCTGTATTTATCGGCTGAGCTTACCCCGGCTGAGTTTACCCTCGCCATCATTCTTTCCATGAGCATCATCGGACCGGTGAGCTGGTTTAATAACGCAGTCAATGATTTTAAATCAATCCAGTATGCTATAAAGGATGTCAATGCCGTTTTGGACATGCCGGAGCTGGAAGAATCAGAAGTGCCTGTAAAACTGAAAAATTATCAGATTGAACTTCAGAATGTGAATTTCTCTTACAACGATAAGGACGGTGATGTCCTTCACGAATTGTCGTTAGTGGTCCCGGAGGACAGCTTTACGGCACTGGTCGGGCCTTCCGGCGGGGGAAAATCCACCGTGGCGAGGCTGATTGCCCGTTTCTGGGATGTGACTGGCGGAAAGATTACGATAGGCGGGAAAGATATCCAGGACATCCCTTTCGGGCAGCTTTCCCAGACCATCAGCTATGTGTCGCAGGACAATTTTCTTTTCAACTGCTCCCTGTTCGAGAATATCCGTATCGGAAAGCCGGATGCCACAGACGAAGAAGTCCGTGTGGCGGCAAGGGCTGCGCAGTGCGATGAGTTTATTGCAAGGCTTGAAAAAGGCTGGGACACTCCCGCAGGCGAAGCGGGTGGACGGCTTTCCGGCGGAGAGCGGCAGAGGATTGCCATTGCCAGGGCAATCCTGAAAAACGCGCCCATTGTCATTTTGGACGAGGCCACGGCTTTTACCGACCCGGAGAACGAGGCGCAGCTCCAGGAATCCATTGCCGCACTGACAAAAGGGAAGACGCTTCTGGTAATTGCTCATAGGCTTACTACCATTAAGGAGGCAGATAAGATTGTGGTGCTTAAAAGCGGCAAAGTACAGGCACAGGGAACGCAGGAGCAGCTTCTTGACAGCAGTCCCCTGTACCGGGAAATGTGGAATGCGCATATAGGTGCAAAAAACTGGTCGGCTACATCCGGGGGAAACCTGAAAGGGCACCCAGATGCCATTCGGCAAGAAAGAGGAAAGGAGATGGAAAGCCATGTTTAAGACAATGGGACGGATTATCCGCTGGACAGGAGAATATAAAAAGAGGCTGTACTTGGGTTTTTTGTGGTCGTTTTTACAGACGATGTTCACTGCTGTGCCGATTATGGGGGCGGGTTATTTTCTGAACCGTATAATTCTGGATAGCAGGGGCGAACGGGAGCTCCCACCGGTTTTTGCACTGTGGGCACTGTTCTTCATGGTTGTCTCCATTTTGGGGCGTTTCCTGTTTTCGTATCTGAGGGCGACCTATCAGGAAAGTATCGCTTATGAAAAAACCGCAGAAGAACGTATCCGTATCGGCGATATATTAAAGAGGGTGTCGCTGGGTTTCTTTGATGAAAACAATACGGGGGAGATTGCCGGTGCAGTGACCACGGATCTGAGTATGTTGGAGATGTATGCAATGAAAATGACGGATACCATCGTAGGTGCTTACATCAGCGTGACGGCTATGATACTCTGTCTGGTCTTTTATTGCTGGCAGGCGGCGCTTGTCGCTGCCCTGGGTGTGCTTTGCTCCGCGTTTTTCCTGCATCTCTTAAGCCGGGCAAGCCATAAGAATGCTGCCGTACACCAGGAGGCACAGAACAAGATGATTACTTCCGTTATAGAGTTTATCCGTGGGATTGCGGTAGTAAAAGCCTATGGGTGTGAGGGAGCATCGGTGGACGGCATCCGGCAAGCCTTTATGGAACACCGGAAGATCAACATCAAAATTGAACTGGACTATGTATGGGCAAATGGACTGCACCAGCTGAGTCTGAAACTTGCTTCCGTTGGAATTGTACTTGTGTCGGCATTTCTTACCATGCAGGGGACAATGCCGCTTTATATCTTCCTGATGATGGCGGTCTTCTCCTTTACGATTTTTGCGCGTGTGGAGCTGGTGCAGAACGGAGCCCACACGATGGAACTGATGGAAACAGCGATGGATAAGCTGGAGAGGATAGAAAACGCAAAATATATTGATGAGGACGCAAAGCCGATGCAGATTCGTTCTTGTGACATTGATTTTGACAAGGTTACGTTTGGGTATGATAAGCGGAAGATCTTGGACGGTGTGTCCTTCCACATTCCCCAGGGCAGCACGACGGCGGTTGTAGGACCTTCCGGCTCAGGAAAGACGACCATCTGCAACCTGCTGGCACGGTTCTATGATGTGGATGGCGGCAGTATCCGGATTGGCGGAACGGATATCCGGAAGATGACCTGCGACAGTCTGCTTGCGAATATTTCTATGGTATTCCAGAACGTGTATCTGTTCCACGATACGATTTTGAATAATATCCGATTCGGAAAGCCGGACGCCACAAGGGAGGAAGTCGTCGCCGCCGCAAAAAAAGCCTGCTGCCACGAATTCATTGAAAAGCTTCCGCAGGGCTATGATACGGTCGTGGGCGAAGGCGGTTCTTCTTTGTCCGGAGGGGAGAAACAGCGTATTTCCATTGCACGTGCAATACTGAAGGATGCCCCTATTGTGATTTTGGATGAGGCCACGGCAAGTGTCGACCCGGAAAATGAACATCTGATCCAGTCGGCGATTTCCGAACTGACGCGGGGCAAGACGATGATTACCATTGCCCACCGGCTGGCAACGATTGAAAATGCCAACCAAATCCTTGTGGTGGACGATGGGAAGATCGCACAGAAAGGCACTCACAGGGAGCTTGCCATGCAGGAAGGCAGGTATCAGAATTTCGTAAAGATAAGGGAAAGGACAGAAGGCTGGCAGATTCAGTAAAGGAGGAAACATGGAACTTGTCAATAATCGTCTCAGCGTTCTGAAAGCACGCTTTTACGCCTGCTTCAAAGCCAAGAGACATATCGCAAGTGGATGATATTGACCTTATTGGGATCGCCGCCATGAGCCTTAAAATGCTTCACAAAAGCGTCAATCGTGGCTGCATCTTTTCCCTCTGTAACAAAGAGAACCTTATGCGTTTTCAGGTCAACAACTAAAGTGATATAGTTGTGTCCCTTCTTGCTTGTCTCGTCCATACCAAGCATTTCAACCTCAGACATATCGACAAGCGCAAGTGCAGCTTCAACGTAATGCTTGATGATTCTCCACAGCCGCTTGTCATTCTCTTCGACGAGGCGGGCAAGAACAGAGACAGTCATATGCTTGACGTATTCTAGCACCATAGCTTCAAACAGCAGCGTAAAGCCTGAAATTGTCAATAACACTTGACACATTAACCGCAAGAATTTTGAAGTTAAGCCGCGATAGTCAAAGCGGAATAGAACCTACGCCGTTTTACAGCTGGTGGGATCCCACCGATCGCCGAGCAGATTCTGCGGTTACTCCAGTAACTCATGAAATATCGCCAGACCATCGTTTTTAATGCTTCAATCGTATAATCTTCAGATTTTCTACCTCTGTTATAAAACAACTCCTCCTTCATTCTTGCCCATATGCTTTCGTATCCTGCATTATCGTGACATCTGCCTCCGGCACTGTTCATACTCTGAACAATGCCACATTTTTGTAATGTTTCTCTGTATTCGGAACTTGTGTATTGACTTCCTCTGTCAGAATGGATAATTGCTCCTCGGATTGCAGGATAGCACAGGCACGCATTTTTAACCGTTTGTGAGCAAAGCTCAGCACGCATATTATCCGCCATTGCAAGACCATTTGGCATCAAGTCATAGCAATCAAAAATCGCCGAAACATACAGCTTTCCGTCTTTTGCCTTGATTTCGGTAATGTCTGTAACGCATTTTTTCAAAGGTGCATCTGCTGTAAAATCACGTTTGAGAAGGTCGTCAGACTTGCGTGCCTCACTATCAGCTTTGGTGATTCCGTTGGGCTTGCGTTTCGGCTTATGGATGAGATTTATCTCCTCCATAACCTTACGGACTGTGGCATCACAAGGCACATGAACGTCCGTAAACTCTCCAATTTCCTGCCTGTAAGTGAGTGCCTGGTACATACGCACTCTGCCGTAATCTTCATTACATTCGTCTTCAGCGTGGATTTTCATCATGGCATCCGCAAGATTCTGATACTTCCAAGGTTTGTTCTTGCGGTCAAGATAGTCGTAAAAAGCCTGTCTGCTTACTTCAAGAGCCTTGCAGTAAAAACTGATTTTTCCCTTAATTCTGCCGTCATCAGTGCGGATTGTGATATATTTCAGTCTTTGCTCTTTCTCGACTTCTGACGACTCGCTGCGAAAAAAGCGGCGGCATCCTCTAAGAATTCATTCATTTCGCTTAGGCACTTGTTTTCTTTTTCTAATGCTTTGATCCGCTTCCTCAACTGCTGGTTTTCTTCGGCGATATTCAGAGATTCTTCCGGGCTGCGTTCTCCGCAGCCAATATCAAGGCTTCCAATTTTTACTTTTCTGATCCAGCTGTACAGCGTATTTACAGGTATCTGAAGTTCGTTCGCTGCTTTTACCGCCCCTATCTTTTTTGCAAGCCTTACTGCCTGCACTTTGTACTCATTTTCATATTGTTTATTTTCTGACATTCCTTTTTCCTCCATTTCTTTCTTTTTCTATTTTATTCCTTTGAGGTTAGGGTGTCAAGTTTTATTATACTACATCAGAATAAACATATCAAATGGAAGATTTGAGAGGAGAAATTTAGTGTTTGCCTTAGCATTTTTCCGTTCAAAACATATGGATTATCAAGTGATTTTAGGCATAATCTCGGCTAATATAGGAGAGAATGTGTCGCGGTTTATCTGGGTTAATTTGTTGAATTCCACCAAGGAAATAAGTCCAGTGGATAGGAGCATATTTGCAGTTTCCTGCACCATAAAGTAGTCGTAATCCTGCTGGAGTTCTACGTCAGTCAAAGGCTTAGCAGGAGTGCAAGAGCGATGCAGAATAATTAAAGAAAATCCCATCATTTTCACATTGAGAATGACGGGATTTTTCTATGAGCTTGTGCTCATCGGTAAAGTATGCGGATTTTCGACGAAGTTCAGCAGGAAAATTTGCCGAAAAGACGTGTGCTGAACCGATGAACACAAGATCTATATTCACTTCTTCACCAGATCATACAAATAAGAGCTGTCATCAAGTTTTCTTGTCCGTACATTTTCCATTCCGAGATGAACATACTTATCACGCTTCAGCACCGCATCTGTCTCCAGCAGAACGGGGCAGCCACGCTTTCTGCCCTCCTCAAAGGCGATGTCAAGCACCTTACGCATATATCCCTGACCCTGATACTCATTTTTCACAGCCACAAGCCCCACGAAAATATACGGCTTTTTGGACTTTTTCACGGCAGTTTCATAAGATTCGCCACCCTTGCTGATATACTTCAGCATTCTCACAGCACCGCCGAAGCCCATAGTTTTGAATATGTACTTCATTAGTATCATACCCGCTGAAAGTGGCAGATTGTCCTTTGAATATCTGTATGCAATGAATGCCTCATGCTTCTCGCTTGTGCTGTAGAGACACCCTGCCGCAAGCATCGCACGGACATATCCGCAGATATACTCCTTAACATCATTACGGCTCTTATAAAAAAGCGCCATACCCTTTTCCCCGTCCGCATATGAATAATCCGCAAAAGCTGTGCCGATAGCCTCGATATCCTTTTCGCTGAGAGTCGTTACCTTTACCATAATATTGCTCCTGTTATGTGGCTGCCTAACGCTAATTGATATTAATTATAACATATAGGGAGGAAAATTGCAAGAAAAAACCGACTGAACTTATAAAAAATTCAGTCGGTCATCCTTATATTATGCGTATTTCTCAGCTTCTGGGTCTTGCTCTGGGGTTATTGCGTCCGCCGCCCTTGCCTCTGAATTTTGCGGATTAAGGTAAAACAAAAATCCACCTCACCAGGCAAGAAGCATCTTAACATCCTACCTGATGAGGGGGGATCATTATATTCACTTCTCCACCACAACCTCTACTCCCGACTTAAACTGAAACACCAGATAATCCCCGAACACCGTCACCCTCTCCATTAAATGCTTCACCAACGTTTCATCAAACTCCGTGATGCCATGCAGCTGTGAACGGATAAAGGCACGAAGCTCCTGAATGCGTTTCTTGTGCTCATTTTTGGCGGCATCGTCCATCACCGTCTGCGACTGCACCTCACGCAGGTGGAGGATTTCTTCCGCAAGGTCGTCATAATTCTCACGGCGGCTGGTGCGGTCAATTAGTTCCTGCTGTAAGGCTGCCATCCTTGCGGCAAGGGCTTCTGCTGAATCAGGATTTGTCAGGTGAATAGCGGTTTCGAGATTCTCTTTCAGCCGTTTCAGATAAACCTGGCTGTCCCCAAGCATTTCATTGACTGCATCCAGAAAGGCATCTTGCAGCAATGCCTCGCTGACCGTCCTCGCACGGCACTTTTCCTTGTCGTGCAATCGGGTGGTGCATCGCCACACGATGGATTTCTTGCCACGATTGTTCCAATGGATTCGGCGGTACTGCTCGCCGCAATCGGCACAGTACACCATCTGTGAAAAGCAATGGTTGGAGCTGAACCCACGCTTCTTGCCCAGACAATCACGCTCTGAACCACGCCTTGCAATTTCTTCCTGCACTTTCAGAAACAGCTCTTTCGGAATAATCGGTTCATGATGTCCCTCGATGTAGTACTGCGGCATTACGCCGTTATTCACTACTCGCTTTTTGCGGAGAAAGTCCACAGTATAGGTCTTTTGCAGCAGAACATCTCCCATGTATTTTTCGTTTTCAAGGATCTTGTGTATCGTGCTGTCATGCCAACGGCTGCTGCCACGGACAGTCAGAATGCCGTCACGCTCCAAGCCTCTGCCGATCTTTTTACAGCTTGCACCTTCAAGATATTCACGGAAAATCCGCTTAACAATTTCCGCCTGTTCTGGGTTGATGACAAGATTGCCCTCCGCATCCTTGTCATATCCAAGAAACAGCCGTGCATTCACCATGACCTTGCCTTGCTGAAAGCCGTACTGAAGCCCCAGCTTCACATTCTGACTTAAGGACTCGGATTCTTGCTGTGCAAGGGAAGCCATGATGGTGAGCATGACCTCGCCCTTTGCATCCATGGTATTAATGGATTCTTTTTCAAAAAATACGGGAATATTCATGCCTTTCAGTTCACGGATGTAGTTCAGACAATCCACGGTATTTCGGGCAAAACGGCTGATAGACTTTGTAAAAATCATGTCGATTTTTCCTTGTTTGCAGTCCTCAATCATCCTGTTGAACTCCTCACGATGCTTGGTAGATGTCGCACTGATACCATCATCGGCGTACACATCCACAAGAATCCAGTCGGGATTGGAACTGATGAATTCCCTATAATGGGCAATTTGTGCTCCATAGCTGGTTGCCTGTTCCTCATTGTCGGTGGATACACGACAGTATGCCGCTACACGGAGCTTTTTCACATCCACCTTTGCGGCATTGTTGCCCTTTTGCGGTTTCGCTGGAATGGTTATTACATTCATTTTCTCACCTCTATCAAACTATAAACATATTCTGCCTGTCTTATCGGGTCTTCAAACTGCATCGCCGGAACGGAGAGCGTAAACTCTTTGAAAATCGGCGGTGCTTTTCTTCTGCTTCCTTTGCAATGCTTGTCGGCACGGCGGATCAGTTCTGCATTGGCTCTCGCAAGCGTCTGCTTGCTTACAATTGCAGGATAAAAGTCATCACCTGCATAACAGGTTCTTTTGATGATGTTTTTCACACAGCTGTGAACCATCGGTTGACCGGCGTTCTTGGCGGCTGCTGTCAGACTCATGCCAGAAAGATAACCGTTGAAAATGCCGATAATCACTGCCACTTCCTGTTCATCAATCACGGCGATTCCATTTTCGATTCTATACCCGTACATAGCTCCTCCTTTAAGGTCAATCCACATTTTAGTTGAAAACCAATGTGGCTTCTGTCGTAAACCATAATATTCTCAACAAAATCAGTGAATAAATCGTCCGAGAATTCGGAAAGCATATCTGCCGATTCCACATATTTCAGCAGTCGTTCCGCTTCTTTCAGACTGCTGCCGGACTCTGCATTCCCAAGCCCTCTGATTTCTGAACGATAATCGTCACTCTGCTTTTCTATGCGACTGACTTCCTGATTGTAGAGAACACTGTCGATAATACCCCTTGCCCTCAATTTGCGCAATTCATCCTTGCGTTCCGCATTGTGTTGTAATTCCTCTTTCAGGTATAGGATTCTTTGCAGATTCTCATCACTGCCTGCAATCCGAAGTGCTTCACACAGAGGACGAAGCATCAGCTTTCTGGCGAAAATCAGCTTATTCATCATGGTGACAAACGCCGCTTTGACCGCATCATCACGGATATATTTCATTGAGCATTCGGATTTATGGAACAGATGCGTTTTGCAAGCCCATGTGATGCCACTTGTGTAGGTTTGCCGTTTGAACTTATCGCCACATTGCCCACAGATAATTTTCCCTGAAAAGGCGTATCGCTGTTGATACTTTGCTGTCCCTTTCTGAATACCACGTTCTTTGGCACGCTGTGCTAAAATTGCACCAGCTTTTTCAAACAGTTCTCTGCTGATGATCGGCTCGTGATGTTCCTGCACCAGATGGGTTTTTATCTCACCGTGATTGTCATGCCTGTGAAAAATGCTGTCGGTGTAGGTCTTTTGAAACAGGGCATCACCCACATATTTTTCATTGACCAGAATGTCCAACAGAGTGGTTGTTGACCATTTACCGCCTTTTCTTGCAGGGATATGCCGTACATTCAGATTCTTTGCAATTTTGTACACGCCCATACCGGATACTATGGAATTGAAGATGTATTGTATCACATCTGCTTCTTCCGGTACAATAACCATATCCCCATCTTCATTCTTCGTGTAGCCATAGGGAACACAGCCTATTTTGTAACTGCCATTCTCCATACGCTTCTGTGCAGACCACTTCACATTTTTCGAGATGGACTCCGATTCATCCTGTGCCAGACTGCTGATGATGGACAGAATCAGCTCGCTTTCCATACTTCCGGTATCGAGATTCTCTTTCTCAAAATATATCGGAATGCCATAGGAAAGCAGTTCTCGTACAATGGACAGGCAGTCAACCGTATTTCTGGCAAATCGGCTCACAGATTTGGTCAGCACATAATCAATGCGTCCGATACGGCACTCATACAGAAGTGCCTGCAAACCGTCACGGACTTCTGCCTTTCTTCCGGTGATGCCGAAATCGCAGAACACGCCCGCATACTCCCAATCGGAATGCAGTCTGATCCACGCTTCAAAATGTTGTTTCTGCGTTTCAAGACTGCCTCTCTGGTCATCACTGTCTGTTGACACACGGCAGTATGCAGCCACACGGAGTTTTTTCACTTCCTGTTTTTGCGCTTCAATTTTTCTGATGTTCATGAGATTTTCTCCTTTCTTGTATGCTATATTAACTCTGTTTCGGTGCTTTTGCAAGCGTTTTCGGTAATAAGTCAGCATACATTGGGGAGAAAGTTTGGCGGTTTATTTCGGTTAATTTGTTATACTCGTCAAATGTAATAAGTCCTGCTGAATAGAGCAGTTCCGTGATGGTCTGTGCCTTATAGTAGCCGATTTCGTCAAGGATTTTTTGATGTGAAACAGAACTGGAATCTAAATGACTTTTGTTTGTGGTTAGAAGTTCCTTTTCTTTCATACGAAAACACCTCCTCACAACTTATTGGTCAAGCACACTGCGTTTTGGAAAAAATAAAGCCCTCCAGAAGAAAAAATCTCCCGGAGGGCATAACGTCAAATATTCTTTTTATCAACCCAACCAGTCACATACTTGCCAATCGGCGTATTACCGCAGTTTTTCTTTTCATTGGTGATACGCATTCTGCCGTTTACCACCATGCCATCGTAGATGAAATATGAGCCTGAACGCTTCGCTCCTGTTTTAGCAGTTGCAGAAGCGTACAGCGTTGCACCATTGAGTGTAACCTTTGTGCCTTTCGCATAGGACTTTCCATTGCTGTGAACGACATTCCCATTTGCATCAAAGACAGAATATCCCGTCTTGCAGGCTTTTTTTGCATTTTCCAATGAGGAATATGCCCCAATCTGCGACTTTGCATCTGCCCACGATTTGCGAATGCGATAGATGTTTTTGACGGTCGGTTTTGCATCGGTCAAATACTTTTGTACTTTTGCCTTGAATGCGGACCAGTGCGGCAAAATATACAGCGGACAGGTCTTGTACGGATTTTTTGCGGTATTGAGATAATCCACAGTACCCGATTTTCCGTCCCTGACATTGAGCCAGTGGGTGTGGGTAAAGAGGTGGTTAATATCAAGATTGTATTTCTTCAGCAAAGCTGCCGCCAATCTTGCACAATTGCCCTCAGACTTCTTATCTGTCACATTATACGCAAATGACATAATGCACTCGATCGCAATTGTTCTACGATTGCCATTGCCACTACCATCAGCGGCGTGCCAGCCGCTCAGACTGTGGGGCAGATTCTGCCATGCACAGACATTGTCCACATAGTAGTGCACACGAACATCGTTCATGTTGCCGTTAACAGTGGAACGGGTATACTGCTCGGCAGGCGTTGTGCCTGCGGCAGTTGTAATCCAAGCCGTATTGTGAACGGTCACACCGATGATTTTGCCCTCCATAGAAGCAGAGGGCATTGCGATATGATTTGGATTGTGCTTTGTGAGTAAGTATTCATTTACGGTTACACCGTTCATTGTTGTGGTTGTATCAGGTTTCAGAATTGCCATTCTTATCATCCTCACTTTCTTTCAGTTGTTCCTCAGCTCTGCCTACCTTTGTTTGCAGAACGTCAATTGCTTTCTTGATTACCGGCGGATACGGAATTCCCATGAGTGTGGTATTCTCCACAATGGAGAGCAGCTCATTCAGACAGAAGCTGATGCACACGGTATCACGGATGTAATTTGTGCCAATGAGAATATTGATTCTCACGCCGACCACCACCATAAGAAGAATACAAAACTTCTTTGCAAGACCAACCCAGCCTGCCGTGCTGTTGAGTGTGCCGCTTTCGCTGTGTTTGGATTTGCCCATTGCCGCAGTTACAATGCCTGTCACAAAATCAATGCCCATAAAAACTACAAGTGTTGCCAATGCGGAATCCCAGCCGCCGAGCAGTGTGGTAATCACTCCTCCCACCACGCCTGCAATCATACAGATTGTTTCTTTCATAAACATCACCCTTTCATAAATTTGATAGATTTCACCATCGGATGGGAATTATCCGATGTGCCTTGGAAGGCAAGGTAATATTCTCCATCCGACACATTTTCCAGTGACTGCATCACTGAAATGGACGTATCGGAATAAAGCCATTGAAATGACAGTGAAACAGCATTGCCGTTTTGGATTTCTTCGTAGATGTGCCTTGCAAGCTCAGAGCCTGTCTTATCGGTTTTTCTCACCAGATAAAACTCGGCATTTTCCAACGCACCAACCACATAATTCAAAATCAAGTGCATGGCAGAAGTGATGAAAACAGGTGTCAGACACATCACAAATACCGTTCCTGCCCAACCAAAATCTGTTTGATTGACATGCAGTGCATAATCATTTTCGGCACAGCAGAAATGCGGATAACTCTCCGAAAAACCGGATAGAGAACGATAGCCGTCATTGTAATAGGTGTAAATATTTTCGCCGTATTTCTCAAGGGCATCTGTACCGGATTCAAATAAAACGGTATCGCTGACAGAACTTGTCTGTTTGATGAGATTTTCCAGATATACGGCATTTTCCGTTATCTTTTGCAGTTCCGCTTTGGTGGCATAGCCGGATAAATCCATATCATCTGCGTCACTTCCGTCTGCTCCTTTCAGCGATTCCAGCCACTCGGTTTCTGTTCCTGAAAAGCCGTGTTCCACTGCAATGATATATGCGGATTTACCGTCAGAGCCATTCACACCGTTTTTCCCATCCACGCCATTTTCGCCGTCTTTCCCTTTGAGAGAAGCAAGCCACTCTGCAAGTGTCCCTGTAAAACCATTCTCCACAGCAAGTTCATATGCAGATAAGCCGTCTTTTCCATCCTTGCCGTCTGCACCATCTTTCCCATGCTGCACTTCACCGATTTTCTGTAAAAGCTGTGTATACAAATCAGGCGTCGGCGGAATGGGAGAATCGGCATCCTCTCCCACAAATCCGGATGCACGAATATGTAGTGTCACCGGAACTGTTGTGGCACGCAGTCCGGATGTATTGTCAGCGTCATATCCGAATACGGATAGCTTTACCGCACCTGCATGAAGCTCCGCAGGCAGCAAACAGGACAGTCCGTCAGTGCAGAGCACACGGTTGTATGTTTCATCACATTGGGTAAACTGCACCACCTTGTGAAACTTCTTCCAGTCACCGTCAAATACAAATTTCAGTGTTACAAATGCAATCTGGTCGGAGGCAATCACTTCACGTTCCAGAATCTCAATTTTCTGTCCCTTTACAAGAAATTTCAGCATCATTCCTTCACCTCTTTCCATGTTTTCGTGCTTGTGACATATTCCATGTATCCATCAAGGCACTGGATTTTTGAAAGCGGAGATTCAATATCAACTGCATGGCTGTCCCAGTTTGTATTTTTCTTCACAGCTTTCCAGTCTGCAAGAGAACCCTCATAGGTAATTTGATTCAGGGATTCACAGTAATTGAAACAGCCGCCCACAATTTCTTTGACGTTTCGGGTAAGCGTGAGGTTTTTCAGTTTTGTGCATCGTACAAACATTCTGTCACTAATGACTTTGCCGCCATATCGTACCGTTTCAAGATACTGACACTCACTGAATGCCATTGCACCAACAGTTGTAACAGAGGACGGAACAGTCACAGATTTTATTGCAGTTCCTGCAAATGCATTCACGCCAAGTTCAGTAACACGTTCCGGAATCTTCAGTTCCGTCAAGCCGTTTAGACTCTGATGATAAATGTAACCGTCAATATGCGGCAGAAATGCAGCCTTTTTGATTGTAGTAAGTGTTGTCGGAAGTGATACTGTTTTTAAGTTATCACAATACTGAAAAAGTCGTTCTCCAATGGCGGTCACACCCTCTGAAACAATAACTGACTTGATATTTGCATTGTTTTGCAATGGTGACGGATTACTGTCAGTAGAATAATCGAACGTTGCTCCTGTGCCTTTGAGGAGTAGTCTGCCGTCTGAATAAAGCACAAAATTTACATTCTGACCGCATTTTCCGATAGAAACTACATCGCCTGTCATCTCATCAATTTTCAGCGTTAATTCGTTTATCTTTGTCGTTAACTGACTAACTGTTATATTGTAATCTTTTATCTGCGTCTGAATTTCAGAAAGCTGTGAAAGCATATCCGTGACCTTGCATTTGCCGAGAATACAGCGAACATATCCACAGTAATTGCTGTTTGCTCTGTAATCTGTAATGCTGAGTTCTGATGTGCCTGCATCAAGTCTGATAATGCAAAGGGTGAGATATTTTTTGTAATCTGTGTTCTGAAATCTTGGTATTGCAGGATCTGTGGCAGGTGTTCCGGCGAGAATTTCAAAGCTGACATTACGGACGTTTTCAGAAGTGTTGCAACAAATTC
>ERZ772870.552-NODE-552-length-39756-cov-6.403970_pt1 | contig 39756 bp, 29 predicted proteins | sample MGYA00511376_ERZ772870 | MGnify/ENA primary metagenome ERZ772870 (study PRJEB29015, sample SAMEA2737719) | human gut metagenome | biome: human gut; feature: human-associated habitat; material: faeces | place: China | collected 2012 ... | reverse complement strand
CATTTGTATACAAGTTTGTCGTACAGAAAAAACTGGATCGCGGTGTTATGAGCCAGATTTTTATTAACGATTTTAAAAGCAAAACCTTTATTAACTATGTATGGATGAAGAACAGCTTTTTCACTGAAAAAAACAGGGAATTCCTGGATATATGCAAACATTATCTTTCCAGTCTGGGAGATCTGAATTTATAAGAAGGAATGTGCCATGGCACATAGAACGAGGTTTCCTATGGCAGAAAACAGCCGCTCCGCAATCTTATTGATCGCGAAGCGGCTGTCGACACTTATGTTTTTGATAGTGGGTCTACGCAGATGCCAGCAGTCTTGATAAGAATGCCTTGGTCCGTTTATGCTGCGGGGCGGTAAAGATCTGCTCTGGCTTTCCTTCCCCAACCACATAGCCGTCTGCCATAAAGAGCACCCGGTCAGAAACATCACGGGCAAAGCCCATCTCATGGGTGACAATGACCATCGTCATTCCCGATTTTGCCAGCTCCTTCATGACGTTTAAAACCTCTCCGACCAGCTCTGGATCGAGTGCGGAGGTTGGTTCGTCAAAGAGGAGCGCTTTTGGCTGCATCTGTCCGCCGGAGAGAGTGACGGGCTTTACATTTCCTCCTCTTTTTCAGCTGTGCCCGCGGTAAGCCGGCACGTGATCAGTTGCCATATAAATAAAAACAAGGACGCATCCATCGTAAAAGAGATGCGCCCTTGCAATTATTTTCTGTTATGTTTATTCTGCTTTTCCTGAATTGATGCCAATTATACGTGCGGTTTTTCGATATGTCAACTGAAAAATCTGCCATTTGTGTTATATATTAAAAATTTTGTGTGATTTATATTAAAAAACGATATTGAAAGTGATTTGTTGGAAAAATTAAACAGAATGCGGTGATATATAAAAAAATATTCAGCGTATGATAAATATCTGATTTCGTACAAACACGACAATGAAAAAAGTGTAAAGTCAATTGAATTTATAGGATAAAATTCATATTTATGAAATAGCCGTGGCATGGAAACTTTGGAAAAACGCATTCCCCACCAGCGATAAACTCCGTTCCTTCCGTTTGACCAGACAGATACTTGAGTGGATCTGGGGCTGGGTGATGATCCGGCGGATCAGGGCGGGATCGGAATTTAAACAGAGGGCAGATTCAGGCGCGAGCGCGATGCCCAGCCCTTCGGACGCCCATAAAAGGGCGGTTCTGGCATCGTCGGCAATGCAGACGATGTTCGGTTCCAGCGCCTGTTCCTCAAAATATCCCAGAATCAGCGGCTGCCAGCGGCGGTAAAGGATGAGCGGCGCGCGGGTGAGGGCGGAGAGGGGAAGAGATGTGGGCGTATGGCTTTTTTGTGGTTCGGAAGCGTCGGATGCAGGCATAGGGTGGGAACTTTGAATCACAGAACCAGTATCGGATGGAGGAATGTCGGTCAGAAGGGCATTCGGGCATTCCTGGTAATGGCTCCAGATCATTTCGCGCCCGATCGCCAGAAATGCCTCCGGCGGCAGTGTCTGCATCTCCAGCCCGGCTTTGGCAAATGGCGTCCGGATCACGGCGAGGTCGATCTGGTTGGAGTGAAGCAGATCGAGCAGGTGGTAGGAATTGGACTCATGGAGTTCAAACAGGGCTTTGGGATAGGATCGCCGGAATGGGGCAAGATAATGCCGGGTCACAAATTCGACGGCGGAGGAGATGATGCCAAGGCGCACAACGCCCTGAATCTCCTGTTTCTGTGCAGTCAGCTCCGTGCGGGCAGTCTGGCTCAGATCGAGGATCGCAAGCGCCCGGTCATAGAACGTCTTTCCGGCAGGTGTCAGGCGGATGTGGCGGGAACCGCGCTCAAACAGCGTCACGCCCAGTTCCGCCTCCAGAAGCTTCATCTGGTGGCTGAGCGGCGGTTGTGAGATATTCAGTTTTTTGGCTGCCTGGGAAATATTTCCCTCGTTGACGATGGTGGTGAAGTAGGATAACTGGCGAAGTTCCATAAATGCTCCTTCCTGTTCGGATTCGTTGGAAAACTGTGTATATGGCAGATATATTATATAACAAAATCCGATAGAATAACAGGCAAACTATATTTTTTCGATATACATTCTATATTCGAATGGTATTTTTCAGGCTCCTTGAATTCTGGTATGATACATAAGCAGGTATATACTGGAAATTCCAGAGAAATAAAAGTGTAGCAATAATACGGAAGGGAGTGGGCAGAAATGAAAGAACTGCTGGATATGTTTCTGACGTTTGCCAGAATCGGAGGGTTTACCTTCGGCGGCGGATATGCGATGCTGCCGATGCTGCAGAAAGAGGTAGTCAATGGACGCCATTGGGCGACGGATGAAGAATTGATGGATTACTACGCGATTGGTCAGTGTACACCGGGTATCATCGCGGTCAACACGGCGACGTTTGTCGGTTATAAAAATCGGGGGATTCCGGGGGCAATTGCGGCGACACTGGGAGTCATTGCACCGTCGCTTGTCATCATTATGATTATCGCGGCGTTTATCTCGAACTTTATTGAACTTAGCTTTGTGAGCAGCGCCTTTGCAGGCATCCGCGCCTGCGTCTGTGTGCTGATCGGCAGTGCGGTTGTCAAGCTGGCAAAGAAATCGCTGGTTGATAAAGGCGCGATCGCGATTGCGGCGGTTGTGTTTGTACTGTCACTGTTTACATCGGTTTCTCCGGCGCTTCTTGTTGTCGTGGCGGGTGTGATCGGGATTGTACTGAAGGGCGGAAAGGGGGAGAAGAAATGATGCTGATACTTGAATTATGCTTCCGCTTCTTCTGCTGCGGACTGTTTGCGGTCGGCGGCGGTCTGGCGACCCTCCCGTTCCTTTACAATATTTCCAAGGAGACAGGCTGGTATACCTTTAGTGACATTTCCAACATGATTGCTGTCTCCGAGTCCACACCGGGACCGATGGGCGTCAACATGGCGACCTACGTCGGCTTCCATATCAAGGGGATTCTCGGCGGCCTGGCGGCACCGCTTTCGCTGGTGCTTCCGTCCGTGATTATCATCATAATCATCTCGAAGATTCTCGATAGGTTTAAAGCATCCGCGATCGTACAGAATGCCCTCTATGGACTTCGCGCGGCATCCACCGCCCTGATTGCGGCAGCCGGTATCGGCGTGGCAAAGATAGCGTTCCTCCATGTCGGCGAGGATGGCAGCCTGGTGCTTTCCAAGCTGTTTTCCATCATCAACTGGAAGGCGATCGTACTGGCGCTTGCGATCTGGTACGGCTTAGTCAAATGGAAAAAGCACCCGATCTTCTACATCGTGGCGGCGGCTGTGATTGGAATCGTGTTCCAGTTCCACTAGGGAAGATAGAAGAAAATAGAACCATTTCCAGAAGAGGTAGTGCAGTATCTGTATACTCTTTTGGGGTGGTTCTTTTTTTGTCATAGGAGGCTTCGACCTATGACAAAACGCTCTGCGGGATGCGTACTCACGCGAAGAAGAAACATGCCGCAAGCGGCCGCGCGAGAAGCCCGGATGTGTCAAGACACATGATTTGTTCATGGGACTTTCTTCATTTTACAGGAAATTGCGTCCTATAAAACAAAAAATACAAGAAAACGCGATCGTAAAGCGCAATAATAGTTAGAAACAGAACAAATAAAACAGAAATACACAACAATTACAAAAATATAATCAGATAAATAAAGAAAAATATGGAAAATAATTAGAAATAATGCTTGACAAAATGAAAATTATCTAGTAAAATAAAACCATCAAAAGAAACAGAGATAACCCCAACAAACGGTTACCATAGTTTCTAGGACGAAATAAGGAACAAGGAGGACGGTCCAATGGGATAGTTACTTACTAAAAAACATGATCATGGTTTTAAAAACCGAATTTATCAAATAAATAAAAAGATAAAAATCGGTATCGATGGAATCCATCATCATACAATCTCTAAAAGAGTTTACATAGATACATGTAATCAAAGGAGGAGATTCATATGAAAGGAAGAGGTCCATAGCACATTTAAAACAAAATATAAAAGAAAGAGAGGTTATATAGTGAAACTTCGGGATATTTCATAAAAGAGCTGTCTGATGACGAGAAAGTCGGACAGCTCTTTTTTTGTGCAATAGGAAATTCCTTGGAATTCCCCATTACACAAAAAGGCACATTCTTTGTTTTGTTTACAAAAAATCGAAGCAAGCGCAGCAGAAAGGTTGACGAATGAAGTCAAAAAGGATATTCTGGAGAATGAAAATTATATACATTACAAAATGAAGGGAATTGTTGGAGGTATCTATTTAAAATGAATGAAAACAACATGGTCATTAAAGACGCCAGAACATTGGGTCTGCCGAAGATGCTGCTTTTAGGTTTGCAGCATATGTTCGCGATGTTCGGCGCAACGATCCTGGTGCCGATTCTGGTCAATACCTATTTTGAGGGAGAGGGACTTTCGATTCAGGTAACGCTGATGTGTGCGGGTCTGGGAACACTGTTTTTCCATGCCTGCTCTAAGTTAAAAGTCCCGGCATTCCTTGGTTCCTCATTCGCATTCCTCGGTGGATTTGCGACGGTGGCAAATTTGGACAGCGGTATTTTTGCAGATATGACGATGGGCGAGAAATTGCCATATGCCTGCGGTGGTATCGTGGTAGCTGGTGCGCTGTACCTGATTCTGGCGCTGATCATCAAGCTGGCAGGCGTGGAGCGTGTCATGCACTATCTGCCGCCGGTTGTGACAGGTCCGATCATCATATGTATCGGTCTTTCGCTGGCGCCGTCCGCAATTGCCAACGCATCGACAAACTGGCTGATTGCGTTGATTGCGCTGGGAACCATCATCATTTTTAATATCTGGGGCAAGGGAATGTTCAAGATCATTCCGATTCTGATGGGCGTTGTGATCTCCTATGCAGCGGCGGCAGTTTTCCAGATGATGGGAATGACAAACCCGGACGGAAGTGCGATCCTGAATTTCTCAGAGGTAGCGACGGCTTCCTGGGTCGGACTTCCTCCGTTCCAGCTGTGCAAATTTGACCCGACGGCGGTCATGGTAATGGCGCCGATCGCGCTTGCGACGATGATGGAACATATCGGCGATATGTCGGCGATCTCCGCGACGGTCGGAGAAAATTTCCTTGCGGATCCGGGACTGCACCGGACGCTGGTCGGCGATGGTATCGCAACATCTCTGTCGGCACTCGTTGGCGGTCCTGCCAATACGACTTACGGTGAAAATACGGGCGTTCTGGAATTAAGCCGTGTTCATGACCCGCGTGTCATCCGGATTGCAGCTGTCTTTGCTGTGATTCTGAGCTTTATTCCGAAGATGGCAGACGTCATCGGTTCGATGCCGTCTGCTATCATCGGCGGCGTTAGTTTCATGCTATACGGTATGATCTCCGCGATCGGTGTCCGCAACGTGGTCGAAAACCAGGTGGATTTAACCAAATCCCGGAATCTGGTAATCGCTGCGGTGATTCTGGTCTGCGGGCTGGGATTCTCCGACGGTCTGACCTTTGAGGCGGCAGGAACTTCGGTTACTCTGACAGGTCTTGCGATCGCAGCGATTGCGGGCGTTCTGCTCAACGTGATTCTTCCGGGTAATGATTACCAGTTCGGCAAGAATTTACAGGGCGACATCAACCGCGGTGTGGCGATCAATCCGAATCCGAAGAAACGGCAGGAATAAAAAATATAAAAATTTTCAGTCCTAAAATTGGGACGAACCATTTCAGATGTATAATCCGCCTGCATTTCCACATACTACCCATAAGACACACGATATGGCAAACGTGGTATGCAGGAGGAAGAATCATGAAAGCTACAGGAATTGTGAGAAGAATCGATGATCTGGGTCGCGTTGTCATCCCGAAAGAGATACGCCGGACGCTGCGCCTTCGGGAAGGGACGCCGCTTGAGATATTCACGGACCGCGAGGGCGAGATTATATTGAAAAAATATTCACCGATGGTGGAGCTGGCGGCATTTGCCGTGCAGTACGCGGAGGCGATGGCGCAGTCCACGGGGCTGATGGTCTGCATCGCGGACCGGGATCAGATCATCGCGGTATCCGGGGGACCAAAGAAGGAATATTACCAGAAGACGATCAGCCGGGCGCTGGAGCTGGCAGTCTCCGAACGTCAGAATATCTGTGCGGCGCGGGGAGAAAAAGCATTTATCCCGATTACCTCGGATGAGGTGGAGGAGAGCAGCGCCGAGGTGATTGTGCCGATTTTGAGCGAGGGAGATGCGATCGGGGCGGTGATTCTCCTCAGCCGGGAGGCAAAGCAGGCGCTTGGAGGGGCGGAGATGAAGCTGGCAGCGACGGCAGCCGGATTCCTGGGACGTCAGATGGAAGGATAAAAAAGATAAATGAGATAAATCTGCCTGGAAACAGGCGGTGAGAGAAAAAAGAAGACGGGATCGATGGAAAACGTAAAGAGAGATAAAACTCCTGGGCGGTTGTCCATCGATCCTGTTTTTGATAGTCCTGTATTTGATAAAAACTGGTATTTGATATAACAGATATATCGAAAAGCAGACGAAAGCGCAAGGAAGTTCACAGATACTCCATGATTTTTCACAGAAAAAACACAGCAAGGCGCACGACAAACGCATGAGTAAATAAATTGTGAACACGCCCCCTTTTTTGTTAAAATTAAGAAAGAGAGGTTATATAGTGAAACTTCGAGAGATTTCATAAAAGAGCTGTCTGATGACGAGAAAGTCGGACAGCTCTTCTTTATGCCTCAATGCGTTTATGTGTGCAGAGGAAAGGGTTCTGCTGTTATTTTTTTGCTTTGACACGGTCTCCGCGCTCTGGAAGCAGAAAGATACAGATTAAAGAACTGATAAACAGCATGCTTGGATAGAACAGAAGCGGCATGACCTCAAAGGCAGACAGTTCATAGCCCAGCTCATGAACCGCCGATAATGCTACCAGCATCTGAGCACCGTAAGGCAGGATTCCCTGGGAGATACAGGAAAAGGTATCCAGAAGGGAGGCTGTCTTTCTGGCACTGATGCCATAATCTTCAGAAATTTCCTTTGCAATAGGGTTGGCCATAACGATAGCTACTGTGTTATTGGCAGTTGCGATATCCAGCAGGGTAACTAAAAGGCCGACACCAAACTGACCACCGCGTTTTCCACGGAAAATGCGATGAATAACGTTAAGAAGAACGTCGAAGCCACCGTTTTCACGGATCAGTGCACACATAGCTGCAACTAAGATGGCAACCATACTGGTCTCAAACATGCCGGAAGTGCCGGAACCCATGTTGGTAAGCATTTCCCAGGGAGTAGTCTGGCCGGAGCCCAGCATAATGATGGCACCGGATACGATTCCGACTAACAGAACGACAAATACCTGAATACCGGCAATGCCGCCTGCTAATACCAGAAGATAGGGGATCAGCTGAATCAGGTTGTATGGTTTTATGATGGCAGCTCCCGGATCCTGATGGAAGGAAACGACCAGGATAAGTGCCAGGGAAGCGATGGCAGCCGGAAGTGCGATGCCGAAGTTCTCACGGAATTTATCCTTCATAGCACATCCCTGACCGTTGCAGGCTGCGATGGTTGTATCGGAGATGAAAGAGAGATTATCTCCAAACATGGCACCGCCGATGACAGATGCGACGCAAAGGGCCAGAGAGAAACCAGAGGTCTCAGATACGGCAGTGGCAATCGGAACGATCAGGGTGATGGTTCCAACGGAGGTTCCCATGGAGGTAGAGACAAAGCACGCTACCACAAAGAGAACAGCAACGGAAAAACGGGCCGGGATAAGAGACAGCATCAGATAAGCAACGCTTTCAGCACTGCTTCGTCCTACGACACCGACAAAGGTTCCGGCTGTCAGGAAGATGAGAAGCATGGTGATGATGTTCTTATCTCCGATGCCTTGCCCCATCAGCTCCAGTTTCCGGTCAAAGGAAAGAGAACGGTTCTGGAAACAGGCCGTCAGGATCGCAAGCATAAATGCGACAACAATCGGAATGTTGTAAAAGCCCATCGGGATCTTCATGATATATTCTGACCAGATTCCTAGCCCCAGATAAAAGATCAGAAATACAGCGATAGGCAGAAGGGAAGATAGTTTTTGCTTTTTCATAATAATTTTCAGCCTTTCTATATGTTTGCCGTAATAGGCCGGATATACATTATTTGATCTTACCATAAGAATGGGATTCAGGCAAGTAAAGAAGACAGTGTAACTGTAATGAAAAGGTTGGCGAAAGCCTGTAAAAACGATATTCTGAAAGATGGAGAAAAGCATGCAAAAACGATAGAAAATATGATCGGAAATGAGATAAAAGCACAAGGGATTTCACAGATACTACACGGGTTTTCACCAAAAAATCACAGTGTGAAGTGCTTGCGTGTGCTTCACACTGTGATTTTGGCGATGCTTCGCATTTAAAATCGGAAAAATCTGCAGCCTAAACGGCATCGTACGGAATTTTCAGTTTAGAAAATTTCTATTTGCGAGTCGTAACGATTGTCGGTTCGGAATGTGAGGAAAAGTGCAAAAAACCTTGACAAAGCAAGGAGAAATGTATATAAATGTAAAGTAAGATTTGCGGGCATGTACGAAGAAAACTAAGAGGATTCATGTGCAAAGATATAAGCTAGGAGGAATATACGATGAACAAGACAGAATTAATCGCAGTTGTAGCTGAGAAAGCAGAGCTTTCCAAGAAAGACGCAGAGAAGGCAATCAAGGCTTTCACAGATGCAGTATCCGAGGAACTGGTTAAGGGCGGAAAGATTCAGCTGGTTGGCTTTGGTACTTTTGAGGTAGCTGAGAGAGCAGCTAGAGAGGGAAGAAACCCGAAGACCGGCGAGACCATGCCGATCGCAGCTTCCAAGACTCCGAAGTTCAAAGCTGGTAAAGCATTAAAGGATATGGTAAACGCATAATTATCTCAGACATATATGTGTGACAGACAGCCCTTCGTGATAAAATATCATGGAGGGCTTTAGTATTATAGGAGCGAAGGGATTCCGCCAGGATGAAAGTGCCCTGCAAGGGGCTATGGAAAGGAAAAATATGAGGCTAGATAAGTATTTGAAAGTGTCCCGCATCATCAAGAGAAGAACCGTAGCCAATGAAGCGTGTGACAGCGGACGAGTGATGCTGAATGATAAAGTGGCAAGAGCCAGCGCGGAGGTCAAGGTTGGGGATGTGATTGAAATTGCTTTCGGCAATAAATCGGTGAAGGTCCGCGTTACAAGCGTACAGGAGACCATCCGCAAGGAAGATGCCAAAGAAATGTTTGAATACCTGTAAAAATCCAAGAGACGTCAGTAAAAGGCGCGGAGGACGAAATGCCAAGAAATATAGAGCGGGATGAAAAAGAGGCGATGCGCCGGAAAGAACAGCTGATGGAAGCTGGATTCAGGCTGTTTTCGCAATATGGGATCGAGAATGTCAGTTTACAGAGGGTGGCGGACGCTGCGGAAGTGGGCGTTGCGACCCTATATAACTATTATCAGACGAAGGTCAAGCTTGTGATAGCGATCAGCGGAAAAATCTGGGGCGATCTCTGGAAGGAGATTCTGGAAGAAAAGGGACCGGAGATATTTGAATCATTCACGGCGTATCAGTACATTGAGTTTTATACGGACCAGATCATCCGGATTTACCGGGAACGCCCGGAAATACTCCGGTTCAGTAATAACTATAAAAACTTTATCTCCCGGGAGAAAGTCAAGGGGGAAGCGCTGGCTGAACATCTGGATGTTTTGAAGCCGGCAGGAGCGCTGTATCATAAGTTCTATGAGCAGGCGAGGAGCGATAAAAGCATCCGGACCGATATCCCGGAGCAGCAGTTATTTACAAGCGTTGCGATTGCGATGCTGGCGGTGGCTGAGCGCTATGCACAGGGAATTGTGTGGGCGGACGATCACAAGGAAGACCACACGCAGGAACTGGAATTTTTAAAAGGAATGCTCCTGACATGGTGCAGAACCCCGGAGAACCTGGGAAAACAATGATATAAAGAAGGGAAATAAAAAAAGAAGTCAAGAGAATGAGGTGCCCCCTCAAAGTTAGACTTTTACGAGACGACTTCGGTCGTCTCGTTTTTCTTTATGCGCTTAAAAGAACAGATTCTGTCTTGAATTTGTGAGAGTTGATTATTATAATATAAATATAGTGACGACTCATTTGTGTATACACACTTTATGACGGATAATCAACATTTCGAGAATGAGAGGAAAAAGCGTATGAGAAGGAGAAAAAGAAGAATCCTGGCAGCAGGAATGGTGGTAGTGATAACGTGCAGTTCATATGGCTCTGTGCCTAGAGTTTATGCGAACACGAATTTTTATCAGATCAGGGAGATCGAGAGTTTATCGGAACAGGTTCTGTATCAGAAAGTTCCCTATGGCACCCGGTATCAGGATCTGGAGATGCCGGACAGCATAGACGTTTTTGTCAGCGGGGGGGGGCAAACCGAAGATGTGCCTGACGCAGGGAGCGATGAGAATGTAGCAGCGTTTGCCAACCGCACAAATGATGATGCCGTGCTGGAAAAGACGGACAGTGAAGAGAATGGAGAAAAAGAAGATACCGAAGGAAAAGATACCGAAGGAAAAGATGCCGGAGAGAATAGCAAAGACAAAAGCGAAGGTGGAGAGGGCTTAGAGAAAGCGGAATCCGGTTCAGGTGAACAGGGAGATTCTGGGAAAGATGGAAATTCGGCGGAAAATGGGGACTCTCAGGATGAAAATGCAAATCCGGGGAACGGTGAATCCGATGAGAAAGACGATTCCGGTAAGACAGATTCCGGTTCTTCGGGTGGAAATGCCGATTTGAATGAAGATGCCGATTCTTCGAATGGAAAAACGGATGAATCGAAGGAAGATGTCAAGACGGATGAGAAAACCGAGGAAGAGATTGACGAAAAGGAAGGTTTCTGGCGAAAAGTAAGGGTGCGCTGGGTTCTGGATGAAGAAGAGAGCCAGGCATCCCGTTATGATGGGGAAAATCCGGGCATCTACCTGTTCCGTGCAGAGCTGAAAAGCAGCAATTATGAGGTAGATGAGGACGAACTTCCGGTGATCCAGATCACGGTCCTGGAAGAAGAGCAGGTGAAAACAACGCTGGAATTTGTACCGTTGGAAGAATCGATCACCGATCAGATTCTCCCGCTTGGAAGCAAAGAATCCGATATCCAGTTCCCGGAGACTCTTACCGTGCGTGAGACGATGGGAGAAGAAACCACCGAGCGGACTTTGTCGGGTATCACGTGGAAACTGGATGCAGAAAACAGCGACTATTCTGAATTTCGGGGCGGACTGGCACCGGAGGACTATTTTGACCGCTTCGATGAGGACGGTGAACCAGAAGAAACTGAAGAAAAGACCTGGGAGGGCTACGATAAAGCCAATGAAGAATACAATGGGGCGATCTATACCTATATTCCGGTGATTCCGGAAAGCGAAGAGATACCGGAAGACACTGCTTTGCCGGAGATCCATGTGCAGGTGGGAGACGCGGGGATTGCGTTGTATGCAGATGAAGGAATCACGGGAAAAGGTACGAAAGAGTATCCCTATGTGATTTGTAATGTAAAACAGTGGTTTACTGTTATGGGTAAAAACCAAAAGAATCAATATAATGGAAATCAATCCTCTGGTGTAAGTAAATATATTAGATTGGGGGCTGATATCGATCTAAGCGGTGAGTCGTGGGAGTCAAGAACACTAACGGCTGGTTTAGATGGTAATGGATATGAGCTGAGTGGAATTTCGCAGCCGTTGTTTAATGTTTTGGCGGGAACTGTTAAAAATTTGATTTTGTCCAATGTGACCATTACGGGAGATGGAAAGCATGTAGGAGCGATTGCGAGAACTGTAGGTGCTGATTCGCAGATTGAAAATTGTTATATCAGTGGCAGTCTTGCTACTACAGGAAATTGTGCCGCAGGTGGATTAATTGGACAGGTTCAGTCGGGGACGCTGGAAATTCAAAATTGTATTGTTAATGCAGAGATTGAAAACAAAGATAATAATAATAGGGAGTCTTTAGCTGGAGGCTTGGTTGGTTCGGTTAAAGTGAAAAATGGCACGCAGTTGAATATTATGAACTGTATTGCAATGGGAAGTGTTTCGACAAATTCAGGTCGCGGTGCAGGTGGATTAGTTGGTGGACAAGGAAAAACAGTTACAATTAATAAGAGCGCAGCATTGCAAGAAGAGATTTCCACAAACAGTTCGCAATACTATGTAGATAGAATTTTTGGCTATTTCGGTGATTATCAAGTTCATGTAGTTGGTGGACGAAATTTCGCCTATCAGGGTATGAGGGTTAAATGTGGTGAAACCCTTCTTGATAAAGAGAATGATAAAGATAGAAAATGGCCAGAGTTGCATCGTGGCGAGAGTGTTTTCAAACCAGACCTTTTAACAACCAATTTCTGGAAAAACACGATTGGCTGGGGAAGTGATGCGGAAAACTGGGAATTTGCCGCTAATCAGCTTCCGACGCTAAAGATGCAAAGAGATAATAAAGAAGTAATTATATTCTCCGGCGCAGACATACCAGAGTATCTTGAGGCAACCGAGACAAAAACAGGCTCAGTAAAGTCTGGAGAAACCGGAATCGCAGGCGCAGAGATTACTTTTAAGAAGGGCAGCAGCGAGAAAAAGGCGACAACAGGTTCAGATGGAACCTTTAGCATAGATCTTGCCAATGGAGACTATGACGTAACGATCAAAAAGACCGGATATATTACGGTTAGGACAACAGTTACGATTTCGGATGCCGATTTAGAAGCTCTTAATTTCACCATGGAAACAAACCCGGTTTCCATGCTTTCGGGACAAACTGTGACAGGAACTTTCCAGACAACCGATGCGGACACTGTCACGGCAGATGGAAAAATTGCGCTTACGTATACCAGAAATGAAGATTTACAGGCGGGGGATTTTAAACTTTCATCCGAGGAAGATGGAACGGAGTATGACGGAGTTACAATTCTTGGAGTGGACAATACAGAAAATGAAAGCGGTATAAAGATTCAATTTGCTAAATCGCTGAATCTTGGCAATACGAATAAAATAACCTTATATGTCCATTACAAGGGAAGTTCGATTGGTTCAATTGTGCTGAAAAAAAAGGTGAATCTTGTTCAGCTTGCGGCGCCTGCGGATGTCAAATGGGATGAGACAGTAAAAGGAAAGGCCGTCTGGAGTTCGGTTGCGTATGCATCGGGCTATAAAGTACAGCTCTATAAGGATGGTTCAGCACTGGGGGTTCCGGTTACACTTGGGGCGGGTGAAACCGGTTACGATTTTACCGCCCAGATTGCAGAGAGCGGAATCTATACGTTTGGAGTCCGGGCAACGGGAGATGGTTCAACCTATGGTGACAGCGAGGAGGCGACGAGTGGAACCTATGTATTTTCCGAGCAGACCTTAGAGAATGTCAAAACAGCGGCACAGGCAGCGCTGCAGGCGATGACGGTGACAAATGGGACAACAGCGGAAGAAATTTTGCAGGTTGTACAGAACGTTATCACAAATCAAAAAATTCATGCGGACTGGTCCGCTGAAGAAGGGTTCCATCTAACACCAGCAACGGATGGCAAAGAACCGGGACAAAACGGAAGTATCACGGGAATGATTGTTTTGAGCGATACCTCTGAGGGCGCGTCAACAGAAACAATCGAAATAAATCTTCCAATCGCGGCGAAGTATGCAATTACCTTTGCATCCGGACGCCAGGATTCACAGGGAGATGCGCCGACCCTGGGAAATGCCGCAGCCGGAACTGTGATTACGCTTCCGGAGAATACCTTTAAGGTATATGGCATGAATTTTAAAGGCTGGAGTGACGGAAGTACTACATATGCCAGCGGTGCAGATTATACAATGCCAAATAGAAATGTAGCATTTAAGGCGGTATGGGTGCAGGATCAGTGGGATGGAATAACGGCTGTGGAACCGACCAAAGACGAACATGGTTATTATCAAATTAGTACAGGGGCAGAGCTTGCGTATTTTAGAGATACGAAGATTTCAAACTGGAAAGCGAAACTGATGTGCGATATTGATATGGGCGGTCACGAGTTTACTTCGATTCCTAATGCCGGAGCTGAATTTGATGGATGCGGACATATGATTCGAGGCTTGAATGCGGTCGGCGAAGTTTATGTGGGATTGTTTCGAGCAATTTCTTCGAATTGTGAAATTAAGAATCTGACCATAGAAAATGCGGTGGTTAAAGCTTCCCGCGATGGGGCGAGAGTCGGCATCCTGGTTGGTGATGTATATGGTTCTCTGACGGTAGAAAATTGTTACGTCAGTGGAACAATCGAAACTGCAGATGGAACGAATAAGATTGAATCGGCAGGTGGTTTGATTGGAAATGTAAGGGGGAAGTATAATTATTCGGTAAATATTAAGTCCTGCTATGCAGATGCTGAAATCAAGGGAACCGCCAGCAGTGGCTTTGCAGGTGGTTTGGTCGGTTGGACCGGTGGAAGTACAACAATTGACAACAGCTATGCAGTTGTGGATATGGACATTGAAGCGGGAAATTCTATTGGTGGACTGGTAGGATGCGGAAATGACAGTAAAGTAAAGATCTCCCACAGCTACGCGGCAGGCGAAGCCCTGACAAAAAATCCCATTGGCGCATCCGTGGCAGGCATTTCCGCCAACGGTTCGATTTCCTCTTGTGTCAGCATTTTCCCGGAGATGCGATCGCTCAACCGGATTGGCGGAACAACGGGAAGCTGCCGGGATAACTACGGCTTTGCCGGCACAGTTGCGAGAAAATCAGATGGAACGATTTTGACCCCGGATCCAGATACGATGGGGGCAGACAAGCTATATGGAGCGGACGCAACGGCGGAAGACCTGAAAGATCCGGAATTTTATAAAAAGCTGGGCTGGAATTTTGATTCTACCTGGACGATGGATTCAACCGGCGAGTATGCTTTCCCGATTCTGAAAAACCAGACTTTACGTCCGGATCTGACGCTGGATCTGACACCTTCGGTTACCGGAATTACGCTGGATAAGACCAATGAGACGATTTACCCGAGAGGAAGCGTCCAGCTCACTGCGACCGTCGATGTGGCAAACGGAGCGTCCAGAGATGTGGAATGGAAAAGCAGTGATCCGGCAGTCAAGGTAGAGGACGGACGGGTAACTGCTGCGGATGTGGCAAAAGCGGGAACCTATACGATCACAGCCACCAGCGTGGCGGATCCTTCCAAGGAGGCAGTATGCAATCTGACAGTTGATACGGCGGAACACACCGTTACAGTAGAACGGGAGAATACGATAAACTCCCCGAATGCAGTCGTGAAAGCGTATGCATCCATGGATGATGCAAAAAAGGGAACAAATCCAATTTCTACGACAGGTAGTGAAACTAGTACATTTACATTTTCACAGAAAGCCGGAGAAAAAGTTTACCTTGCATTTACGGGTCTGGATCGGGATGATATCGTAAGCAAAGTAACAATTACCGATGCAAATGGTTCAAAGGTGGATGCGACTCTGTGCAATTTTGAAGATCCAACGGTATATTATTTTACAATGCCGTGCTCAAATGCTTCGGTGGAGGTTTCTTATGCAGTAAACTTAAATGCAACCCAGTATACCTGGTTCGTAGGACAGGAATGGGGTACCTGGGGAACGACGGCAGCCTTTGAAACCAAAGAGTGGAGTGGAGGGGATCATATTGGCTCTCTGGAAGTAACAAAGATTATCAATGGCAAGCTGTTTAAAGAATTTAATATAAAATCAATGTCGCTGTATAAGAAAGGTTCAGTTACACCGAACAAGGTAAATAGTAGAGCAGAACTTAAAAAGAACGGCGATTATTACATCGAAAAAGATAATACAACCGGTCTCCCGACTCTCTATGTATACTTAGATGGACCGGGCATGGTAGCTGTGGATATCGAGGTCCAGGATGATCTGAATGCAGTATTTTCAATTACGCAGAAGCCGGAAAGCAGTTCTTATTATACGCTGGACAAGCCTACGGCAAAAGCCGGGGAGCTGGTAACGGCGACCTTGACAGATGCAGGTGTTGAGCAGATGAAGGAGATGCAGAACAAGAATGCATGCCTTACATACAGCGGTGGTTTACTTATAGTTGTTTACCCGCCGAAATTTACCGAATCAGGCGGCAAATGGACCGCTTCCTTTAAGATGCCGGCGCAGGATGTTGAGACACATGTGTATTTTGGGGACAAAGATAAGGTTACACTGAATGGTACGGATAAAGAGGTTGATTACGATGGCACGCCGAAGTCTGTTGGGGATGGAATTCAGGCAACCATAGGCGAATATGATCTTTCGGAACAGTTTCAGGGTCAGTATGAGGTGCACTATGAAGGTGTGAACGGAACCGTTTATTCCAGCATGACACCGCCGATCAATGCGGGAACGTATTCCTGTAGGATTAAGATCCCGGACAGTAACGTAAATTATAAGAGTGATCCGATTACAGTGCGCCTGACGATCAAAAAAATAGCAACAAAGACCCCGAAAGCACCCCAGGCAGCAGCGTGGACAGACACCAGCGTGACCCTGAAAGCACCGTCTACATTTGTGGATGGAACCGCGATTCCGGCAGGATATGAACTGGAATACTGCGTGGATCAGGGAGAATGGCAGGATTCACCAGTATTTACCGGGCTGATGCCGGAAACGACTTACAATTTCTATGTGAGACTCAAAGAAGGTGTCAATACGACGGCATCCGCAGCCAGCGAGGCGGTAACGGTCCAGACAAAGAAAGCATCGTCTGACCCGTCCAATCCGACGAAACCCAACCCGTCGAACCCGAATCCATCGACCCCAGGCAATCCGCAGGGAACGACCACTTCCGGCCGCGACAGAAGTACCAGCACATGGGTAAAAGAGAGCACCGGATGGCGTTACCGCCTGTCAAATGGTACATATCTGTCCGGAAGCCTGGTTCTGGATCCGGTGACCGGCAGACAGGTTGAACAGGTTGTGTGGAAACAGCTCCGGGGCGCATGGTGGGCGTTTGGAGCCGATGGATATATCCGGACAGGCTGGGTCTATGATTACAGCGCAGGCAAATGGTACTATGTGGACGAAAACACAGGCATGCGGACGGGCTGGTATCTGGATCCGCAGGACGGCAGATGGTATTATCTGGATCCGGCAACGGGAGAGATGCTGACGGAGTGGCAGCTGATTCCGGATTTAGGCTATGTATACTTAAATCCGTATGCACCGCAGCCGACCTGGGCGTATGATGAAGCATTAAAAACCTGGGTTTACATGGAGGGCGCAGGACGTCCATACGGCTCCCTTTATATGGCTGAGTGGACACCGGACGGCTATTATGTAAATGCAGACGGTGTCTGGGAACCAGCCAGATAATCATTCATAAACCTGAAAACCTCCCAATATATTTAACAGTAGGCAGCTATAGGTTGGAAATATTGGGAGGTTTTTTGCATGGAAGAAAAATTGAATGCCAGACCTCACAAGCTGGAGCTTCTGAACCGGGAAAAGGGGAATGTGACGGGGATCCAGGATGTGGTGTCATTTGATGAGAACCAGATGATTCTCGATACAGACATGGGGCTTCTGACGGTGCGTGGGAAGGCGCTGCATGTGAGCCGTCTGACGCTGGAAAAGGGCGAAGTGGATATTGAGGGCGAGTTTGAGAGCTTTTCGTATTCTTCTAACGAGTCCCGCCGGAAATCGCAGGAGTCGTTCTTTGGACGGCTGTTCCGTTAGGCGGTGGCGGATGAGCGGGACGGTGAGAGGGGAAATATGGCTGCTTGGCGGCAGTGTGTGTACGGGAATTGCGCTGATGATGGTGTATGACGGGCTTAGGATCTTCCGATGGCTGGTGCGGCACGGCTCATTTTGGACAGGCATAGAGGATGCGGCGTATTGGCTCTTTGCCAGTTTTGCGACGTTCCGGCTTTTGTTCTGGCACAATGACGGAGTCCTGCGCGGCTATGCGGTGGCGGGTGTGCTGGGCGGCATGGTGTTTTATGACCGGACGGGCAGCCGTCTTTTGTTTGCGGTATTGAAAAAATGCAGCAGATGGATTAAAATAAAAGGAAGAGGCAAAAAAAGCCAGAAGACCGGAAAGGAACATACAACAAGGGGACAGGCAGAGAATCTGGAAAGGAAGTGAGATGAAGGTGCGTAGACAGATGTCAGAAGGCAGACCGGGTGGGAATGCACGGAAAAAGAAAAAGGACAATTTAAACAACCGGATGGCGCTTGTGGGCGTTACGATGGTAGTGCTGAGTCTGGCGGTTGCCGTGCACATCAAGGGCATCGATCTCAAGGAAAAGGATAGGAGTTATTCAATTCGTGAGGAAAATCTGGAGGCACAGGTTGCGAAAGAAGAAGAACGTGCCAAACAGCTTGAGGAATACCGCGTATACGTGCAGACCAAGCAGTATATCGAGAAGGTAGCGAAGGAGAAGCTGGGACTTGTAAACCGCAATGAGATCCTGCTCAAACCGTCCAATTCGAATTAGGCTTGCGGTGCATCATAGAATGTCCGGGGCATGCCACACAGGGGAGCGGCATTCCTGGATGTGTCGGAAAATGTCGAAGTTTTCCCTGATTTTGCTCCGTCCGTTTGACAAATATTTCCCTCCAGCCTGTATATAATGGCGTTATACAGGTTAGGAGGGATTTTTGTGCTTAAACGGAGAACTTTACATAGAGATATGGCGGATGTCAACGTCTACACGGCAAGACGTTTAAAGAGCATGGCACTGTCACTGGGTGGTCTGGCGCAGGCGTTTGCGGATGAGATCGGCGGGCAGGGGCATCTGACGAAGGAGGACGGACTGGCGGCAATGCAGACGGCGGCGTCGGCGGTATGCGGCGATTGTACACGGTGCAACCTGTATTATGGCAACCGCCGGGACGACAGTTATTATCTCTATTATCTGCTTCGGACGTTCGAGCAGAAAGGGAAAATCGACCTGGAGGACATGCCGCGCCTGTTTCATGAGATTTGTTCCCAGAGAGAGGCATATTTGCGGGAATTGAACCGGAGCCTCGGCCGGGCGACGATGAATCTGGGGTGGAAAAACCGTTTTCTGGAAAGCCGGGATGCGGTGATCGTCCAGTTCCGGGAGCTGGCGGCGATTTTGGAGGAATTTTCCAACCAGATGGAGCAGGCGTCGGATGTGACGGCATCCTGGGAGGAGATGCTTTCGGGGATACTTCGCAGAAGCCATCTGCGCGTGGACAACATGCTGGTGCTTCAATATGAAAATCAGCAGAAGGAGGCGTTTCTCACACTCCGCAGCGTCAACGGGCGATGCATGACGGCGCGGGATGTGGCGGAACTTCTGGGACGCGCGATCGCCGGAAGCCACTGGAGTGTGGCGAAAGACAGCAAAAGCCTGATCACCCGCAATGCGGCGACCTTCCGTTTTGTGGAAGAAGGTAAATACCGGATGGTGTACGGCATGGCGTGCAGCCCCAGGGAGGGTGAACCGATTTCAGGCGATACGTGTACGGTGCAGACCGGGCTTCCTGGACAGGTGATTATGAGCCTGTCGGACGGCATGGGAAGCGGCAGAAGCGCCAGTGAGGACAGCGAGAAGGTCATTGAGCTGACCCAGCGCCTGCTGGAGACGGGATTTTCGGCACGATCGGCGCTCAAATTGGTAAATACGGTGCTTTTGCTGGCGGGCACGGAGCAGAATCCGGCAACAATCGATCTATGTTGTATCGATCTGGGGACAGGTGTGCTGGAAGCGATGAAGCTGGGCGCGGTGCCGACCTTTATTCTGGGGCGTGAGGGTGTTGAGTTTCTGGAAGCAGGCGGGCTGCCGATGGGAATTGTACAGAACGCGGAGCCGGTTCTGATGTCGCGGAAAATGTGGGACGGCGAGAAAATCATTATGATAAGCGACGGCATTCTCGAAGCGATGCCGGGGGAACACAAGGAAGAGACGTTCATGGAATTTGTATCAAACCTTTCCGGCGGCAACCCGCAGGAACTGGCAGAACAGATCCTGGCGTTTGCGTCCGGGCTTTCGGACGGGGGTGTGGTGGATGACTGCACCGTGTTGGTCGGGACGGTGCTGGAACGTGGGTAGTTACTGGGCACGTATGCGTGAACAGTAACGTAGAATCTGGCAGGTTGAGAAATAGGGGGAGATCCGTTATACTGTGAAGGTACTGAACAGTTATGAGTGGATTTATTTTTAAGAGGGATAAAAAGAAATATAAAAGAATGCAGAAACAAACAGAAATTTATATGAAACAAAATCATATGGTTGAGCTGGGGGATGGCGTTCTGGTCGGTTTATCCGGGGGAGCGGATTCCGTCGGTCTTTTGCTGGTGCTCTGGAAGCTGCGGGAGACGTTTCAGATTTCCCTGCGGGCGCTCCATGTCCATCACGGGCTGCGCGGCGCGGAGGCGGATCGGGACGCGGCATTTTCACGGATGCTGTGTGAACGGCTGGAAATTCCTTTTTATGAGTTCCGCATCGATGCGGCAAAAGAGGCGCTTGACCGGAAATGTTCCATCGAGGAGGCGGGACGACTGGCACGGTACCGCCTGTATGAGGAGACGGCGCGGGCGTGGGAGGAAGAGATTCGGCGGGTTCACATCGCCACCGCCCACCATGCGGATGATAATGCGGAAACGGTTCTTTTTAACCTGTTCCGCGGAAGCGGTCTGACCGGGCTTTCCGGCATTGCTCCGGTGCGGGGGCGCATCATCCGTCCTCTTCTCTGGGCGCAGCGGAGTGAGATTCAGGCATGGCTGCGGCAGCAGGGACAGGACTGGGTCGAGGACTCGACGAACCAGGAGAGTGAATACAGCCGCAACTGGCTTCGGAATGAACTGCTTCCGGCGGTAAAAGAGCGCCTGAATGCACAGGCAGTCCGTCATATCGACCAGGCGAGCAGACGCATCCGGCAGGCAGATGCCTATCTGGAAGAGGTGGCAGAAGAATGGCTTCAAAAGCATGCACCGGACGGAAAAGCGGATGCAGGAGCGCTGGCAGAACAGGCGGAGATTGTGCAGGGTTATATCGTGCGGCGGTTGTTTTTAAAGAGCAAAATGCCGCTCCGGGACGTGACGGAGACGCATGTGCAGGCGGTGCGGGAACTTCTGCATCAGGGAACCGGAAAGAGTATTTCGCTGCCGCATGGGTTCCGGGCGGTGAATGTATATGGATTTCTTGAAGTGCGCCCGCTTAGTCATCCAGGGGAAAGAAAAGAGGTTTTGCTTCCGGGCAGCCAGGATGAGAATCTTTTGCAGATGCATATTTTCCCCTGTGAAAATGGGGATGAATTTCCGAAAAACCAGTATACGAAATGGTTTGACTATGATAAAATAAAAGGTACCTTATCGCTGAGACACCGGCAGCCGGGGGACTACCTGACACTGCCGTCCGGTGGTCGGAAAACACTGAAATCCTGGATGATTGATGAGAAAATTCCGAGACAGGAGCGGGAGCAAATCTGGCTTCTGGCGGAAGAAAAACATATCCTGTGGATAGTGGGGCACCGGATCAGCGCATATTATAAGATAACAGAACAGACAAAAACCATCCTTGAGGTGGAATTTAACGGAGGAAAAAGCAGTGGCTGATAAGATTCGTGTATTATTAACGGAAGAAGAAGTAAACAAGAAGATCAGTGAGGTGGCAGCACAGATCAACAAAGATTATGAGGGAAAGGAAGTCCACCTGATCTGTATCTTAAAGGGCGGCGTATTCTTTACCTGCGAACTGGCAAAACGCCTGACTATTCCGGTTTCCCTGGATTTCATGTCCGTATCCAGCTACGGTTCCGACACCAAGTCAAGCGGTGTGGTAAAGATTATCAAGGATCTGGACGAGCCGCTGGAGGGCAAGAATGTCATCATCGTGGAGGACATCATCGATTCCGGACGCACCCTGGCATATCTGATCGAGGTATTAAAACAGAGAAATCCGAAAAATATCGAGCTGTGCACCCTGCTTGATAAGCCGGAGCGCCGCGTGAAAAAACAGGTTCAGGTTAAATATACCTGCTTTACAATCCCGGATGAGTTTGTCGTAGGTTACGGCCTGGATTACGATCAGAAATACCGCAACCTGCCGTACATCGGTGTTGTGGAAGTATAAGGAGGAAGCCAGTTGAAACAACGTCAGTCGATGGGAGGCGTGGGGCTTCTGATCCTCATGCTGCTCGTTATCATGTTTTTCTCGTTGAAAGTCCCTGGAATGGCGACGGAGCGGGAATTAAGCTATCCGGAGTTCATGGTATATCTGGAGAATAAGACCGTAGAGAGCGCACAGATCCGCCCGAACCGCGAGGTGCCGACCGGTGAGGTTGTTTTTGAGACAACCTCCGGCGACCGGGAGGAATTCAATGTGCTGGATGTGAAGGAAGTAGAGATGGCGCTGCGCAAGGCGGGGGTTCCGTACACGACCACCAGCGTCCGCCAGGATAGCTATTTTATGACGGTGATCTTGCCGATCGCTTTGTCCGCAGGCGTCCTGATCTTCCTGTTTATGTTTATCAATTCCCGTTCCGGCGGCGGGGCAAATGCCAAGATGATGAATTTTGGACGCAGCCGTGCCCGGATGGTATCGACCAGCAAGGTCAACTTTACCAAAGTTGCCGGTCTGGAAGAGGAGAAAGAGGAACTGGAGGAGATCGTAGATTTCCTGAAAAATCCGCAGAAATACACCGGCGTCGGGGCGCGCATCCCGAAGGGCGTGATCTTAGTCGGACCTCCAGGAACCGGTAAAACCCTGCTTGCCAAAGCGGTGGCGGGTGAGGCAGGCGTTCCGTTCTTCTCGATTTCCGGTTCGGATTTTGTTGAAATGTTCGTCGGTGTCGGCGCATCCCGTGTCCGCGACTTGTTTGAGGAAGCCAAGAAAAATGCCCCGTGTATTGTCTTTATCGATGAGATCGATGCGGTTGCCAGACAGCGTGGTACCGGCATGGGCGGCGGTCACGACGAGCGCGAGCAGACGCTCAATCAGCTTTTAGTTGAGATGGATGGTTTCGGCGTCAATGAGGGCATTATTGTCATGGCAGCGACGAACCGTGTGGATATTCTCGACCCGGCGATTCTGCGGCCGGGCAGATTTGACCGAAAGGTGGCAGTCGGACGACCGGATGTCAAGGGTCGCGAGGAGATTCTCGGCGTCCATACGAAGGAAAAACCGCTGGGCGAGGATGTGGATTTACACCGCATCGCGCAGACAACCGCTGGATTTACCGGAGCCGATCTGGAAAACCTGATGAATGAGGCGGCGATCAATACCGCAAAAGAGGGACGTAAGTTCCTGACCCAGACGGATATTGAGAAAGCCTTTATTAAAGTGGGAATCGGCGCTGAGAAGCGCAGCAAGGTAATTTCCGAAAAAGATAAGAAGATTACCGCATACCATGAGGCGGGTCATGCGATTCTGTTCCATGTCCTCCCGGATGTGGGACCGGTTCATACCGTTTCGATCATTCCGACCGGCGTTGGTGCGGCAGGTTATACGATGCCGCTTCCGGAGCAGGATGAGCTTCATATGACGAAGGGCAGAATGCTTCAAAATATCATGGTTTCGTTGGGCGGACGAATCGCCGAGGAGATTATCTTTGACGACATCACGACCGGCGCTTCCCAGGATATCAAGCAGGCGACCTCGATGGCGCGCGCGATGGTAACCGAGTACGGTATGTCAGAGAAACTGGGCATGATCAACTACGGCGGCGACAACAACGAGGTCTTTATTGGCCGTGACCTGGCGCATACGAGAACCTACAGCGAGGAAGTGGCGAGCGAGATCGACAGCGAGGTAAAGCGCATCATCGATGAGTGCTACGCCAAGGCAAAACGGATCATTCTCGACCATGAAGATGTGCTTCATTCCTGCTGTGCCCTGCTGATGGAGAAAGAGAAGATCGGCCAGGCTGAGTTTGAAGCGCTGTTTCAGGATGGAGAAAAGCCGTCAGGGGAAGCTGAAACTCCGGTGACAGAAGCATAAAAAGTTGAAAGCATGAGACAGGTCTGGAAATAAGCCTGAAAAAAGGTGCCAGTCAGCTGCCAGAATGTGCGGGAGACATCCCGGACAGCCATCGGATAGATGGAAATGGCAGTGGCGGCACCTTCTTTTATGCAAATTTCAGGCGGATTTTGCTGGACATTTCTGGAAAGAGCGTTGATTTGCACAAAAAAGAAATCGAAATAAAACGATGTTTGTGCACACTTATTTCCGCTCCTATGCTATTATAATAGACGTAACCCCCCCCAATACATTATATAGTTTTTGCTACACCCCATAAAACGAAATACCTTCTCCTAAAAAGGTCAGCTACCCCGCTGACCTTTTTTATTTCATAGGAAATTACGTCCTATGAAACAAAAAACGCTCCGCGAGGATGCACACTCGCGCGAAGCAGAAACATGTCGCAAGCGACCGCGCGAGACGCCCGAATGTGCCAAGGCACATTCTTTTTTATTACCTAAAATTAGGGGCGTGAAAATAACTTGTGTAATTTTGGGAAATCCTGTAAAATATGGGCAGAAAATAACATGATTGTGAAAGCGGTGAAACCGCTGGAAAGGGAAACAGATGGAGCAGATCAATCGCGACGCGCTATTTTGCGACGAGACAGAGGATTACCGTTGTCCTTCGGAGGCAGATGCGGGTGAAGTCGTCACATTTTATTTCAGAACAGAGAAAAATGGAGCAGATGCGGTTGTACTGCTGGAATATGACCCGGAGACCGGGGCGCTTTTGCAGGAGTGGCAGATGAAACGGCTTTCGTGGGAGTGCTGTGCTGGCAGCGTTGGGAACGGTGCAGATACAAATCGAGGCATAGATGGTAGCGGTATGGCTGACAAGTCAGACAGCCGTTTTGATTACTACAGCTGTGCGCTGACTCTGGGAACGAAAACATTTTCGTATGTATTTCAGGTGACCTGGGGCGAGAACGTCTGTCTTTACAACCGGATCGGGCTGACAGAGGATGCGGCGGCGCACCCGTTTCGCCTGATTCCGGGATTTCATGTGCCGGAGTGGAGCAAGGGCGCGCTGATGTATCAGATCTATGTGGATCGGTTCTGCAACGGCGATCCTACAAACGATACGGAAACCAATGAATATATTTATCTGAAAAAGCCGGTCACCCGGGTGACGGACTGGAAGGAACCGATCAGTACACTCGATGTGGGACGGTTTTACGGCGGTGATCTGCAGGGTGTTTTAGATAAACTTGATTATTTAAAGAGTCTCAAGATAGAAGCAATCTACTTAAATCCGGTATTTGTATCACCGTCGAACCATAAGTATGACTGTCAGGACTACGACCATATCGATCCGCATTATGGAGTGATTCTGGAGGACGCAGACGGACTGGTGTGCCCGGAAGATACGGACAATGACCGCGCACATAAATATATGACGCGGACGGCGGATGAGCAGAACCTGGAGGCGAGCGATGCCTTTTTTGCCCGCCTGATTGAGGAAGCGCACAAGCGGGGAATCCGGGTGCTGGTGGACGGTGTGTTCAACCATTGTGGTTCTTTCAATAAATGGCTGGATGCGGAACTTCTGTACCAGCACGCGGGCGGCTATCCGCAGGGGGCATATGTCTCGGAGGACAGCCCGTATCGCTATTTTTTCCAGTTCCACAATGAAAATGCCTGGCCGTTCAATGACAGCTACGACGGCTGGTGGGGACACGCGACGCTTCCGAAGCTTAATTACGAGGAAGCGCCGGAATTGTACCAGTACATTCTGGGGATTGCGAAAAAATGGGTGTCGGCGCCGTTTGGAGCAGATGGCTGGCGGCTGGATGTGGCGGCAGATCTGGGGCGGAGCGCCGGGATGAACCATCAGTTCTGGCGTGATTTCCGCGCGGCAGTCAAGGAGGCAAATCCGGAGGCGGTCATGATCGCGGAACATTACGGCAGCCCGTATGACTGGCTGAAGGGCGATCAGTGGGATACGGTCATGAATTATGATGCGTTTATGGAGCCGCTGTCATGGTTTCTGACCGGGATGGAGAAGCACAGTGACGAAGAAAATCCGGCGCTGTTTGGGGATGGATGCGCCTTTTTTGAGGCGATGCGCTACCATATGAGTGAAATGCCGACGGCTTCCATGCAGTGTGCGATGAACGAGCTGTCCAACCACGATCACTCCCGCTTTATGACGCGGACAAACCGCCGGGTGGGCCGTCTTGCGTCGGCAGGTGCAAAAGCAGCGGAGGAAGGCATCAGCTATGGCATTTTCCGCCAGGGTGTTGTCATGCAGATGACCTGGCCGGGCGCACCGACGATCTATTACGGCGACGAAGCGGGCGTCTGTGGATGGACCGATCCGGACAGCCGCCGGACGTACCCGTGGGGCGGGGAAAACCTGGAGCTGATCGAGTTCCACCGCTACATGAGCGGCATCCGGAAACGCTGTCCGGCATTTAGAAATGGTTCCCTGAAAGAGCTGGCGGCGGGAGATGGCTATATTGCCTATGGACGTTTTCAGAGTGCTCAGAGAGCTGGCGGCGCGTGCTGCGGCGTGACGGCGGTCAATACAGGTGATGACTGGCTGACGCTCAAGATTCCGGTCTGGCAGATCGGCGCGCGCGACGGGGCGGTCCTGCGCCGGGAAATGATGACCTATGAGGACGGTTACAACGCCGGACAGGTTGAACATGAGGTAAAGGACGGATATATCGAGGTGAAAATCCCACCGGTCGGAAGTATCGTTTTGACGGGAAATGATACGGCATTGTAGGAAATGCGGCTTCGACAAGATATATGATTTCTGGCAGTTGAACGAGAAGAATCAAAAGCAGGAAAAAATGGAAATAAAAATATTAAATAAAATATATAAAAACACTTGCTTTTTTGAGACAGTCATGTTATAATCTTCAACTGTCAGAGCAATTTTGGATGGGTTCCCGAGTGGCCAAAGGGGGCAGACTGTAAATCTGTTGCGTCTCGCTTCGGTGGTTCGAATCCACCTCCATCCATTTGGCTTTGTGCCAGTCATGAGTAATCATGATGCCGGCGTGGCGGAACTGGCAGACGCACAGGACTTAAAATCCTGCGAGGGTTAAACTTCGTACCGGTTCGATTCCGGTCGCCGGCAGTATCGGGAACAGTTTTTAACTGTTCCCGATTTTGCGTTATACGGACGTATTTGCAGCGTTGGTTTATATCAGGATATAGAAATCCTGTCATAAACCGGCGCTTCTTTTGCATATAATACAAAGCAAAGGAGTGAAAACATGTCTGCATATCATCGGTTAATATCATATATCTATGCATACGAGGGCGGAATCAAAGGGAAAAATACGGGATTTGCGAAATTGGAGACGCGGGGAACTTCCTGCCGGATTCAGGTCAGCGTCCGCCGTGTCTTTGCGGGCGGCAGCCCGATCGGCGTATACCTTCTGGCAGGGCAGGAGGAGATCCGTATCGGCACCCTGTTTGTCCGTGGCGGAAATGGGGAGTTCCGTGCCGTCGTCAATTGTGAAAATATTGAAGGAAGCGGCTGCAATATGGAAGAGTGCTGTGGTCTGACTCTTCATGAGACGGACAGCGCATGGCGTGCCTATACGACGATCTGGGAAGATGCCGTCGCGCATGCGGCAGAGGTTGAGCTGGCGGATGTGACTGCTGAGAAAGTGCGGGAGCAGGAAGCAGAGAAGGAAGGCGCAACGCGGAAACTGGCAGAGAATGTAGCTGGGGAAGTGAACAGCGCGTCTGTAGGGAAAGAAAAATTGGATGAGGCGTCAGAACTTACCCGGTCGGGAGAAATGGAGAGTCAGGACACATCCACGGAGACAGAGAAGAAAGAAGCTGTGAATATAAACGAAACGGACTTCGGAATCAGCCAGCCCCAGCCAGAAAAGCTGGAGGATTCAAACCTGGAGATTTTCGAGGACACGGAAACCATGGAAGTGGTTCCAGATATCTCAGAAACATCCGATCATCAAGAGGCAGAAGTTGTTCAGGAAACGCAAACGGAAACACCGCAAGAAAGTTTTCAGGAATCCACTCAAGAAGTGCAAACGGAGACACCGAAGGAAAGTTTTCAGGAATCCTATCAGGAAGCACAGACAGAAGCACGGCGGAAAGATTCTCAAGAATCCACCCGGGAGGTCCGGAAAGAGGCGCTTCCAGATTCTCCACCAGACCATCAAGAAGCATTTCAGCCAGGCTCTCAAAATCAAAAACAACCGCAACCAGATTCTTCCAAGGAATTTCCCAAAGAAGATCCCGCCGAGACTCTCTGGGACCGCCTGCGCGTTACCTATCCGAAAGTAACCGCCTTCGAATGCGCCGACGGCTGCGAGATTCTGGTAATCAAACCGCAGGATATCGGGCTTCTGCCGCGGGAAAACTGGGTGTATGGAAATAACAGCTTTCTTCTGCACGGTTACTACAACTACCGATATCTGATTCTGGCGAGACTGGGGAAACCCGGCGAACGGGGGCGCTACATTCTGGGCGTGCCGGGACATTATGGAAACAATGAAAAATATATGGCGGCGATGTTCGGCTTTGACCGTTTTGTCCGTTCCACCCGCCAGCCGCCGCGCGACAGCCGGTTCGGGTATTGGTATACGGATTTGAATTTTACATAAAAGCCGGTTGATCCTTTTGGAGAACTCTTGACAAAGGATAGCTTTTCTGGGTAGGATGGACACGGGTCAAATGCTTTCAGGTGTTTGGTTGGCAGCGGATCAAACTTGTCGGGAAACTGGGATAAGGATGCCTGTTGTTGGAAGCGGATAAATTTAAACGGAGGAAAAAACAGTGGCAGCAAAATTGACACGGGAAGAGAAATATATGAAAGCGGCGATCCGCGAGGCGAAGAAAGCCTGGGCGCTCGGAGAAGTGCCGATCGGCTGCGTGATCGTGTATGAGGACAAAATCATCGGCAGGGGTTACAACCGCCGGATGGTCGATCATAGCGCGCTGGCACATGCGGAGATCGCGGCAATCAAAAAAGCGTGCAAGCGCATGGGCGACTGGCGCCTGGAAGAATGCGAGCTGTACGTGACGCTGGAACCGTGCCCGATGTGCGCAGGGGCGATCGTGCAGGCGCGGATTCCAAAAGTTTACATCGGTTCCATGAACCCGAAAGCCGGCTGCGCCGGTTCGGTACTGAATCTTCTGGATGAAAAAGGATTCAATCATCAGGTGGAGACAGAAGAAGGACTTTTGGGCGAGGAATGTTCGATGATGTTGAAAGAATTTTTCAAAGAATTGCGTGAAAAGAGAAAAAAGAAGAAAGAAGAAAAAGCTGGTGAATGATTTCCACCAGCTTTTTGCATTCCATATTTTCCGTTCAAACCGAAAGGTACAGTCCTTATTTGATTACGTGGATCCAGCCCTCCGGAGCTTTGATGTGACCCATCTGGATGCCGGTCAGTGTCTCATAGAGTTTCTGGGTAACCGGACCCATCTTCTCCATACCTGCCGGGAAGCAGATTTCCTTGCCGTGGTCAACGATCTTGCCAACCGGGGAGATAACAGCTGCGGTACCGCACAGACCGCACTCTGCGAAATCTTTTACTTCGTCTAAGTATACTTCACGCTCTTCGGTCTCCATGCCAAGGTAATCTCTTGCAACCTGCAGGATGGAACGGCGTGTGATAGACGGAAGGATGCTGTTGGACTTCGGAGTTACCAGCTTGCCGTCTTTGGTGATAAAGATAACGTTTGCGCCGCCGGTCTCCTCGATCTTGGTACGTGTCTGCGGATCCAGGTAGATGTTCTCATCGAAACCGTTCTTATGAGCATCTACGATCGCATGCAGGCTCATCGCGTAGTTTAATCCGGCTTTGATGTGACCGGTTCCGTGAGGTGCTGCACGGTCGAAATCGCTGACGCGGATGGTGATCGGTTTAGCGCCGCCCTTGAAGTACGGACCTACCGGTGTACAGAATACGCGGAACTGATAGATGTTTGCCGGTTTAACGCCGATGATGGAATCATAACCGAACATATACGGGCGGATGTACAGGGTTGCACCGGAACCATACGGCGGTACGAATGCTGCGTTGGCTTCTACTACTTTTGTGATGGCGTCTACGAAGCGCTCCTTCGGGAATGGCGGCATTTCAAGACCTTTTGCGGAATTTTCCATACGCTCGCCGTTTAAGTCAGGACGGAACGTAACGATATGGCCGTCCTCGGTCGTATACGCTTTCAGACCCTCGAAGCAAGTCTGTGCATACTGCAGAACACAGGCACATTCATTCAGGGTAATATTCGGGTCGGAGGTAAGGGCGCCTTCGTCCCAGGAACCATTCTGATACATGGAAACATAGCGGTAATCCGTTGGCATATAGCCGAAACCGATGTTGCTCCAGTCGATATTTTTCTTTTCCATAATCGTTGCTCCAATCTTACAGAATTTTATGATTTAGTAACTGTTTGACTTTTTGCAGTCGCTAGATTTATACCTATTATAATGATTTCTTTCTTCTGTTGCAAGATTCTGGGATAAAAAATGATAAAAAAACAATAAAATTTATTCTTGTGTATTTTTATACAATGCTTGTTAGTCAAGCTCCGGCTTGACAAAACGGCGGCTGCCATGTATACTAAACAGGCTGACGGTCTGCAGGTCATTCCGTCATATAAGACCAAGTCATAAAGTTTCCGCACAGCCGGGGAGTTAGCGGTGCCCTGTACCTGCAATCCGCTATAGCAGGGGTGTTGTCCGACCGAGGGCGTTTTTACTGTGGGGCTGCCCCTGAAAAGTGGCGTTGAAGTCTGGGTCTTGCGCAACAGAAATCTGTGAACCGTGTCAGGGCAGGAATGCAGCAGCACTAAGCAGAAGCTTCTGTGTGCCGCAAGGCAGCCTGGACCGAGTTAACTGTCAGGGTAACGTCCATGGCATACGTTCGAAGCCGGGCGTGCGGATTTTTTTATTTCATAGGAAATTGCTTCCTATGAAATAAAAAATAGAAAATAATAGATACAGAAACAAGCATTTTTGCAGGTGTGTGAATATAGCCGGGATATGTGGAATTTGATTTGCCAAGGGGTAGGAATACCGTGCCGGAGCAGATTAAAAGCGCGTATCCCGGTATTTTTATGTCTATGATATTTGTAAGGAATTTTTTCTTGCCCGCGGGATATGATTGTATTATAATTACAAAATGGGTGTAGTTTATCCTGATATGGGGGTTGTTGGAAACTTAGAATAAGGGTAACTGTGAAGGTACTGGACGGTTATGAAGAAAGGGAAAGCGCTCATGAGAAGAATCGGTATGTTAACCAGCGGTGGCGACTGCCAGAGCTTAAATGCGACGATGCGAGGCGTGGCAAAATCGCTGTACAAGATGTTCGATGACATAGAGATAGTTGGATTTGAAGACGGCTATAAAGGTCTTATGTATGCAGACTACCGGATTATGAAACAGTCGGATTTTTCCGGGATTCTGACACGCGGAGGTACGATTCTGGGAACTTCCAGACAGCCTTTCAAGCTGATGCGGATGCCGGACGAGAACGGTCTGGATAAAGTGGAAGCGATGAAACACACCTATTACAAGCTGAAACTGGAATGTCTCGTCATTTTAGGCGGCAACGGCAGCCAGAAGACGGCAAATCTGCTGCGGGAGGAAGGACTCAATATCGTTTCTCTTCCGAAGACCATAGACAATGATCTCTGGGGCAGCGATCTTACGTTTGGATTCCATAGTGCGGTTGATGTAGCGACCAATGCCATCGACTGTATTCATACGACGGCGGCGTCTCATGGCAGAGTCTTCATCGTGGAGATCATGGGCCACAAGGTGGGATGGCTGGCGCTCTATGCAGGCATCGCGGGCGGAGCTGACATCATTCTCCTGCCGGAGATCCCGTATGATATTGATGTGGTGGTAAATGCGATCCGCAGCCGTACTAAAAATGGCAAGAATTTCACGATTCTGGCGGTCGCAGAGGGCGCGATTTCCAAGGAAAATGCAGCCCTGACCAAGAAAGAATTAAAAGAAAAGAAGAAAAATGGACCGGTTTATCCGTCGGTCGCTTACGAGCTGGGCGCCCAGATTTCCGAGCGGACGGGGCAGGAGATCCGTGTGACGGTTCCGGGGCATATGCAGCGCGGAGGCGAGCCATGTCCGTATGACCGCGTGATTGCGACGCGCCTCGGCGCGGAGGCAGCAGAGATGATCCGCCGCAAAGAATACGGCTATATGGTCGCTTTAAACAACAATAAGATTGAAAAAATTCCGCTCGCGGACATTGCCGGTAAATTAAAGATGGTCGATCCGAAGAGCGATATTATCCGGGAAGCTAAGGATGTAGGCATCAGCTTCGGCGATGAATAGTAAGGAAGTAGTAGTTTATGTCATATACAGCACTGTACAGAAAATGGCGTCCGACGTCCTTTGAAGAGGTCCGGGGTCAGGACCATATCGTAAAGACCCTGAAAAATCAGATCAACTCCGGGCGGATCGGGCACGCGTACCTCTTCTGCGGGACGCGCGGAACCGGTAAGACGAGTATTGCCAAGATCTTTGCACGGGCAGTCAACTGTGAACATCCGGTGGACGGCAGCCCCTGCGGCGAGTGCAGTATGTGCCGCCAGATTGCGGAAGGAGCTTCCCTCAATGTGGTGGAGATCGATGCGGCATCCAACAATGGTGTGGAAAATATCCGCGATATCCGGGAGCAGGTGCAGTACCCGCCGACGGACGGGCGCTACCGCGTCTACATCATTGACGAGGTTCATATGCTTTCGATTGGCGCGTTCAATGCGCTCTTAAAGACGCTGGAAGAACCGCCGTCCTACGTTATATTTATCTTGGCGACGACGGAGGTCCACAAGATCCCGATCACGATCCTGTCCCGGTGCCAGAGATATGATTTCAAGCGGATCTCGATCGATACCATCGCGGGACGGCTGGCGGAGCTGACGCAGGCGGAGCAGATCGATGTAGACGATCGGGCACTTAGGTATGTGGCACGTGCGGCGGATGGCTCGATGCGAGATGCGTTAAGTCTTCTCGATCAGTGCGTGGCATTCCATTTCGGGGAAAAGCTGACGTATGACAATGTGCTCGAGGTGTTGGGCGCGGTCGATAACCGCGTGTTTGGCAAGCTGTTTCAGGCGGTGCTTGCAAGTGATACGAAGGCGTGCATCCGTGAGATTGAGGAAATGATCATCCAGGGGCGCGATCTTTCGCAGCTTGTCAACGATTTCGTCTGGTATATGCGAAATCTCCTGATTGCCAAGACGACCGACGAACCGGGCGATATGCTCGATATGTCGGAGGAAAATCTGGCAGTTTTAAAGGAAGAGGCGGCAGGCGTTGATACGGAAACGCTGATGCGTTACATCCGTATTTTCTCGGAACTTTCCGGGCAGCTGCGCTACGCGTCACAGAAGCGGATTCTGGTGGAGATTGCCTTTATCAAGCTGACGACGCCGTCGATGGAACAGAATCTTGATTCCATTTTACAGCGGATTACGCTATTAGAGCAGAAAATGCAGGAAATGCCGGACAATCTACAGAAACTGGCGTCCCTTGCACCGGCAGCGGGGCAGGCGGCATCCTCCAAAACGGCTGTGGTGGAAACGCCGCCTGAGCCGAAGAAGGTATCCCTTCCACCGGCACAGTACGAAGATCTGATGCTGATGCGGAAAGAATGGGGACGGATTGCGTCCCTGAGCCAGCTTGTGGGTTCGATTAGACTCAGTCTTCCCAAGACAAGTGTAGAACCGGCGGGCGAAGGCTGCCTTTGCATTGTGTGTACAGATGAAAATACGTTTGGAATTATCAATCGGGAGCCTGAGCTTAAAAATTTGCAGGAAGTAGTGCAAGAAAAATACAAAAAGACTCTGCAATTTAAAGTCCGTTTAGAATCATCTGCTGTGCCGCAAAGAACGGTTTATGTCAGTGATGAGGATTTAAAGAACGCAATCCATACCGATGTGATTGTCGAAGAGGATGATTCCGTGTAGTGGAGCTTGCCAAAGATGAGCCTTGTTTTGTAATGCAAGAAGCTGTGATTAAATGCAGATAAATGATATTAGTGGGTTTATATGATATATAGAACCGGCTGCAATCGGCAGCCAGTCTGAATATAAATAAAAAGAAGTGAAAGAGAGGAATGACACCATGGCAAAACGTGGCGGTTTCCCAGGCGGTATGCCGGGCAATATGAACAATTTAATGAAGCAGGCGCAGAGAATGCAGCGCCAGATGGAAGAGAAGCAGAAAGAGCTGGAGGAGAAGCAGTACAGCGCATCCGCAGGCGGCGGCGCTGTAACCGTGACCGTATCTGGTAAAAAAGAGGTTCTTTCCGTGAAACTGTCTGAGGAAGTAGTGGATCCGGATGATATCGAGATGTTAGAGGATCTGATCGTGGCGGCGACCAACGAGGCATTCCGTCAGGCGGAAGAGGACAGCAGCCAGATGATGTCCCAGTTGACCGGTGGCCTTGGAGGTCTGGGAGGCGGATTCCCGTTTTAAGCGATGGATTATTACAGCAGTCAGATTAGCAAGCTAATCGAAGAATTGTCAAAACTTCCCGGAATCGGAAGTAAATCGGCGCAGCGTCTTGCATTTCATATCATCAATATGCCGGAAGAACAGGTCAGGCACTTGTCCGGCGCGATTCTGGAAGCCAAGCAGAATGTGCGTTACTGCAAGGAGTGCTGCACATTGACTGATAAGGAACTGTGCCCGATCTGCAGCAGCGACCGGCGAGATCATGAGACGATCATGGTGGTGGAAAATACGCGCGATCTGGCGGCATATGAAAAGACAGGAAAATACAACGGGGTCTATCATGTGCTGCATGGGGCGATCTCCCCGATGCTGGGGATCGGGCCGGGCGACATCCGGCTCAAGGAGCTGATGACTCGCCTGCAGAAAGAGGAGGTTCGTGAGGTCATTATCGCAACCAACTCAAGCCTGGAGGGCGAGACGACCGCGATGTATTTGAGCAAGCTGATTAAGCCGACAGGGATCCGGGTGACGCGAATCGCCAGCGGCGTTCCGGTCGGGGGCGACTTGGAATATATTGATGAGGTAACGCTTCTGCGCGCGCTGGATGGGCGTACAGAGCTGTAGCCGGTGAGCAAATAAAACGTTACTGGGCACGTATGCGTGAACAGTAACAATAAAACTTCTGCCGCGGCAGGAAGTTAGGAGATGCATAAGATGGATAAATACGAGTTTAACATCAAGGTAGAGCAGATTAAGAAACTGGTCAACAAGGGAGATTTCGAGACGGCGATGAAGATCGCCGATACCATCGACTGGCGTCGTGTACGCAGCACCAGCCTGCTTACGATGATTTCCCAGATTTATGAGAAAAATGCAGAGTATCAGGATGCCAAGGATATTTTATTGCTGGCATATGAGAGAGCGCCGCTTGGAAAGGGGCTTTTATATAAGCTGACTGACCTTGCACTGCGTGAAAATAATATTCAGGAGGCAGAGGCATATTACCGGGAGTTTTGTGAGCTGTCCGGCGATGACCCGCGCCAGTACCTGCTTCGTTTCCTGATTCTGGAGGCGAAGGATGCGCCGTTAGAGCAGCAGATCAATTCTCTGGAGAGATATTGTCAGGAAGAGCTGGATGAGAAATGGCTGTACCACCTGGCAGAGCTTTATCATCAGGCGAACCAGGCGGACGACTGTGTGCGGATCTGCGACAAGATCATGCTGATGTTCGGTCTTGGCAAATATGTGGATAAGGCAATGGAACTGAAACTTCAGTATGCGCCGCTGACGAAATATCAGATGGATCTGGTAGAAAACCGCGAGAAGTACGAAGAGAAGCTGCGTGCGGTGGAAGAAGAGTACAAGAACGGTACATACCGCAAGCCGGAGCCGGAAGGAGAGTATCTGGATACGGATGAGCCGGAGGCAGAGCTGGACGACGAACCGGAGAATGAGCCGGAGGGACAGCCAGAGCAGGCAGAACCAGAAGAGAAGGCAGGAAAACCGAAAGCTGAGACAAAACCGGCGGACGAGAAAGTAGAAAAGGCTGCGCTGGACGAGGATGTAGTAGCAAGCCTTCATGAAGCACAGGCGGAAGAAGCGCTGGCAAAAGAAGTGTCCAAGATCAAGCCTTACGATGAGGAAGAGGGCGCATCCGAAGGGGAGACACGTGTTTTCAGGAATCTCCGCGACCTGGAACCGGCAGAGGAAAAGAGCGAGGAAGCTCCGATTCATGAATTTGAAGAGGAAGAAGAAACCATAGTGGAAGACTGGGATTTCGAACCGGAAGAGGAAGAAGAGGAGATCAAGGAATCGAATCATCTGATGATCGAGGCGGAAGATCCGGCAGCCGGTCTTGCGATGGCACTTGATTCCCTGAAAAAGATTCACCGCGAGCTGGGGACCAAGCATCCGGTTGCCAAGATCAGCGGCGCAAACCTTTCTCATCGCGGCATCGCATCGGTGGCGGAGCGCCTGGCAGGCAAGGATCTGGTGGTCGAGCATGCAGCCGATCTGGACGATTTGACGGTGGAAGAGCTGGAAGAACTGATGACACAGGATGAAACCGGCATGGTCGTTGTTCTGATTGATACGCAGGCACGTTTAGAGCAGATGCACCGCGCATATCCGGCATTAGCAGAGCGTTTCCAGTATATCGGCTGTGAAAACCAGAAAGACGATGCAGCGAAGCTGGCACAGGCGCGCGAGGAAGAGCTGAAACGCCAGCAGGCGCAGCAGGAAGCAGAAGCAGCCAGAAAACGCCAGGCAGAGCGTGAAGCGGAGATCCGCCGTCAGGCAGAAAAAGAGGCAGAGGAAAAACGCAGACAGCAGGAAGCAGCAGCCCGCCGTGAGGAAGAAGAGCGCGCCAAGGAAGAAGCACAGGCACTGGCAGCCAAAGAAGCAGAAGAAGCGCGTAAAGCGGAGGAAGATCGCCGTCTGGCAGAGCAGCAGAGAGAAGAACTGCGCCGTCAGGAAGAGGCAAGACGCGATGACGAGCCAGAGTATGAAGACGAAGAAGATCACTACGAGAAGGACGAGTATGAGCCGGAGGATGATTATGCGCGTGGCGGCTATCGTGATGATTATAAGGACGATTACAAAGACAGCTATAAAGACGAACGCGAGGACGACGAGTATTCCAATTATCCAGAGGATGAGCCGGAAGAGAAACCGTCCAAAAAGTCCGGTGATATGGATGTTGAGGAGTTTGTTCAGTATGCCTGCAAATATGCATCGGAGATCGACTGCAGTATTTCGGGAAAGAGCATGCTGGCTCTGTACGAGCGTGCTGAGATGATGGAGGAGGACGGAGAACCGCTTACCAAGACAAGTGCCGAAGATTTGATCGAGGAAGCTGCAGATAAGGCGGAGAAGAAATCCTTCAGCGGACTGTTCTCATCGAAATATGATAAGGATGGACTTCTGATTCTGAAAGAGAAACATTTTTTTGATTAATTAAAACAATTCGAGAAATTTTAAAATTAAAACTAATTAGTAAAAGAGAGCGCTGCGGGGGAATGCTTCCCGGCAGCGTTTTCTGGTAGTGGACAGTAAAAAGAGATACGGGAGAGAAAGATGGGAACACGGTTAATAGCCCTCGATTTAGATGGGACACTGTTAAATGAAAAAATGCACGTGTCGGAAAAAACAAGACAGGTGATGGAACTGTGCGCGCAGCGGGGGATTGAGATTGTCCCGGCGACCGGGCGCGCGCTCCCGGCAGTGCCAGAGGAGGTTTTGAGCCTGCCGGGCGTCCACTATGGCATATTTACAAATGGAGCGGTCGTCCGGGATTTCGGGAAAAATACCTGGGTGTCGGAAAGCTGCCTGAGCTGGGAAGAGACGATCCGGGTGATTGAGGTGCTGCGCCGGCATCCGGTTATTTACGATATGTATGTATCGGAGGGCGGCGTCAGCGAGACGCGATTGCTGGCACAGCTGGAAGAATACGGGATACCGGAACGTGAATGCGCCTATATCCGGGCGACGCGCCGGGCAGTTACTGACATGGTGGAGTATCTGCGGGAGAAAAAATGCCCGGTGCAGAAGATGAATTTAAATTTTAAGGACCGGGAGAGCAAGCAGGCAGTCCGGGCAAAGCTGGAAGCGATGCCGGAGGTTCTGGTGACCTCCTCGCTTCCGTGGAATCTGGAACTCAACGCGGCGGGCATCACAAAGGGAAGCGGGCTGCGGAATCTCTGTCAGTATCTGGGAATTGAAGCGGAGGAGACGATGGCATTTGGAGACGGCGAAAACGACTGGCCCATGCTGGAGGCAGCAGGAATCGGCGTAGCGATGGAAAATGGCGCCCCATTTTTAAAGGAACGCGCAGACCGGATTGCCGCTTCGAACCGGGAAGAGGGCGTAGCGGAGGCGATCAGACAATGGGTGCTTATATAAAAGAAAACTGGCTGTTCGTGGTGGTGGCAGTCTATCTGGTTTCCATGGTACTGTACGGGCATTACCGCGGATTTGTCCGCCTGGCAGTCTCGGCCGTTTCCCTGGTGCTGTCGCTGGGGGTGGTTCATTTTGGTGCGCCGTCTGTCGCGAATCTGCTTCGCAGCAATGAGGTGGTCTATCAGGCGGTGGAGGACAGCGTGACGAAATTTATCCAAAAGGACGATGAGGCGGAAAATGAGGCAGCTGACGCGGCGCCGCCATCCGTACAGCGCAGTATTATTGAAGAAATGGAGCTTCCGGAACAGTTAAAGGATGCGCTTCTGGAGAATAATAACAGCGAAGTTTACGAGGCGCTGGGTGTAAGCAGCTTTACCCACTACGTCAGCCGTTATCTGGCAAACAGCCTGATCAATATTATAAGTTTTTTTCTGCTGTTTGCAGCCGTGTTCGGCGGACTGCGTGTTCTGTCCGTATCGCTCAATGTGGTCTCCCGGCTGCCGATCATATCGGAACTGAACCGTTTGGCAGGTGCCGTGCTGGGGGGTGCGGAAGGGATCTTTTTCGTCTGGATTGCAGCACTGCTTATTACACTGTTCTCGGCAACGGCGATTGGTGAACTTTTCCTGAACCAGATAGAAAGCAATATCTGGCTGACCTGGCTGTATGACCACAATATGCTTGGAAGCATCCTGATGGGTGTTGTGAAACGGATTATTTAAAAGCATATAGAGAAAAACTGTGATATTGAAAAACGGCACACCGCATTCTCGCTACTTAGTGATGAGTTAGGTGTGCCAAATTTTTTATCTCAGTCGAGAAGACTCCCACCTCTTTAGGTGGCGAGTAATAGCAAATTTGTCTCAGTGGGAGTTGGGTCTTCGGCTGAGATAAACGCTTCGCGAGGATGCGCAATGATTCTGTATGGAATATGTCAGCGAAAAAACAAGTGAAAATCGCTTGACAAGTTAATGCTGAAATGGTAAACTTTAACTCTAACGTGTTTTGACGTTGGTCTGCATATGCAGGGAAAATCGAATATCACAGGTTTTCTTATTTGCGAAAATGTTTTGAAAATTAAGAAAAAATAGTTGACAACGACAACTGCCTATGATATGATATTCAAGCTGTTGAGCGAAAGCTCAGCTGCGAAAAATAAAATAAAAAAGTTGTTGACAAAGACAACTGCTTGTGGTAATATAAATGAGCTGTCAATGAGACAACAACAAAGAACCTTGAAAACTGAACAGTATGTAAAACCCTGAAAATTCTAAGAACAAAGGCTTTTGGTTAAGCCTTGAAGTTCAAGAGAACATTCAGAACAAAACCAAAACAACAGTAATAACGGTTAAAATTAGCCAAGCGAATTTTGACTGGAATCAAAACTTTAACATGAGAGTTTGATCCTGGCTCAGGATGAACGCTGGCGGCGTGCTTAACA
>ERZ772870.530-NODE-530-length-41039-cov-27.693124_pt1 | contig 41039 bp, 29 predicted proteins | sample MGYA00511376_ERZ772870 | MGnify/ENA primary metagenome ERZ772870 (study PRJEB29015, sample SAMEA2737719) | human gut metagenome | biome: human gut; feature: human-associated habitat; material: faeces | place: China | collected 2012 ... | reverse complement strand
AAGGAAGACTTGCTGTTACTTTCGCATTGGTTATATTTGCGTCAGTTTGTGTTTTTATAAGACGAGAAATCACATCGAATATTATAATTAAGTGCTAATCTATAAAAAATTATTACTATGTCTAACATTTCTAGAAGATCTTTTCTTCAAAAAGGTACGGCTGCCGCAGCAGCTTTGACTATTGTTCCGAGTGCGGTCCTAGGTAAAACCCATGGTCATATCGCTCCAACTGATAAATTGAATATTGCCGGTGTTGGTATCGGAGGTATGGGTAACGCTAACTTAAAGAACATGGAGACTACCGAGAATATCGTAGCTCTTTGTGACATCGACTGGAAGTACTCAAAACCTGTATTCGACCGTCATCCTCAAGCTAAAAAATACTGGGACTATCGTAAGATGTATGATGAGATGGGTAAATCTATTGACGCTGTGTTGGTAGCTACCGCTGACCATACTCATGCGATGATCACAGCTGACGCTATGACGCTTGGCAAACACGTATACACTCAGAAACCGTTGACTCACTCTGTTTATGAGTCCCGTTTGCTTACGAACTTGGCTAAGAAGTATGACGTAGCTACTCAGATGGGTAACCAAGGTTCTTCATTGGCTGAAGGTGTAGATTTGATCTGTGAATGGATTTGGAATGGTGAGATCGGTGAGGTTACTAAAGTAGAATGCGCTACCAACCGTCCTATCTGGCCGCAAGGTTTGAACGCTCCTGAGAAAGTTGATAAGATTCCTTCTACATTGAATTGGGATTTGTTTACGGGTCCTGCTAAATTGAGACCGTTTAATAAGACATATCATCCTTGGAACTGGCGCGGATGGTGGGATTATGGTACGGGTGCTTTGGGCGATATGGCTTGCCACATCCTGCACCAGCCGTTCAGAGCTTTGAAGCTGCTGTATCCTACTAAAGTAGAAGGTTCGTCTACATTATTGCTCAATGCCTGCGCTCCGCAAGCACAGCACGTGAAGCTGACTTTCCCCGCACGCGAGAATATGCCGAAGGTGGCTATGCCCGAAGTGGAAGTTCACTGGTATGATGGTGGCATGATGCCCGACCGTCCGAAAGGCTTCCCCGAAGGAAAGCAACTGATGCAGAGCGGTGGCGGTCTGACTATCTTCCACGGAACGAAGGATACGCTGATTTGTGGTTGCTACGGACAGAACCCGTGGTTGCTCTCCGGCCGCGTGCCCAATGCGCCGAAGGTTTGCCGCCGTGTGCCGAAGGCAATGAATGGCGGTCATGAGATGGACTGGGTACGTGCTTGTAAGGAAAGTCCTTCCAGCCGCGTGATGCCTAAGTCTGATTTCTCCGAAGCCGGACCGATGAACGAAATGGTGGCAATGGGTGTATTGGCCATCCGCCTGCAGGGCCTGAACAAGACACTGGAATGGGACGGAGCCAACATGCGCTTCACCAATATCGGCGACGACGAGACATTGCGTACAGTCATCAAGGACGGCTTCAAGATACACAACGGCCATCCGAGCTTCGACAAGACATGGACAGATCCGGTAAATGCCAAGGCTTTTGCAGAAGAGCTCATCAAGCACAACTACCGTGAAGGCTGGAAGTTGCCCGATATGCCCAGATAAACATTAAAAAGAGCACCGGAACCTGGTTTCCGGTGCTCATAAACGAATACTAATCATTTAATTTTTCAGATTATGAAGAAAATATATTATCCTTTGGCTTGCTGCCTTATTGGCGGTATACTCGCTTCTTGTGGCGGCGGTGCAAAAAAATCGAACGCTACGGAGGAAGCAGTGGCTCCTACTACTACTGCGGTGTCTTATTCCAAGTCTCTGAAAGCGCCTGAAACGGACAGCTTGAACCTGCCGGTTGATGCGGACGGTTATATCACTATCTTTGATGGAAAGAGCCTGGACGGATGGCGTGGATACGGTAAGGACAAAGTGCCTTCCAGATGGATTATTGAGGATGGTTGCCTCAAATTCTGTGGAACCGGTACCGGCGAAGGACAGACCGGTGAGGGCGGTGACTTGATTTTCGCCCATAAGTTCAAGAACTTTGAGCTGGAACTGGAATGGAAGATTTCCAAAGGTGGTAACTCCGGTATCTTCTATCTGGCTCAGGAAGTTACTTCAAAGGACAAGGACGGCAACGAAGTGTTGGAACCCATCTATATCTCTGCTCCCGAGTTCCAGGTGCTGGATAACGCCAATCATCCGGATGCCAAACTGGGTAAGGACAACAACCGTCAGGCTGCTTCCTTGTACGACATGATACCGGCTGTTCCGCAGAACGCCAAACCTTTCGGCGAATGGAACAAGGCAAAGATTATGGTATACAAAGGTACTGTAGTTCACGGACAGAACGATGAAAACGTACTGGAATATCACTTGTGGACTAAGCAATGGACTGAAATGTTGCAGGCAAGCAAGTTCAGCGAAGAGAAGTGGCCCTTGGCTTTCGAACTGTTGAACAATTGCGGCGGCGAAAACCACGAAGGCTTTATCGGTGTGCAGGATCATGGCGACGATGTTTGGTACCGCAACATCCGTGTAAAGGTTCTCGACTAATTCCTTCTAAAAAGATAGTACTATGAGAATCAAACATATGATGATTTTGTCAGCACTGTGCTTATCCATGATGGCCACAAGCTGCAGCAGCCACAGCACGGAAACGGCGCCGGAAACGACGAAAAAGGAAGTAGCCATCCAGCTCTACTCTGTAAGAGACTTGGTGAAGGACGGCAGTAACCTCGACCAGATTCTGAAGGATTTGGCTGATATGGGCTATACCAGTGTGGAGGCCGCCAACTACAATGACGGTAAGTTCTACGGCAAGACTCCCCAGGAGTTCAAACAGATGGTGGAAAAGAGCGGTATGACCGTGCTTTCTTCGCACACTACCCACGGGTTGTCGGACGAGGAACTGGCTTCGGGCGACTTTACGGAAGCCTTGAAATGGTGGGATCAGTGCATTGCTGCCCATAAGGAGGCCGGTATGGAGTATATCGTGACTCCGTATCTCTCCGTTCCCAAGACATTGAAAGACTTGCAGACCTACTGCGACTATTACAATGAAGTGGGCAAGCGCTGCCAGGCTGCCGGTTTGAAATACGGTTACCACAATCATGCCCATGAATTCCAGAAAGTGGAAGACAAGGAGCTGATGCTGGACTACATGTTGCAACACACCAATCCCGAATATGTATTCTTCCAGATGGACGTTTACTGGGTAGTGCGTGGCCAGAACAGCCCGGTGGATTACTTCAACAAGTATCCCGGACGCTTCACCATGCTCCATATCAAGGATCACCGCGAGATTGGGCAGAGTGGTATGGTAGGTTATGATGCTATCTTCAAGAATACGGATACTGCTGGCGTGCGCCACATCGTAGCTGAGATTGAGAAATACAGCTGCCCCGTAGAAGAGAGTGTGAAGCAGAGTCTTGACTACTTGCTTGATGCTCCTTTCGTGAAGGCATCGTATAGCAAATAAAACATGATGGCGGCTATTCATTCATAAGCTCGGCCGCATCATTTTCTTGACGCGGGCACAACCGGATGAAGAATCCGGGGTGCCCGCGTTTTTTTACTTCCTTCCGAAGTCGGCCGGAATTTCCCCCCATTGCTTTGTCTCCCATTTTAGGATGCGGGTGGTGTAGGTGTTTTCGCGCAACCACTTCTCCGCACGTTCTATTAGGCGGAAAAGCTCTTCGGTCTTGGCGTCGCGCGGCAGTTTGGTTTTGCATTTTTTCTGTTTTATCCAGTTGATGGCGTTCACGCTGTCACTGTAGATGGGCATGTCGAAACCTTTCTGTTTCAACAAGGCAAGTCCGTGGACAATGGCGAGGAATTCGCCGATATTGTTGGTTCCATACATCGGCCCGAAGTGAAAGATTTCCTGACGGCTGGCGACGTGTACTCCCCGGTACTCCATGGCACCGGGATTTCCGCTGCAGGCGGCGTCTACGGCAAGGCTGTTTTCTGCGACGGCGGCAGGAAGGGGAGCGTCGGCGCCGGGAATAGTCTTGGCAGGAGAAGGGGCCGACCGCTTGATGTACGCGTACGGCGAAGAGGCAAAGGCTTTTTCCGCTTCCTCGCGTGATTCGAACGACTTGTATTTTGCTCCTTCGTAGCCTTTGGTCTGTAGTTGGCAGTCTGTCCAGGAAGTGTAGATACCCGGGCTGACTCCCGCCCATACGACGTAATATTTTTCTTTCTTCATAACTGCGGACAAAGGTAAAAAAGAAAATCCGAACAACTTAACTCTTTCATATGTTTCTTTGTATGGTAACATGGCTTTTTTATAAGCATAACTAAAAAAAGAAAGGACAAAAAATGAAAAGGACATTTGCAGAAGCCATGGCGCATCGCCGTAGCTATTATTCTATCGGCAGCGATTCGCCGGTACTGGATGAAGAGATAGTGCACGTTATTCGTGAAGCTGTAAAGAATGTGCCGTCAGCTTTCAATTCACAGTCTACGAGAATTGTATTGCTGCTGGGCGACGAACATAAGAAATTGTGGAACATCGTGAAGGAAACCCTGAAAGCGCGCATCTCCGCCGAGGCTTTTGCCAAGACGGAAGCCAAGATTGACGGCTGCTTTGCCAGCGGACACGGTACTGTGCTCTACTTTGAGGACACTTCTGTAGTCAAAAAGCTGCAGGAAGCATTCCCTTCCTATAAGGATAATTTCCCCACTTGGTCGCAGCATACCTCCGCCATGCACCAGTTTGCCATCTGGACTATGCTGGAAGATATGGGGTTGGGAGCCTCCCTGCAACATTATAACCCCTTGATTGACGACGAGGTACGTCGCACCTGGAACCTGCCCGACGACTGGATGATGATTGCACAGATGCCCTTCGGTACACCCACCGGTGAACCGGGAGAAAAGGAATTCGAAGATTTAAGCAAGCGTATCAAAATTTTTCTCTGATACAGAGGCGTTTTCAGCTTGGAATTGCTACCTTTGCAGGAAACCTGTAACTCGTAGCAGATATGATACGTATTTTCTTGACCGGCTACATGGGAGCCGGTAAAACTACTTTAGGAAAGGCTTTTGCCCGCGAAATGAATGTGCCGTTCATTGATTTGGACTGGTACATCGAAGAACGTTTTCACAAATCAATCCGTGAATTGTTCACCGAGCGGGGAGAAGCCTCTTTTCGTGAATTGGAGCGAAACATGCTGCATGAAGTAGGGGAATTTGAGGATGTCGTGGTCTCTACCGGTGGCGGTACTCCTTGTTTTTTTGACAATATGGAGTATATGAACGGTTGCGGGCAGACGGTGTTTCTGGATGTACACCCCGATATTCTGTTCCGCCGGCTCCGGGTGGCGAAGCAGCAACGCCCCATCCTGCAAGGCAAGACGGACGAAGATTTGCGCACCTTCATTGTGGAGGCGCTGGATAAGCGTGAGCCTTTCTACTCGCAGGCCCGTTATCGCTTTGATGCCGGTTATCTGGAAAGCCGCAGCCAGATTAGCGAATCCGTGCAACGGTTACGCCAACTTTTAGGACTTTAATCCCTTGTAAATGTGTATTTTTCAGTCCGAGGAGCTGGATATATTAGATTTATGTGTATTTTTGTCGCCCCCTTTATAAGACACACTATAGTGGGAAAATAGTAAATTGTAAATAGTCTAATAGTAAATGTACTGATGAGAAAATGGCGTATTGAAGATTCAGAAGAGCTGTACAACGTAACTGGTTGGGGCACTTCGTACTTTGGTATCAATGACAAAGGTCATGTTGTGGTGACACCGCGTAAGGATGGGGTTGCCGTCGATTTAAAAGAGTTGGTGGACGAGTTGCAGTTGCGCGATGTAGCGGCTCCGGTATTGGTGCGTTTTCCCGATATTCTGGACAACCGCATCGAGAAGGTGTCCTGCTGCTTCAGACAGGCAGCCGACGAGTACGGGTATAAAGGAGAGAACTTTATTATCTATCCCATTAAAGTGAATCAGATGCGTCCCGTGGTAGAAGAGATGATTAACCATGGGAAGAAGTTCAATCTGGGGCTGGAAGCGGGTTCAAAGCCGGAGTTGCATGCTGTGATAGGGGTCAATACAGACCCGGGTTCCCTCGTGGTTTGTAACGGATATAAGGACGAGAGCTTCATTGAACTGGCACTGTTGGCACAGAAAATGGGCAAACGCATTTTTCTTGTTGTAGAGAAACTTAATGAGTTGAATCTTATTGCCAAGATGGCGAAGCAATTGAAGGTGAAACCTAATATCGGTATTCGCATTAAATTGGCTTCCAGTGGAAGTGGCAAATGGGAAGAAAGCGGAGGAGATGCCAGCAAGTTCGGACTGACATCCAGTGAACTGCTCGAAGCGCTGGACTTCTTGGAGAAAAAAGATATGAAGGACTGTCTGAAGCTGATACATTTCCATATCGGCAGTCAGATAACCAAGATACGCCGCATCAAGAATGCTTTGCGTGAAGCTTCGCAATTCTTTGTGCAGCTGAACAAGATGGGCTTCAACATCGAATTCGTGGATACTGGTGGCGGTATGGGAGTTGATTATGACGGTACACGCTCTTCAAGTAGCGAAAGCTCCGTCAACTATTCCATCCAGGAATATGTCAACGATGTGGTGTCGACTTTCGTCGATGTTGCCGACAAACACGGGTTCCCTCATCCCAATATCATTACCGAGACGGGACGCAGCCTGACTGCCCATCACTCCGTGCTTATCTTCGAAGTGCTGGAAACGGCTTCCCTGCCCGAAATGGACGACGACTGGGAACCGGGAGAGGATGCTCACGAACTGGTGAAGGAACTGTATGACATCTGGGATAATCTGAGCCAGCGCAGTATGCTGGAACCTTGGCACGATGCGCAGCAGATACGCGAAGAGGCACTCGACCTTTTCAGCCATGGCATCGTCGACCTGAATACGCGTGCACAAATAGAGAAACTCTACTGGAGTATCTGCCGCGAAATCAACTCCATTGCCAGCGGCATGAAGCACTGCCCCGAGGAATTCCGCAAGTTGAGCAAGCTGCTTGCCGACAAGTATTTCTGTAACTTCTCGCTGTTCCAGTCATTGCCCGATTCCTGGGCTATCGACCAGATGTTCCCCATCATGCCCATACAACGGCTGGATGAAAGACCCGACCGCGAGGCTACCTTGCAGGATATGACTTGCGACTCGGACGGCAAAATTGCCAATTTCGTCAGCTCGCGTGCCGATACGACCACCCTGCCGCTGCACTCGTTGCGCGACAAGGAACACTACTATCTGGCGGTTTTTCTGGTCGGAGCTTATCAAGAGATTCTGGGAGATATGCACAATCTGTTTGGTGATACGAATGCCGTGCATGTGTCTGTCAATTCCAAAGGTTACACCATCGACCAACTGATTGACGGCGAGACGGTGGCTGAGGTGTTGGACTACGTGCAATATAATCCTAAAAAACTGGTACGTACGCTGGAAACTTGGGTGACGCAGTCCGTCAAGGAAGGGCGTATCTCTGTGGAAGAAGGGAAGGAATTCTTGTCTAATTACCGTTCCGGACTGTACGGATATACTTATTTGGAATAAAATGGAGAAACTGACTGTAATAAAGGTGGGTGGTAAGATTGTAGAAGAGGAAGCCACCCTCTATAAGTTATTGGATGACTTTGCAGCCATCGAAGGCTACAAGGTCTTGGTACACGGAGGCGGACGCTCGGCCACGAAGCTCGCTGCCCAACTGGGTATTGAAAGTAAAATGGTGAATGGCCGCCGCATCACTGATACCGAAACGCTGAAGGTGGTGACCATGGTGTATGGCGGACTGGTGAATAAGAATATCGTTGCCGGCTTGCAGGCGCGTGGTGTCAATGCACTGGGCTTGACGGGAGCCGATATGGATGTAATCCGTTCGGTAAAGCGTCCCGTGAAGGAGGTGGATTATGGGTTTGTGGGCGATGTGAAGCAGGTGAATGATGCTTTCTTGGCAGACCTCATTCATAAGGGTGTGGTTCCCGTGATGGCTCCGTTGACACACGATGGAGACGGGCACATGCTGAATACGAATGCCGACACCATTGCCGGAGAGACCGCCAAGGCTTTGGCGGGCTTGTTCGATGTTACTTTGGTATTCTGCTTTGAGAAGAAAGGGGTGCTGCGTGACGAGAACGACGATGATAGCGTGATTCCACAGATAACGCCGGAGGAATTCAAGCAATATGTGGCAGATGGTGTGATTCAAGGTGGCATGATTCCAAAATTGGAGAACTCTTTCGAGGCGTTGAATGCGGGTGTGTCCGAAGTCGTAATCACTTTAGCATCAGCCATCAACGGGAACAGTGGAACCTGTATCCGAAAATAATTCAAAAAAAACGGCAATAGGCTGTAACTTTCTGAATACTTAACCGTCAATTTATTAGAGATGCAAGAACTCAGCTTTCGCAATGACATTCTCCCGCTGAAGGATAAGCTTTTTCGGTTAGCCTTGAGAATTACGTTTGATAGGGCAGAGGCAGAGGATGTCGTGCAGGAAACGCTGATAAGGGTTTGGAACAAGCGTGACGAGTGGTCGCAGTTTGGTTCTATTGAGGCCTATTGCCTGACAGTGGCAAGAAATCTGGCGATAGACCGTAGCGAGCGAAAAGACTCCCGTACCGTGGAGCTGACCCCCGAAATGGAGCAGGCCTCCGATGCATCGGGCCCTTACGAGAAGCTGGTGAACAAGGAACGGATGGCGTTGATACACCGGCTGATGAACAGACTTCCCGAAAAGCAGCGGCTGATTATGCAGCTTAGGGATGTGGAAGGTAAAAGCTATAAAGAAATAGCAGCAGTCCTGAACTTGACCGAGGAGCAGGTAAAAGTGAACCTCTTCAGGGCGCGGCAAAAAGTGAAACAAACGTTTATTGATATAGAAGGTTATGGACTCTAAATATATAGAACAACTCTTGGAGCGCTACTGGCAGTGCGAAACTTCTTTGGAAGATGAGGCTGAATTGCGTGCTTTCTTTAGCGGAAGCGATGTGCCCAAGCACTTGCTTCGCTACAAGGATTTGTTCGTATATCAGCAGCTTCAGCAGGAAGTGCATCTGGGTGAAGATTTTGATGCCCGGGTGCTTGCCGAAGTGGAAGTTCCGGTGGTCAAGGCAAAGCGCCTGACACTGGCCGCACGCTTCATGCCGCTGTTCAAAGCCGCCGCAGTAGTGGCAGTGGTTCTTTCGCTGGGAAATGTGATGCAGCATTCATTCTTTTCGGATGTAGAGGAAGTAGCCGCAACCGATACTATCGGTAAACAGATTTCCGCACCGTCGGTAGCTCTTTCGGGAGATGTGCCCGTGTCTCATGAGAAGCAGGTGATGGACAGCCTGCGCCGGGTGAACAAGGAGCTGGAAATCAAGGAATAGATATTTTCATTTGCTTTTAAAATAACATTTTCATTTGCTTTAAACATAATAATAGTTAGTGTGCTTTATTAAAACAACTTGAGGCTGTGAAGTTTCAATTCTCTCAAAATCTTATAAAAACTAACTAAAATAGAAGGGACGCCGCGTGATGCAGCGTCCCTTTGTTGTTCTTGCCTGTGGGTTACAAGGCTTTTTATTTAAGGGAGTTATTATTTACAGTATATATAGTTTGGAGTCTGCCGTTTTTTTTCTCAACTTTACTCACTGCAAATATATACAATGGAGAAGATGAGAAACATACTATACATCTGTATTATGCTTTTAGGCATTATGTGCTTTGTAGGCTGTAATGACTGTCATGGCAACAAAAAACTTTTGGCGCAGACCGACTCTTTGTTGCAGAGCCGTCCGGACAGTGCGCTGAAGTTGCTTAATTCCATAGAAAAGGATGTCGGGTTTTCAGAAGCGGAGTGGATGCAGTTCGTTTGGAACTGTGCGCAGGCCCGCTACCGTATGGGTATGTCATTGGCGGAAGATTCGCTGCTTCCTGAAGCGATACACTACTATCGTGAGCGGAAAGACTCTTCCCGTATGCTTGATGGCTACCTGCTTGAAGCCTCCTATTATAAATGGATGAAGCAGGAGGAACGCATGGATGAAGCGATTGAGAATGGCTTGGACTATGCCATAGCCCGGAAAGACACCTTCTGGCTTCTTCTTTTTTATCGGGGAAAGGCAGAGATAGCTTATCTGAGAAATGACCACTCCCAGGCGATAGAGTTGATGGAAAAGATATTGCAATATGCTGATAAGCTATCTGTCCGGGAACATTGCTCCATACTCTATGACCTGGGACTCAATATGGCGCTTGCCAACCACCCTTCTTCTTCGGATTACCTGGAACAGAGTATTGACATGGCATTGGCGGCAGCCGATACAGCTTCGGCCTGTCACTATCTGAGGAATTATGCCGCTTTTCTTGCCAACAGCCATGAATATACCAAGTCCAATGAACTGCTTCACCGGGTTAGACGGCTGATGCCTATGACCGACAACTATCCCATTCTGCAGGTAATCTTTGCTGAAAACTTCCTGAACCTTCATCAGTTGGATTCTGCCCGTTACTATTGGGAGCAGGCGTGGAACAATGAATTGAAGCAGGAAGAAAAGAGAGCCGAGGGCTTTTCTGTACGCAGTGCGCTGGCACAGTTGAAAACAATTCTGGACTATACTTCCGGGGCACCTTTGGACATTGTCACTTTCGGTAGGTTTGCTGATTCTGTCAGGAATGAGATGAGGGACCAGAATAGCGTGATAGAGCAACAGCTGGTGACCAGGAACAAGCTTCAACAGTTGAACTATGAGTTGATAATCAAACGGCAGAAGACACGGATGTATTCGATGCTGGTTGTTGTTGTGTTTGTCGGGGTACTTGTTTCCCTTACCTTTTATATCCGTAACAGACGGAAGCGCCTTGCCGAAGCCGAGGAACGTATTGATGCACTGACCCGCCTGCTGGAAGATGCCCAGAAGGTATCGGACAATCAGGAAGAGAATAGCGGTGCTTTCTTCAAGAAGCTGCTTCTTCAGCAGCTGGGTATCATACGGCTTGTTGCCAATACGCCTACCTCACAGAACCAGGCGTTGCTGAAACTTATTTCGGGCATCGGCAATAAGGAGATTCCGGTGGAAGGACTTCTTGCCTGGGCAGACCTTTATCCGGTAATTGATAAACTATACGATGGCTTTTATTCCCGCATGATGGAAAAGTTCGGACAGGTATTGTCTGATAAGGAAGTGCAGATATGCTGTCTGCTCTGTGCCGGTTTCTCCACGAAAGAAATCGGTGTGGTCACCCAACAGACAAGTGCAACCATCTACGTGCGTAAGACTTCCATCCGAAAGAAGATAAATGCAGGCGAAAAACAGGATATTGTGGAGTGCATAAGAGGCATTTAGACCGGAAGAGGCCGGATTAAGACTTTTATAATATGTCATTGTTGATAATCAGTGCTTTATGTGCTAAGTATTAAGACTTTTAATAGTGCGATTTAGTAGGAGTTAAGAGACTTCTTGCCTTAACTTTGCATCAAATCAAAAAACAGAAAGTCTTATGAAAAGTACATTCAGAACAATGGCAATCGCAGCGTGTTTCGCACTTGTATCTCTTACTTCATGTTACTTCCCCGGAAGCGACCAGTATAAAATAAAGTCGGCAACTAAGGAATATGTTAAGTCGCAGTTAGGCGAAGGTGAGAAATTCCGTTACGGATACCTGGAGCGTAAATGTGGTCGTAACGTAGACGGCAAATTTTGCAAGTATGCCGAAGTGCACTATGAGGTAATAAGCGCGTCGGGCGAAACTTCAGAGAAAATGCTCTTTCTGCTGATGTCGGAACATTGCGATTCCGTATTGGATATCTCGGAGGAGAGAGACAAGGAGTGGACCAATAAAGAAACTCTTTCGTCAGAAGAGATAAAGGCAATCATCGAGTCAGCTTTAAAAGACAAACTCTAAACACCGGCATTTATGAAAAAGATTCTTGTTATAGCTATCGTATGCCTGTTGGGTAGCTTTGCCGCAGCGGCACAAACAGTGAAAGTAAACGGTACAATTGTAGATGAACAGAACCGTCCGGTGGAATTTGTCAATGTAGCCCTGATTTCCTTGCCCGACTCTTCATTCGTTACGGAAAGCACCACTGATGGCAAAGGTAAATTTGCTTTGAGAGCCACTGCCGGTTCGGATTTCCTGTTAAGACTCTCTTATATCGGTTACGTCGGCGAACAGATTGTCATCAGGACTCCCCAAGGCACTGTGCAGATGGGAGACATTATCTTGAAAGAACAGTCGGTAGCACTGGACGAGGTGGTAATATCGGGCAGCAATATCACGCAGAAGGTAGACCGCATGGTTGTAGTACCCACCGCTACTGCCATGAAGAATTCCTATAATCCCTACGACCTGATGCTGAACCTTGCCATTCCGCACTTGAAGGTGGATGCTCTTGGTAAAGGCCTGGAAGCCAATGGCGGCAGCGTACAGACACGTATCAACGGTATTGTGGCTACCTCCACCGAAGTGGCAGCCCTCCTGCCCAAGGAGATTGTAAGAATAGAATTCATCGAAAATCCGGGAGAGCGCTATGGCGACAGCAGCCTGGGCGCTGTGGTGGACATCATTGTCCGCCGCCGCGAAACGGGTGGACTGGTCAATATACAAGCCACTAATGCTCCCCACATGTTGTTTAGCGAGGACAATGTGGTGGCAAAGTTCAATCATAACAAGTCACAATGGGGATTGTTCTATAACTTGTCTGCCCGTAACTTCAAAAAAACATATACGGATATAGACGAGACATATGTGTTGGAAAATAAGACGATACATCGTGTGCAGGAGGGGCTTCACGACCAAAACAAGCACTTTACCCACAATATCGACCTCTCTTACAATCTGACGGAGCAGGATAAGTACGTATTCAACGTCGTGTTCCGCAACAGTGTCTATGATGCCCCTTGCCTGAACCAGTCGAACAAGTTGTATGATGCTGCGGATGCCGATAACTATATCTTCTCCAGACTGAAGAACAAGCAGTCCAGCTACACTCCTTCGCTCGACCTTTATTACCAGCGTACATTACCGAAGAATCAGATGCTTACGATGAGCGTGACCGGTACGCTGATGCACACCGACAATAATAGGCTCTACCACGAATATACGCCTCAAGCCGAAGACCTGGCGATGATTGAAACAGATGTGACGGGGAATAAGCGTTCCATTATCGGTGAAGCCATCTACGACAAGCGTTTCAAGTTCCTCGTATTCAGCGCCGGATTGCGCCACTACCAGATGTATGCCAGGAACGAGTATGCAGGCTCTTCACCCGTCGTATCGGAAATGAACCAGGCAAAGACAGCGGCGTTTGCCGAGGTGCAGGGTAATATCAGGAAAGTGAGCTATGGTGTGAGTGCCGGACTGACCCGCTCTTATTTCAAGGAAGGAGGGGAGGAACATACCTACTATACCTTTACTCCCACTGTCCGTCTGAACTTCTCTCCGCACAAGAACGGCAACATCAACTATCGGTTCAATGTCGAACCCAAGATTCCTTCGCTCAGTGCATTGACCAATGTGGAGCAGGCGATAGATACCATCCAGATAGTACGCGGTAACCCGGCATTGGAGACTTACAGCGTTTTCAACAATACGTTGAACTATTCCTATATGAAGAAGAAGTTCGTCTTCATGCTGAATGTGACACATGGCTATCACAAGAATATCATCATGGAGAGTGTGTTTGCCGAGGGAGACAAGTTGGTTTCGATGAACGAGAACCAGCGTTCTGCACAGTTTCTGCGCTTTGGCCCTTCTTTCACATTCCGCGGACTGAACATTGGTAGTCTGAAGAATTTCCTGACGCTGAGTATAGATGGTGGATTTACACGTTACTGGTCTAACGGCAATACCTATACCCATACGTATAATGATTTCTATTACAACCTGGGTGCCGTGTTCAATTATAAGCAGTTCTCTCTGTTGGGACAATTCAGTAAAAGGGCGAACGAGCTGATGGGCGAAACGATTTATAAGGGTGAAAACCAGGCTGCTGTTTTAGCCACTTATACCCACAAGCGGCTGCAATTAGGAGCAGGGATGATGTTCCCGTTCACCAACAACTACAAGACGGGCAAGGAACGGGTGAGCAAAGTGGCGCCCTATACCTCGTGGAGTCATGCGAAAGAAATAGGACAGATGGCGGTTATCAAGCTGAGTTATAACTTCGAGTTTGGTAAGCGTTACAAATCATCCGGCAGACGCATCAATAACAGCGACAATGAATCGGGCATTCTGAATATAGATAAATGACAACTGTTCCCGTGCTTCGGAGGTGTGGGGTGATAAAAGAACGAAGGGCTTCCTCGCGGGAGTCCTTCGTTCTTTTTGCAGGTAATTATTTGAGAGAGAATTTAGTTTAGGTTTATAGTCATCAATCTGAGAATCTATGTTTTCTATGTTAGAGTTTATACAGTCCTTTCTTGGGATAGTCCAGTTCCGGATTACCCTTGTAGCCTACACTGCCGCTTCCGCTGGTGCGTACTTTCAGGAAATCTGTGGCATGGCACTTGATGTCGCCTGAACCGGCAACACTGGCAGATGCTTTCTTGGCAACGAAATCGGAAGCAAGCAAATCACCCGAACCTGCCACGCTGTATTCAGCTTCTTGGGTACTGCCGCTCAGGATGGCGGTACCCGAACCGGCAACGGATGCTCTGGTGAAGTTGGCGGTTACGTTATTCAGCTTCATGTCACCTGAACCTGCAACGGATACTTGGAGGTCATTGCAAGTGATGTCGCTGCTGTTGATGTCTCCCGAGCCTGCGATGGAAATATCGAGGTCTGTGCAGGAGATGTTGTTTCCACTGATGTCACCCGAACCAGCCACAGAGATTTTGAGGTCATCCGTCTTCAGTCCGTTTTTCAGTTCCACGTCTCCCGAACCTGCCACGGCAATGCCGTTCAGCTTTTCTGCGGACACACGTACTTCCAGTTTATTATAGGATACGCTGACGTTCTTCTTGAAGCCGATGTAGAGGGTATTGTCCTTGACACGGATATCCAGTAAGTCTACAATGTTGTCCGAGGTGTATACTTCCACTGTCGGTTTGCCGGACTTCTGCGTGTAGGTCACGTCGGGGCTGCCGGCTACACTCAGCTTGGTGAAGTTGTCCACTTTTATGTCTTTGGTTACATAATTCTTGCTTGCCTTGACCGTCTTGCTGCCGAAGCCTCCGGAACGGTATGTGTGTTGTTGTGAACAAGCGGTTGTACTGAATGCCAATAAGGCGATTGCGATAAATGTTGTTAGAGCTTTCATATTCTTTTGTTTTTTGTGATTCAGTATTTATTAGTTAGACGTGATCTGCCTTGAAAAAGTTGCATATAAAAATGCTTTTTTCAAAGGACGCTCGGTCATCATACTTTAATCAATTATTGTGCCATAAGTGTAAAATGTTGATTATTAAAGGATAGTCGCTTTTGTGTAGTGTTCATTATCGGACACTCCGTCCGCTTTTGTCAGGTATTTGCTTGCGTTTTTGGACGATTCTTTGTTCATTTGCAAAGCCTCTTCCCGCCCCTTTCCTATGGGAGAGGCTTTGATTTATGACAGTAAACCGCATTATAGAAGATAAAGAGCTTGGTCCTTTGTTTGTCCGGGTCAATGCCCGGGCACGGCGCCTCACTTTCCGTACAAAGGAGGACGGAATTTACGTGACTGTGCCTCCCCGGACTTCCCTTGCCGAGATAGAGAATGCCATCGAGCAGCTTCGTCCGCGTCTGAAGGCTGCCATACAGAAGCAGGTCAGAAAGCTGATTGATTTGGATTACCGCATTGATACGGAGTTCTTTAAACTGACATTGGTCAGCGGACAACGGGAACGGTTCTTGTCCCGTTCGGAATTGGGGGAAATGCAGATAATCTGTCCTCCTGATGCCGATTTCTCGGATGAGAAGCTGCAGGCTTGGCTGCGCAAGGTAATTGAGGAAGCTTTACGGCGAAATGCGAAAATTGTTCTTCCGCCCCGTCTGTATATGCTTTCCATGCAGTACAACCTTCCTTACAAGAGTGTGAAGATAAATTCCAGCAGCGGGCGTTGGGGAAGCTGTTCGGCACAAGGCAATATCAACCTTTCCTATTATCTGGTACTTCTTCCCAAGCATCTGATAGACTACGTGCTACTGCACGAACTGGCACATACCCGCGAGATGAATCACGGGGAGCGTTTCTGGGATTTGCTCGACCGGATGACTGATGGAAAGGCACAAGCATTGAGAGCGGAGCTTCGGAAATATCAAACGAAAATAAATGGTTAGAGATTAGTATGGACGGTAAGTAGTTCCTTGTTTTACAGACAGTGATACTGCAAAACTACTGCATACCTCTTGCACTGTCACTGCACTCCTTTTGCAGTGCTGCTGCAACACCTTTGCAGTGACACTGCAACTGTTTTGCAGTAACGCTGCAAAAGGAGTGCAGTATCGCTGCAGTGTCACTGCAGGAGTTGTGTAATGTCTTTGCAGTAGCACTGCAAAAGTTATGTGATGTCTTTGTAGTGGCTGTTGGTAAGCCAGGAAAAAGCTTGTTGACTCCGAAATATGAGAGCAAAATGCTTCACAACTTTTTATCCCTAATTTTTTGCCAGCTGCTTCACCTCTTCCCCTTCCTTCTCGAACCGGTATTCGCCCCCTTTTTCGCTTAGCTCAAATAAGGAAAGCTTTTCAGTTGCATTGTTTACAATCATGAGTGCGTTTTGCTCGGCAAAACGTTTCACTTCGATGGTGAAAGGTTCTTCTGCAATGGTGCGGTTCACTAGCAGGCTGTCGTTGATGAATATGGAAGTGGAATCTCCGGCAAATCCTTTCGTCAGTGTGATGGTGTATGTCTCGATGAAGTTGCGTTCTCCTTCTTTCCGTTGTTGCAGCCTCATGCTCATGTAGACAAAGATGACAACTACAAAAATCACGGCGAAAGCAAGGATGCCGTTGCCTATCATAAACTGCTTGTTGGTATTCAGTCGGTGTGCCATGGATAAAAAGGTTTTTTAAGAATGGTACAAATGTAATGAATAAATTTGAACCGACCGGCTTTTTACTTGCTGTATTCGCTCGGCGTCGTCCCAAATTGTTTCTTGAAGCTGGTCGAGAAATGGGACAGTGTACTGAATCCCGTCATGTCCGCTATCTCTGAGATGGTATATTTCCCTTCCTTTATCAATTTGGCGGCACGGTTCAGCTTGTAGGTCTTGAAGAATACGCTGGGGTTCTCACCCGTCAGCCCCTTTACCTTGTAATAGAATTTGGTGCGGGAGATTTTCAGCAGCTCGGTCATGCGCGCCACGTCCAGTTCCGGATTGGAGAGTTCGTTTTCCATCAGGTGGTAAAGTTCGGTCATGAAGGTGTTGTCTTGCGGGGAGAGCACGTTCTCCTCAATCTCATCCGTTTGGGTGGAACGGCTCAGGAGACTGCGCACTTTCTCACGGTTCTTCAGCTGGGATTTGATAAGCGCCAGCAGGTAGTTGGGCTCGAAAGGTTTCGTTACGTAGGCATCTGCACCGGTATTCAGACCTTCCACCTGGTTCTCTACAGTAGCTTTGGCTGTTACCAGTATCACGGGGATGTGGCATAGTTGCAAGTCTTCCTTTATCTGTCGGCAGAGGTCGTAACCGTTTCTTCCGGGCATCACTACATCGCTCAGTACGAGGTCGGGAGCTTCTTCGCTCATGGCTTTGAAGGCGCTGTCGGCATCGAAGCGGCAGACAACTTTGTAGACGGGAGAAAGCAGGGCCTTCAGGTAGTGGGCCACTTCCGTATCATCGTCTACCACCAGCAGGGTTTGCTTTTGTTGCCGGATGCTCTCTGTGTTTTCCAGTTGATACTGTTCTTCCGTTTGTATCGGAAACGCCTTGTTCTGTTCTTCTTCGGGGAGGGTATATTCTTCGGGGGTATAGGAGAGGTCATTCACCGGCAGCAGCAGGGTGAAGACGGCTCCGCTTCCTTCGGTACGGTTACCGGCTTTCAGGTAGCCGTGATGCAGCAGCGCCAGGCTGCGGGCGTAGTACAAGCCGATGCCGGTTCCCCAGTTATAGGTGCCTTTGGATTGATTGTCCAGTTGGTAGTAGCGTTCGAATACCTTCTCCAACTGTTCCTCGGGGATTCCGTTCCCGCTGTCGGCCACGGCAACTTTGACGTATTGCGTGTCGATGTCTTTGTCGGTCAGCGTAAAGAGACGCGCAGCCTCTTCGCGGGTAATGACGTCGAAGCACAGTTCCACTTTCCCACCGTTCGGAGTGAACTTCAAGGCGTTTGAAAGCAGGTTTCCTACAATCTTGTCCAGCTTGTCCACGTCCAGCCACATGAGGAAAGTATCCTCCAGGCCATAAGTGTTCAGTGCGATGCCTTTCTCGTTGGCGTTGATGCGGAAAATATCTACAAAGCGTTGCAGTTGCGAGATGATGTCAGTCCGTTTCACTCGCAGCTTCAGGGTGTCATTCTCCAGTTTGTTGAAGTCCATCAGCTGGTTCACCAGACGGAGCATGCGCCCCACACTGCGTTGTACGATGTAAAGCAGTTGTTTGTTTTCTCCCTCTATTTTGGGACTTTCGCAAAGTTGTGTTACCGGACCCGAAATCATGGTGAGTGGGGTGCGGAACTCGTGCGAGATGTTGGCAAAGAAACTCATGTTCATGCGGTTCACCCGTTGTTCCTGGTCCTTCTCCAGTTTGGCGCGTCGGGCGGTTTCTTTTTCCTGCTTAATGCGTAGCCAGGCACGGATGAAGATACCGATGATGGCGGCGGCAATGAGCAGATAGGTGCACCATGCCCACCATGTTTGCCAAGGGGCGGGCTTTACGATGACGCGTATGGAATTTTCCCTTTCTACAATGCTCTTGTCGTTATTGGTTATTTTAACTTTGAAGGTGTAGGTACCGGCAGGCAGATTGGCATAGTAGGCCTCGCGGTTGTTGCGGGCATCAATCCAATATTTGTCGAAACCGTCCATCTTGTAATAATAATGTACGCGTTCGTATTCGCAGTAGTCCAGTGCGGCAAAGGAGATGCTGAAACCATTCTGATTGTGGTCCAGGCAGATGTCCGGTCGGTAGGAAAGGTGCTTGTCTACACTTTTGCTGTCTTGTGGGCGTGCCAACCGGTTGTGTATCTTCAAATCCTCGAAGAGCAGTGGAATTTCCCGTTTGGTACTTACGTCCATAGGGTTGAAGAAAGTCAGCCCGTGCGTACCGCCAAAAACCAGTGTCCCGTCGGGCAGGCGGCATGAAGAACGGTCGTAAAACTGATTGCCGCCTATGCCGTCGGCGGCATAGTAGTTGGTAAATTTCCCTACGGTGCGGTCATATTTGCCCAGCCCGTATTGTGTGCCTGCCCATATATTGCCTTGTGCATCTTCCTCAATGCAAGAGATGTCCCGGCAGGGTGTACCCTCTATGGTCTCGATTTTTCCGGTGGCGGCAGAATAGTGCAGCAGTCCGTTGCTGACGGTTCCAATCCATACATCTCCACGACTGTCTTCGAAGATGTCGGTAGGGATGAATACTGAACGTTGGATACAAGCTTGCCAGTCGGTGTTCTCGAATGGTACTTCAGCGCTTTCCCAATTGTCGGGATTGATTTGCATGACTGGGGTCATGAAGGCAGTGGCCCACATCTTTCCGTTGTTGAGTGGAAGGAGTCCGGGTATGAAGGTTCCCGTCCAGGAAAATACTTTTGTTTGGACAAATTCTTTTTCTTCACGCTTTTTGGCGTAAAGTTTGGGGCTGTGTGTACCCACCCAAATTGTTCCACGGCTATCTTGTGCAAACGACAGTGGTAGGAAGATGTCATGAATAGCCTCTGTCTTCAATATGCCGTTTTTATAGCTGCATTTCATCACCTTGCTCGCATAGAGGGCCGCCAGCCAGATGTAGCCCTCATCATCTACGAATACGCGTGTGATGTCCGGTTTGTCGGTAGCGCTTTTTCCCGGAAGTCCAGCCGAGTCCACTTCTTTCACTGCGTGGCTGTCCATGTTGTAAACGTACAGCCCGTCTATCATGGTGGCCATCCAGAGATTTCGCTCCTTGTCCACTGCCACGGACAGCACTGACTTCCGGTTCAGGTATGAACTGAGATGGTTGTTGGTGTTGAAACGTTCTTTGTAGTTATAGCGCACGACATACCCTTGGTCTACAGAGCCTATCCATAGGTTTTTCTGTGAGTCGGTAAACATGGTGCTTATCTTGAAGTGAGGCACTTCGAAGGGAAAACCGTTTTCGCTCTGATGTATCACGTATCCTTCCACGTAGTTGTAGAGAAACATTCCTTGTTGGTCGGTATTCAGCAACAAGCTGTTGCTGCCGTAAGGGTGGATGTAATTGACGTTGGCATGCAGCAGCGGATGGCTCCGGAGGGCTTGGGGTGTTTCCTTGAACTTGTGCGTATGTGTGTCGAACAATGTTATCTGGCAGTTTCCCGCCAGCCATAGGATTCCGTTAGCCTGCATGAAGAAGTAGGTGGGAGAAAAGCCCTGCATTGGAATGGAGTCTTCCAGTGCCAGTGTGGAGGAGTTGTAGCGGCGCAGAGACAGCGGGGTCACTGCCCACAGTTTGTTGCTCTGGTCTATGAAGCAGCGGTTGTTGAAGGTATAGTTCGGGTCGAATATCTTGATGGGTACGTCAAATTTATGTGTTTGCGGATTATATACGGCAAGGTTGTGCATCATGTTCAGAAAAATCTTTCCGTCTTTGTTTTCAAGTATCTGGATGCCGTTCTTGTTGGGGAAGTCCAGTGGGATATTTTGGAAATTATCTTTGTCCGTGTATAGGCTGGTTCCATTTACGGTGACTACCCACAACCGGCCTTGTGAATCGCGGAAGAGGTCGTTGATTTGATTATCGGGTATATCCAGTGAGTCATCCGTACAGTAATACTGATGATATTCATGTACATTATATTTGTTCACCCCTCGTGAAGTTCCTATCCAAATGTGTCCTTGTGCATCTTCGGCAAAGGCGGTGACCTTCTGGTTGGAGAGGTCATTGGTGATGACCGGGCTTTCGATGCTGCCTTCCGGTGCGGTCTTTGTGTCCGACGGGTTGCATGCGGTGATTAAACACAATAGAAGTAGGTATTTAATGTATTTCATAATATATAGTGTAGACTAAAAGCATTGGCATGTCATCCATTTGTTTTGTTCAACGAATCTCTGCATTACGATGCGAAAATACTCATAAAAATTGAGAGAGAGACTGCCGGAGAGCATGTTTTGAACAAATCTGCAAACATTTGAACATTGGAGAAAGCTGTTTTGAACATCGGGGAAAGCCGTTTGGATAACGTAGAAAATCCTTCTGGGGAGAATGTGCTAATATTGCAATCATAAAAACATAAAACTAATACATAATATGAAAAAGCAATTCTTGTCAGTGTTAGCATTCACCGCCATCCTACTTTCCTCGTGCGGAGGGACAGCTAAAATAGAGAAAGCATCTGCTTGTGGGCAGGAGGGGGAGATTACGGCTTCTTCGGCAACCGCCATTGCCGAGACCGAATCAGGAAAAGTAGCCGGATATGTGGAAAATGGTATCTATATATATAAAGGTATCCCATATGCCAAAGCCGAACGTTTTATGCCGCCCGTGGCCGCTGATAAATGGGAAGGCGTCCGCAGCAGCCGTGCCTATGGCCCTACTTGTCCGCAAGGCAAGCGCATGGGATGGTACAGCGACGAACAGGCGTTTGCCTTCAACTGGGATGACGGTTATCCTGACGAGAATTGTCTGCGGGTGAATATCTGGACACCGGGACTGAAAGACGGGAAGAAACGCCCCGTCATGGTGTGGCTGCATGGTGGAGGTTATTCCGCCGGCAGTGGTCAGGAGCTTCCCTCGTATGACGGAACAAATCTGGCAAAGAAAGGGGATGCAGTGGTTGTGACGCTGAATCATCGTCTCAACGTCCTGGGTTTTCTCGACCTTTCCGCCTATGGCGATAAATATGCAAAATCGGGCAATGCCGGACTGCTTGACTTGGTGGCGGCACTGCAATGGGTGAATAAGAATATAGAATCTTTTGGCGGAGATGCCCGGAATGTTACCATTTTCGGTCAGTCCGGTGGGGGAGGCAAGGTCTCTACGTTGCTTGCCACACCGTCGGCGAGAGGCTTGTTCCATAAAGCCATTGTACAAAGCGGATCTATGCTTCGTACGATGGAGCAAAAGTATTCTCGTCGCATTGGCAGTGCGGTTATGGAGGAGCTGGGACTGAATGCTTCGCAGATAGATGAATTACAGAAAGTACCTTACGACAAATTGCTTGCCGCAGGCGAAAAGGCCGTTGCCAAAATGCGTGTAGAGGCTGATAAAGAAGGAGTGGCTTCTTTTATCTTTGGCTGGGCTCCCACGGTAGATGGCGATGTGCTGCCAGCACAGCCTTTCGACCCTCAGGCTCCGGTGCAAAGCAAGGACATTCCGGTGATGATAGGCACTACCCTGCACGAGTTTACCGCAAGCACTTACTTCCCGCCTTTGCGGAGCATGACGAAGGAGCAGGTTGTGGAGCAGATTAAAAAGAAATATGGTGAACGTACGGATGATTTTCTGAAAGCTTTTGAGCAGGCCTACCCCGGTTATCAGCCCAAGGACCTGGTGGATGTGGACTTCATTTTCCGCCCCGGCGCAGTGGAGCAGGCCAAACTGAAGTCGGCACAGCAAGGTGCACCGGTCTATATGTATATGTTTGCTTGGGAATCGCCCGTGATGGACGGAATACTCCGCAGCACGCATTGTATGGAGATTCCTTTTGTGTTCAACAATGTCGTGCGCCATGCTTCGATGACCGGAGGCGGAAAGGCGGCACAAGTGCTGGCGGACAAGATGAGCAGTGCGTGGCTGAACTTTGCCCGTACGGGGAATCCCAATACTGAAGGTTTGCCCGAGTGGGAACCTTATACAGCTGATAAGGGAGCAACGATGATTTTCGATAATGATTGTGGCATGAAGTACAATCATGACAAGGAACTGCTTGAGGTGGTGATGACCTTTCCGGTGCGTGGATTCTGACATTTTTTTAAGAGCCCTTTTTATTATTAACATAAATCTAATATTTAATCAAATGAAACAAAATCTGAAACAAACAGCTCGGGAGAGATTTGCGGCTATGACACTCTTCCTATTGATTTGTCTCCCTTTCAGTCTGGTACAAGCTCAGACGGTGAAGGTGAATGGTAGAGTTACTGATGACCTGAACGAACCGATGATTGGCGTGAGTATCGTTGAGAAAGGTACTGCCAACGGTTGTATTACCGACATTGATGGTAACTATACTCTGAATGTGAAGCAAGGGGCTACCCTTGTGTATTCTTATATCGGCTATGTCGCTCTTGAACGGAAAGCCGTAGCGGGAGTAATGAACATCATCTTAAAAGAAGACGCTCAGGCATTGGACGAAGTAGTTGTAGTGGGATATGGTGTACAGAAGAAAAGTTCAGTGACGGGTGCCATCTCGCAGGTGAAGTCCGAGGATATCCAGAATCGTTCTATAACCCGTGCCGAAGAAGCCTTACAAGGCAAGACGGCCGGGGTACAGCTGGTGTCTACTACTTCTCAGCCGGGTTCATCACCTACTATCCGTATCCGTGGTTTCTCTTCCAATGGAACATCTGACCCCTTGTATGTAGTGGATGGACTTATCGTCAACGATTTAAGCTCTATCGACCCTAATAATATCAAGAGTATGGAGGTATTGAAGGATGCCGCTTCAGCAGCCATCTATGGTGCCCAGGCTGGTAATGGTGTTGTATTGATTACGACCAAAAGTGGAAGTCAGGGTACTAGTAGTATCTCTTACGATTTCCAGTATTCTATCAACAGCCTAGCACGTCGTCCTGAATTGTTGAATTCTCAGGAGTACCTTACACAGATGAAGGAAGCTGACCCTACTTTTACTGACGTTAATATTCGAGAGTTGATAAGCAATGGTGTATGGGATGGAGTGTCGTCAACAGATTGGTATGATGTGGCATTTAATGCTTCTCCTGCTTCCCGTCATACAGTCACCTTTCAAGGTGCCAATGACAAAGGCTCATATTTCTTGTCACTTAATAATTTGTATGATAATGGTATCATTCGTGAGGACCGTGATACCTACAAGCGCCTTTCTGTCATGCTGAATGCTGACTACAAGATCAAGCCTTGGCTGAAAGTGGGTACTACTGCCAATTATGCCAATTATACGAGCAAAGCCATCAGTGATGGTAGTGGTGGAACTTCTTATGTAAGTATGATAGCTACTGTTATGACCTTGGCTCCTTACATTGCTGATACTTATCCGGCTGACGCTTTGCCCACACAGATGCAAGCACAGATAGCTAATGGTTTTACACTTTTACAGAATGCCAATGGTGATTATTACAGCTGTTTGGGCACAATGGAACAAGTACATCCGATGGTGGCTATCCGTATGAACGACAAGAAGAATACGGGCAACAGCCTGATGGGTACCCTATATGCCAATTTTACTCCGATTAAGGATTTAGTGTTCACCACTCGTTTGGGTTATCGTATTGCCACGGATAATACTTACACTCACAACAATTTGTATTATGGTTCTGCCTCAGCTTCAAATAAAGACAGAAACGGCGTAACTCGCACCAGCTTATCTACTACTTATTACCAATGGGAGAACTTTGTCAACTATAATACCACCTTGTTGGATACACATAATATCTCTGCCATGTTGGGTATGTCTTATTCGCAGTCTGACCAGATTTATGTGTCTGCTGGTGTAGACAAGATAGCCAAAGATAACCTTTTGTATGCGGATGTGGACTGGCCGGCCGGCGATGCGGTAAAAAGTACCGGTGGACATAATTATATTTACCGCAAACTGTCTTACTTTGGTCGTGTGGGTTATGACTATAAGAACCGCTACATGGCTCAGTTTGCCATGCGTGCTGACGCTGCTGATGCTTCTGTATTGCCTCCGACGAATCGCTGGGGATACTTTCCTTCTGCTTCGGTGGGATGGACTATATCCAATGAAGACTTTTTTGCAGAGAACAATCACACTCCTATTACATTTCTGAAAGTGAGGAGCAGTTGGGGACAGAATGGTAGTACAAGTAATCTGAGTGGGTATAAATATTCTAATGCCTTGATTACGAATGCAGCTGGGTATCCTTTCAGCAATAGTAAAATAAATTATATGACATCTGCTCAGCCTTCCCAACTTTATAATCCTGATTTGAAGTGGGAAACTTCTGAGCAATTGAATATTGGTCTTGACCTTCGCGCTTTCAAGGACCGCTTTTCTTTGAGTATGGATTGGTATAAGAAGAAAACGAAAGATTTGATTGTATCTAACATTATTATTCCGTATGAGGCAGGAAATTCTGCTGCTCCTATGAATGCTGGTAATGTAGTAAATGAAGGTTTTGAGCTGGAAGCTTCTTGGCGCGATAATATTGGAGATTTTAGCTATTCGGTTTCAGGAAACATCGCTACGTTGAAGAATGAAGTTACTTACCTTGATCCACACGTTAGTGGTGGACGTATTGAAGGAAGTACTACAATGGCTTCCAATGGTTCATTCTCTGCTTTTGAGGAAGGTTTTCCGGTATGGTATTTCCGTGGTTATCAAGTAGACCATTTGAATGAAAACGGTGATCCCGTATTCAGAGATAATGATGGTAATGGTTCTATCAATGCCAATGACAAGGCTATGATTGGCAAACCAATGCCGGATTTTACTTATGGTCTTACGTTGACAGCCAGCTACAAAAACTTTGACTTGTCGGTATTTGGTAATGGTTCGGTAGGTAATGATGTGTTTATGTCCTACAGCTATAACCGGATTCTGTATTCGTTGAAAGAGATGTACGATCAGCGTTGGACGCCACAAAATCTTTCTGCCAAATATGCTCGTCCGCAACTGACGAATGCGGATAAATACGGTTTGTCTGATGCTTATGTTTTCGATGGCTCTTATTTCCGTATCAAGCAAATTCAGTTGGGATATACCTTCCCAAAACAATGGACAAAGAAAATCATGATAGACAACTTACGTGTCTATGCATCTTTGGATAACTTTTTCTTGTTTACCAAATATCCTGGACTCGATCCTGAAGTGTCTTCTACTACCACAAGTGGTATGGGGGTAGACTATGGTAACTATCCGACAACAAAAAAGGTAGTATTTGGATTATCGGTAACATTTTAATATATAACCTTTTGAATATTAATAAACTTATGAAAAGAGAAATATTATTGGGATTAATGGCAGGTGTGATCTCGTTTACATCTTGCGACGTTGACTTATTGGACATTCCACAGCAAGGTGTGACAAATGAAGAGGCTTTTTATAAAACTGACCAGGATTGTGAAGAGGCTATTGCTGCCGTTTATCGTTCGTGGCGTACGGCTTTCTCCGGAGGTCATAGAGGAGCTTCGCAATATGCCAACGGCTTTTTCGTGAAGAATCTTTTGGCAGATGATTTTAATACAGGAGGTTCACGATCAGACCAGACTTATGCACAGGAAATATTTGAAAGTGCAGCCATGCCTACTAATGGCTGGATAGAGACTTATTATAAGGATCTGTATACTACGATCTATTTATGTAACCTGGTGATAGAAAAATTCAATTCAGAGGACAGTGTCATTAAAGCTCGCAATATTGCTGAAGCTAAGTTCTATCGTGCGCTTTGCTATTTTGAACTGACTACTCTTTGGGGTAATCCTCCTTTGGTAGATAGGGTGTTGAAGAATTCGGAAGAATATAAAGTGTCTAATTCTACACGTGAAAAATTGTGGGAGTTTATTGAAACAGATTTGACGGAAGCTATTAATTCCGGTGTGCTTACTTCGAAAACTAGTGTGGATGATAAGGATGGATGTACCCGTGCTACTTTGGAAGCAGCCAAGACATTATTGGGCAAGTCTTACTTATACCAACAAAAATTTACTGATGCTAAAAGTCTGTTCAAGGATGTTATTGGTTCTGGTAAGTATGATTTGGAAGACGATATCAATATTTTCTATCATACAGCAGGAAATGGAAGTAAGGAATATGTATTGGAGTGTACCCGTCATTATGATACTGCTAATATGTATGCACAAGGTGGCTGGTATGGTATTTTGGCTAACTGGGCGTTTGGTTATGGGTTTATAGCAGGTCCGGAATCGTCCTCTCATTTTAGATTTAATGCAACCAGTGGCTATAGTTATTTCAATCCTACTAAATCGTTGTATGAGGCTTATGTAGCAGAAGAAGGAGTGGATGGGTATCGTGTAAGTAGCTGGATTCGTACCTTTGAACAAGTTGTAGGAATGAACATTGGTATAAATTCTACAGCAAATAGATATGGCAATGAGGGCTATTTCCGTTTGAAATGGTTGGCAAGCTTAGATGACGAAAATGTGTCATATTGGTGCGGTAATCAGAGCTGTACACCGGTTATTCGCTATGCTGATGTCTTGCTGATGATGGCAGAATGCTGTATTCAAACAAACGATCCTGATGCCGATATTTATCTGAATAAAGTACGTACAAGAGCTCAATTGCCTTCTAAGTCAAATGTTACGATGGATGACTTAAAGCTGGAACGTCGGTTAGAACTTGCTATGGAAGCAGTGCGTTTCCAAGACTTGATACGTTGGGGAGATGCACCTATTGTGTTGGCTGATAAAGGTAAGAAATTGCCAAACTTCCTTATAGTTCCTAAAGAAGGAAATGATTTGACTACTGCTAAAGGTATATATAATGCTCAGTATGATACTTCTGTATCTTATACAGAGAATGAAAGAGAATTGGCAGGTTGGACACCTAATCGTGATGAATTACTGCCATATCCGGAAAATGAGATTGAGGTAAATCCTAATATTGTTCAAAACCCGGGATATTGATGTGGATTGATGATATAGCCTCTCTCTTTTTGCTGGGGGGAGGCTGTCTCTAGTTTATATGAAAGTTGATTATGTAGTTTATAATGTATTATCTGTGTCAAGAGATTCTTAAATATATGATTATGAAGAAAGGTTTATTATTTATAGTTGTTCTATTTTCTTTTGTGGGAACATGGTCACAAGTTGTTTTCAAGAATGATGAGGTGACTGTATCTAAGCTGAAAGATAAAACATGGGTGTTTGAAACATGGGATTTTACTACTATGTATTTGTTGGAGGGTAATGATAAAGCTGCATTGATTGATGCGGGTACTCGTTGCGCTGATTTGGATAAGATTGTAGAGAGTATCACTAATAAACCTTATGATGTCATTATCACTCACGCACATCCGGATCATGCTGGGTGTATCGGCTATTTCGACGAGGTTTGGATGCATCGTAACGATAGTATACTTATCAAGGAACGAACAGTGAACTATACTGGTAAGGTACGTTATATGGAGGAAGGACAAGTATTTGATTTGGGAGGACGTAAACTGGAAGTTATGCTGATGGCAGGACATACACCGGGTTCTATTGTTCTTCTTGACCGTGAACAAGGAGATTGTTATTCGGGTGATGCTTTCGGCTCAGGAGAGGTATGGTTGCAATGTGTACCAATGTCTCCAATAGAAACTTTTTATCAATCTTGTTGTCGTATGGAGAAACTGATGACGGATGGAAGTATCAGTAGAATATGGTGTGGACATTATCCATATTTAAAGAATTATCTGTCTCTAAGCTATATTCAGACTATGAAAAAAATGTCCCGCCGGTTGGCTGATGGAGAACAAAATGGAGCCAGACCATACAATAATTTTGCAATTCCGCAACCCTCTACAACTCGTAGCATATCTGACGGTTTTTGCAAGATTGTTTATGATGTCAGAAACATTGTCATTAAAAGGAAAAGTATTGACTCGCATCATGCAATTATATTGGATCGTCTCCCCAAAGTAGAGCAAGAAGCATATATGTATCGTGATACTTGTACGCAGGTTGATGGCCGTTTTGCGGGCTTTTCTCCTTTTTTCCTTATATATCCGGATAAACGTTGTGACGTAACTCAAGCTGAATCCTTGATTAAGGAGATGGGGATGGATAGTATTCTACATAAATTTTCTGCATCGGTATGTGTTATGAATCCTTTGGGTAATACTTATGATATGGAAAAAGATTTGTCGGCTTTCCAAACTTTTTTTAAAGGTATGCGTGTTGTTAATAATCTAAAAGTTATAGGTATTGGACAAGGAGCAACTTTTGTGAACAAGGCCATAGCACGGAACGCTGAGGCTGTGGCTGGTATAGTTACTATTGGCGGTAATCCTGGCAAGTATGAACTAGATGATTGTCCTGTACCGACATTCGTTGCTGGTGCTAGAAGTAAACAGGTGACCAACTCTTATGTAAAACTTAATAAGGCTGTTAAGACTGCAGTAAAGGGCAACCTAACATTCTATGTCAATACAGATGAAGAACTGTTGCAAGTAGTTTCATCGAGCGATACAAGTGCGTCGTTGAAAGAGACTTTTTTGGAAGCTTGGGTTCAAGTGTTGTCTAAAAACTATCGTTTTAATAATTATAAACATACATGGTATATGGGAGGTACTCCTGAAAAGTATGGAACTTATGAGCTTGAACCATATATCATGCCTGAAGAGTGGGGGATAACTCGGCGGGTTATGGAAACGAATTTGCTGGGTACTGGAACTTTTTTGTGGTATGAATTTCATCCTGAAGCAACATTGAAAGCGCCTAGAGGAACTGTACCTTTATTGCTCTTGCTGCATGGCAATGAGAATGATCCGCGTACACAAGCTGAGACCTCTGGTTTCATTGAACTCTGCGCAAAAGAAAATTTTGTAGTTGTGGAACTTGAATGGCAGGGTAGTAAAGATTATGCCCGGATGGGTATGGATGGTATTGAACAGGTTGTATATTATTTGTTGAAGACTTATCCTCAGCTTGATGCTTCACGTGTCTACACAGAAGGTTTGTCTGCTGGATCTGCCACTTCTACAGGATTAGGAATACGAAAATCATATCTGTTTGCTGCGGTAGGTGGCTTTTCGGCAGGTATATTGCCTGGAAGTTACCGGTTTGATTGTGATCGGCAATCTTTGTTGGGTGAAGCGATCCAAAAGAGTGGTGCAGTAGAAATGCCCTATTTTTCTGCAACAGGAACCAGTGATACTGTAGTACCATTTATAAATAAAGATAATTGGCAGAAGAATGCTTTTTTTGCTGCATGGCAAATATATCAGATTATGAATGGTATGTCGGTTACAGAACGTCCAGATTTTAGTAAGGACACTATTTTTGGTATTACTCTTGAGAATCGTGAAACAATTTGGACGAATAAAGGTATTTCGATGGAAACTGGTGTGTTGAGTAAAAATGGGGTACCTCTTATTCAGATGGTTGCGGTCAATGATTATGGACATTGGAATTTTAAACCTGCAGCAAAAATGATGTGGGATTATTTTATGCAATTCTCACGTGATCCACAAACGAAGGAGCTTATTTATCATGGAAGAAAATAATAAAGTTGATGTCTTGATATAATATATAGTGAAGCATTAGAGATGTTTTATAAAAATGATGCGAAATAGGTATCTTTTTTATTGAAACAACGGTCTTCCCTCCCACCTAACTTAGATTGCTTGTACGTGAATGTATGGGTGACGGCGATGAACGATGGTACGAAGCTAAACTAATAATTAAATTAATTTGTAAATGAAAAAATAAAGAATATGAACTTGAGGCGGTATATGTTATTTGCCGTACTGCTTCTGTATTGTCTCTCTTTCAGTTAGGCGCAAACCTAAGCCTTGAAAGTGGCAGGTATAGTGACGGACAACCTAAATGAACAGATGATTGGTGTAAGTATTCTGGAGAAAGGCACTACTAACGCTTGTATTACCAATATTGACGGTGATTACTTTTTGAATGTGAAGAATACTGGTAAGCTAATGGAACGTGAAGCTGTATAGTTATATGTTAAGGCTCCCAAGAGTGGTATGGGCAAGCCTGCCAAGGAGTTGAAGGCCTTCGGCAAAACTGCCTTGCTCCAGTCGGGCGAGAGCCAGGCACTGATTCTGACTTGGAACGTGATGGGCATGGCTTCCTTCAACGATAAAATCAATGCTTGGGAATTGGCAAAAGGTGAATACAAGTGGATGGTAGCTGCCTCCTTTGCAGACATACGTTGTATCGTCACCCAAAAGGTTGCCAAAGCACGCAAGGATAAGGCAAACGATGCAATGAAGTTGCTGTTGTCTTGAATGAGGTTAGAGCTAGCGGTAAGTATAAACTTTATGATGGAAATTATGAGGATATCTTGACCTACAAGGTTGAGTATAATTGTGAAAGTATGCTCGAAAGTAACCGTATTTTTGATGCAAGTAATTCCATGGATGAGTTCAGTTTCTTTGAGGTGATGATGAATCATTGGCGCACTGATAAGTTGGATATGTCTGGCTCTAACAATCAGTTTAATGGTACCGGATGGGGATTTATGGTTCCTCAGAAAAAGTTGTATGATGCATTTGTTCAGGAAGAGGGTGTAGATGGTTATCGGTTGAATCAGACAATGAAAACCTATGACCAAATTTCTCAATTGGGTGTCAAGGTTGCCAAAGGGCAGAGTTTGATTAATGAAGGTTATTTCATGTGGAAACGTCGCTTCTCGAATGTAGAATCTCCTGCTGGGTTCTGGTGTTCATATAATAACTATCGTTGGATGCGTTATGCTGAAGTCTTGTTACTGGCGGCTGAAGCAAACCTGAAGGATGGCAATCAATCCGAAGCTGATGCTTGCTTGAATGAGGTGCGTCAGCGTGCAAGATTGGATGCCAAGACAGCTACCCTGGATGCCATTAAATTGGAAAAGAGACTGGAACTCTGTTCTGAATATACCCGTTATCAGGATATTATCCGTTGGAAAGATGCGGAGGCTTTGCTTAAGGATCAGGGTGAAAGAACACCTATCTTGTCAAATAAGGCAGGAAAAGATGAGCCGGATAATGTAGCGGTAGAATACATTCAGTATAACAAGGATAAAACGCGTTATGGTTTCAAGGAAAGACATTATTTGTTGCCTATTCCGGCAAAGGAAATCCGCTTGAATCCGAATATGGAACAAAATGCAGGTTGGTAAAGCGCATAAAGAATCAAAATCTAACTTCGTCATCTGATGCAGATAGACAAAATTAGATTTTTCTAACTGATTAATTGTTTGTAGAAGAAGTCCCCCGTGGAAATCATCTAATTGTACGGGGGCTTCTTTTGTGGCTTTTTAAATATAATATATATGAGAAGATTGTCAATTACTTTATTTTCACTCTGTCTGGCATCTGCCTTGACTGCACAGACGACCGGTTCGAATCAGTCAGTCAGACTGCGTGCCGATAATATCGACGAAGTAGTCAGTGCCATGACCCTCGAAGAGAAGGTACACCTCGTCATCGGTTGTGGGATGTCGATGGGAAGTGATACCAAGTTTCCCGGAACAGCGGGACGTACTTACGACATTCCCCGACTGGGTATCCCTTCCGCCTATCTTGCCGACGGACCGCACCGGTTGGCGATGGCTGCCAAGCGGGAATTCGACAGCCGTACTTATCATGCTACGGAATTTCCTTCCAGCACCACGGTGGCAGCAACTTTCAATCCGGATGCAGCCCACAAGGTGGGACGTACTTTGGGTACGGAGGTGAAGGATTATGGTTTGGATGTGTTGCTGGCACCGGGTGTCAACCTGATGCGAAATGTGCTCTGCGGACGTAACCATGAATATTATTCGGAAGATCCGGTGCTGACCGGCAAAATGGCTGCTGCTTATATCAACGGAATCCAGAGCCGGGGGACAGGTACCTGCCTGAAACACTTTGCCGTAAACAACCAGGAGACCAACCGCAATAACAACGACTCTCGCCTGACACAACGCCCCTTGCGCGAGCTGTATTTGAAGTGCTTTGAGATTGCTGTCAAAGAGTCTCAGCCCTGGAGCGTGATGACCGCCTACAATAAGGTGAACGGCAAATATACCTGCGAGGACCGTGAACTGACAGAAGACATCCTCCGCGACGAATGGGGATTCAAGGGACTGGTGATGTCCGACTGGAATGCCGGAAAAGATGCCGTGACCTCCATCGTAGCAGGAAACGATATGCTTCAACCGGGGCAGGACCGCCAGTATAAAGCTATTTTGAAAGCCGTAGAGAGTGGTACACTGGATTTGGCACTCCTCGACCGCAGCGTGAAGCGTGTGCTGGAGTTTGTGGTCAAGAGCCATACCTTTGCCGGCTACGAGTATCCCAATAAAACCGACTTGGAGGCTCATGCGCAAGTAGACCGTGAGATAGGTGCGGAAGGTATCGTGCTGCTGGATAACAAGCAGGCGCTACCCATGGCTGCCGGCATCAAAAAAGTGGCCCTTTATGGAACTACTTCCTATGACATGGTTCCTGCCGGCATGGGCTTTGGCAGTACGGGCATCGGTTATTACACGGTTTCTATGGTAGAAGGTTTGCGCAATGCGGGCTACACCGTGGACAAAGAATTGCTGAACCGCTACAAGAAGCATATGGCCGACGAGCAGAAACGGCTTTTTCCTCACGGAAAACCACCTTTCGCCTTTACTCCGCTGCCCCGTGCCGAGGAGTTCCTGCCCACTGCCGAGGAACTGGCTGCACAAGTGAAAGCCAACGACATTGCCGTGCTTACGCTGGGGCGTGTCAGTGGCGAGGGCTGTGACCGCCGTGTGGAAGATTTCCTTCTGAAGGAGAACGAATTGGCTCTGATTAAGCAGGTGTCTGCCGCTTATCATGCTGCAGGCAAGAAACTGGTGGTGGTTCTCAACATCTGCAGCCCGGTGGAAACTGCTTCTTGGAAGGGACTGGCAGATGCAGTGGTTTGTGCCTTCCAGCCGGGACAAGAGGTGGGCAATTGTATCACGGATATCCTGACCGGAGAGGTGAATCCTTCGGGCAAGTTACCCATGACGTTTGCCGTGAAATATGGCGATGCGCCGTCGGATGCTAACTTCCCTTTTGATTACGAGTTCAAGATGCCGTCGTTTGCTATGGGTACCGGTATGAATTTCAAGTCGAACAAGAAAGAGGAGAAACCGAAGGAACCGGAAAAAAATGTGGATTTCACTAACTATGAAGAGGGAATCTATGTGGGTTATCGCTATTTCGACACTTTCGGTAAAGAGGTTTCCTATCCGTTCGGTCATGGTTTGAGCTATACTGCTTTTGAATATGCGGTAGAGAGCGCCAAAATGGATGCCGACCGCTGCGAGTTGAAGATGAACGTGAAGAACATCGGCAAGGTGGCAGGGCGTGAAGCCGTACAACTCTATGTGAAAGCTCCGAATGGGGGACTTGACAAGCCTGCCAAGGAGTTGAAGGCCTTCGGCAAAACTGCCTTGCTCCAGCCGGGCGAGAGCCAGACACTGATTCTGACTTGGAACGTGATGGACATGGCTTCCTTTAATGAGAAAAACAGCTCTTGGGAGTTGGCTAAGGGTGAATATCAGTGGATGGTTGCCGCATCTTCGGCCGATGTGCGTTGTACAGCGGTACAGAGGGTGACAAAGGCACGCAAGCAGAAAGTGCATGATGCCATGCGGGCGCAAGTGCCTGTGGCTGTGCATCCGATGGTGAAGAGATGAGGGGTATATGCGTGAAAAACTGATATATATCAATTAGTTTTAGAATGGAAAACACTTATTTTGTAGTACATTTTTAAATCGATACCATGAAAAGATTGATACTCTCTCTTTTAGCCGTCTGCTTGCTGTGGATGGCAAATGCACAAAATCCTGCATGGGGACCGCAAAGCAAGGTAGTGACCGACAGCATTTACAGCCAGGTATTGAAAGCACACCGTGCCTACACCATCTATCTGCCGCAAAGCTATAGCAATGAAACGGATAGGAAATATCCTATCCTCTATTTGCTGCACGGCATGTCGGGGGTGAATACCAGTTGGTTTACAGACCAACGTGTGAAGGACGTGATGGACCAGTTGGTGGCATCGGGCGAGGCTTGCGAGATGATTATCGTCAGCCCCAATGCCGGAGGAAATCCGGCCACTTGCTGGAACGGCTACTTCAACATGCCGGGATGGGCTTACGAAGATTTCTTCTATAAGGAGTTCCTTCCTTATATAGAGAAGACCTACCGGGTGAAAGGTGATAAGCAGCATCGTGCCATTGCCGGACTTTCTATGGGCGGAGGTGGAACGGCAAGCTATGCACAGCGCTATCCGGATATGTATTGTGCTGCTTATGCTATGAGTGCTTTGATGAACATCCCCGTTAGTGGTGAGGAGGTGGGAAAAGATCCCGACCCCACAAACAAGATGGCTGTGCTGACGCGTTCTGTGCAGGAACATAGTTGCATCAGGTATGTGGTTGAGGCAGATGATGCGCGTAAGGCACAGCTTCGTACAGTACAGTGGTTTGTGGATTGCGGAGATGATGACTTTCTGCTGGACCGTAATATAGAGTTTTTCCAAGCGATGCGTAATGCCGGTATCCCTTGCCAGTTCCGTGTGCGGGATGGCGGACATACCAGCGAATATTGGCATTCGGCACTTTATATGTGCCTGCCTTTTGTAAGTCGCTGCTTTGCTAAATAACAAGAAGCTAATTCATTTAATATAAGAAATTATGAAAAGATTATTAAGTTTGGCAGCGATGCTGCTGGTCTGCTGTGTCACCCTTTTTGCACAGCAAGCTCTTTGGGGAGGTGCGGCAGTTGTCTCTCCTGATATTCATGACGACAACACGGTTACTTTTCGCTTGAAAGCTCCTAAGGCTGTAAGGGTGCAGATTACCGGTGATTTTCTGCCTCCACAAACTATTAAGACTCCTCGTGGCGATTATGATGCACCGGGCATTGCCGATTTGACAGAGGGGAAGGATGGCGTTTGGGAATTTACTACTCCCGAACCATTGAAGCCGGAACTTTATGGATACTCCTTTATTGTGGACGGATTGAGAATGATGGACCCGAGCAATGTTTACATGATTCGGGATGTGGCTACCGTGACCAATGTATTTATCATCGGTGGTGACCGTGCCGATTTGTATAAAGTGAATAAGGTACCCCATGGAACGGTAAGTCGCATGTGGTACAATAGTCCTTCGCTGGGAATGGACCGCCGTCTGACGATTTACACTCCGGCTGGTTATGAAACCAGCGGCAAGCGTTATCCGGTATTTTATCTGCTTCATGGTGCAGGTGGTGATGAGGAAGCTTGGATTGCTCTTGGCCGTACTTCGCAGATATTGGATAATCTCATTGCACAAGGCAAGGCTAAACCTATGATTGTGGTGATGACTAACGGCAATGCTTGGCAAGATGCTGCTGCAGGTGAATCTCCCAAGGGTTTTGTTGCCCCCTCCATGCGTCCCGACGAAAGAGCGAAGGTGGCGGAAGGTGCTTTTGAACTCTCGTTCCCCGAAATCGTGAAGTTCGTGGAGAAGAATTTCCGCACTCTTGCCAATAAGAAGAACCGTGCCATTGCCGGGCTTTCTATGGGTAGTTTCCACTCTTGCAATATTTCCAAGTATTACCCGGACATGTTCGACTATGTAGGTCTTTTCTCCGGTGCAAGTACCGGAAACGATAAATCGACTTGTCCGGTCTATACCGACTTCGAAGGTAAGCTGAAGACTCAGTTTGCCAAGAAACCGGCTCTTTACTTCATCGCATGCGGCAAGACGGACTTTGTTTATAAAGGTGTGGCCGATTTTCGCAAGTTGCTTGACGACAATGGTTATAAGTACGAGTATCTTGAAACGGGCGAGGGACATATCTGGAGGAACTGGCGAATCTATCTGACGGAGTTCGCGCCGAAGTTGTTCAAATAAGAGGATTTGGTATAACTAATTTAATAACAAAATAACATACGTATCATGAAAAGAATTTCTATTTTGTCAGCTCTGTTGCTGATGTGTGCGATGACTTTCGCGCAACAAGCTCTCTGGGGAGGCGCTCCCGTGGTCTCACCTGAGATACACGACAACAATACAGTAACTTTCCGCTTGAAGGCGCCGAAAGCCGTAAAGGTGCAGGTAACCGGCGACTTCCTGCCTACGCAGAAAATCAAGACTCCTTTTGGTGAGTTTGATGGTCCGGGTGTGGCAGATTTGAAAGAGAACAAGGACGGTGTGTGGGAATTCACTACTCCCGAACCGCTGAAACCAGAACTCTACAGCTACACTTTCCTGGTAGACGGACTGAAGATTAACGACCCTGCCAACGTCTATATGATTCGAGACGTGGCAAGCGTGACGAATGTATTCATCATCGGTGGTGACGAGCGCATCGACCTTTACAAAGTGAATAAAGTTCCTCATGGAACGGTATCTAAGGTATGGTACAACAGCCCTACGCTGGGTATGGACCGCCGTCTGACTGTCTATACGCCTGCCGGATATGAGACAAGCGGCAAGCGCTATCCTGTCTTCTACCTGCTGCACGGCATGGGTGGCGACGAGAACGCATGGAGCGAACTGGGACGTACGGCACAGATTCTGGATAACCTCATCGCCCAAGGCAAGGCCAAGCCGATGATTGTAGTAATGACCAACGGCAATGCCGCATTGGAGGCTGCTCCGGGTGAATCGTCATTGGGTTTTGCCGCTCCCAGCATGAATCTGCCCAAGACGATGGAAGGCTCTTTTGAGACTGCTTTCCCCGACGTGGTGAAGTTCATTGATAAGACTTACCGTACGCAGGCCAACAAGAAGGGGCGTGCCATTGCCGGATTGTCTATGGGCGGTTACCACTCCATGCACATCTCCAAGCAATATCCGGATATGTTCGACTATGTAGGGCTGTTCTCGGCAGCCATCATGCCCAACAAAGATGTGAAGTCTCCGATTTATGACAACCTTGAAGCCAAACTGAAAACCCAGTTTGCCAAGAAACCGGCACTCTATTACATTGCTATCGGTAATAAAGACTTCTTGTTCCAAGCCAACAGCGACTACCGCAAGATGTTGGACGAGAAGGGTTACAAATATGAATATTATGAAACCGGAGAAGGTCATATCTGGAAGAACTGGCGTATTTACCTGACAGAATTCGCACCGAAGATATTTAAATAAGATTATGAAGAAGAATATCATATCCATGGCAGCAGCAATGGCTGTTTTGTCAGCTTGCGGACCGGGTGTGCCGCAGCTTGGAAAGTCCTCTCTGGATGAGGTGATTGGCGCCATGACCTTGGAAGAAAAGGCGCATCTGGTAGTGGGTACCGGTATGGCAGGTTTCTCGGGTGACAGTGCCGTAATCGGTGCAACGAGAAAGCTAGTGCCGGGTGCGGCAGGAACCACATACCCGATTGAACGCCTCGGCATTCCCGCTGTGGTGCTGGCTGATGGTCCCGCCGGACTGCGTATCGACCCCAAGCGTGAGGGGGATTCGGCTACGTACTATTGTACTCATTTCCCTATCGGAACTTTGCTCGCCTCTACCTGGGACCAGGAACTGGTGGAAAGTGTAGGTCAGTCCATCGGTAACGAAGTGCTGGAATACGGTGCGGACGTGCTGTTGGCTCCGGCGCTGAACATTCACCGTAACCCGCTTTGCGGACGTAACTTCGAGTATTATTCTGAAGACCCGTTGGTGTCGGGTAAGATTGCCGCCGCCTACGTACGTGGTGTGCAGAGCAACGGTGTGGGTACCAGTATCAAGCACTTTGCTGTGAACAACCAGGAAACCAACCGTATGGCTACGGATGCGCATGTATCTCCACGCGCCTTGCGCGAAATCTACTTGAAAGGGTTCGAGATTGCCGTGAAGGAATCCGCTCCTTGGACCGTGATGTCCTCATACAACTACCTGAACGGTGTCTATACTTCGGAAAACAAAGAGTTGCAGACAACGATGCTGCGCGACGAATGGGGCTTCGACGGCATGGTCGTCTCCGATTGGGGCGGCTCCAACTCCGCCGTCGCAGCCGTCAAAGCCGGCGGCTCGCTGGAAATGCCGTCGCCAGGTTTCACCTCCGTGCGCGAGCTGGAAGGCGCGGTCAAAGCGGGCACGCTCGCCGAGGCGGACATCAACAAGCGTGCCGCGGAAGTCGCCAAAATCGCGGCGGCGACCAAGCTCGTCGGCGTCGGCCGCGACGATCTGCTGTCGGACGACATCGCGAAGGCGCACCATGATATCGCCAGAACGGTCGCGGAACATTCCAGCGTGCTGCTGAAGAACGACGCCGCCACGCTGCCGCTCAAGCCGGGCACTCGCGTGGCCGTCATCGGAGATATGGCCGCGACCGCACGCTATCAGGGTTCCGGCTCATCCAAGGTGAACGCCACCAAGGAGGAGAACATCCTCGACGAGGTCAAGAACGCCGAAGGACTGGTATTGGCCGGCTACGAGCAGGGCTACGACCGCCAAGGCAAGGCTGATCGCGTGCTCGTGGAAGACGCCGTCGCACTGGCCGGTAAGGATGATGTGGATGTGGTGCTTGCGGTCGTCGGTCTTGCCGAGCAGGTGGCGCATCAGGAGGATCTCGTTGCAGGTCGAGGCGACCTCGGCGACGAAGATGACGTACTCCGCCGTATTCACCGGCTGGTATTTGCAGGAGTGCCACGTATGCATGGCGTGGCCCATCTCGTGGACGAGGGTGAACATGCTGTCGAGGTTATCCTTGTGGTTGAGCAGCACGTAGGGGTGGGGCCAGCCGTTGCCGGTGCAGTAGGCGCCGCCGCGCTTGCCGGTGTTCTCATACACGTCGAGCCAGCGGTTGCTAAAGGCCTCCTCAAGCACGTCCGTATAGTCCTTGCCGAGCACCGCGAGTGCTTCGAGCGCGGTCTTCTTGGCCTCTTCAAAGGAGATTTCAACGTCCGCGTCCGCGACGATCGGGGTGTAGACATCGTACATGTGCAGCTCGTCAACGCCTAAGATCTTCTTGCGCAGCTCGACATAGCGGTACATCTTGTCGAGATTGCCGTGCACCGCGTCGATGAGGTTCGTGTAGACCTCGACCGGCACCTCGGTCACGTCAAGGGACGCTTCGAGCGTCGAATTGTAGCGGCGCGCGTCGGCGAAGAACTTAAGCTGCTTGAACTGCGCGTCCAGCGTGGAGGCATAGGTATTGCGGAACTCGCCCGCGCGCTTGTAGTAGGCCTTGAAGGCGTTTTCGCGCAGCGTGCGGTCGGCGCTCATCAGCATGGGGACGAACGTGCCGTCCGTCAGCGTGTGGACCTCGCCCTTTGCGTCCGTCACGTCGGGATAGCGCATGTCGGCATTGTGGAACATGCTGAACGTGCGGTCAGGGCTTTCGCTGATCTCACCCGCGGCGGCGAGAATCTTTTCGCACTCGGGCGAAAGGATGTGTGCCTTGCGGCGGCGCAGCTTGTCGATGCTGCGGCGATAGGTCTCGAGCTTCGGCTCCTCGGCGTAGAAGCGCGCAAGCGTCTCGTCGGGGATGGCCATGATCTCGCTCGCTTCAAAAGAGCCCGCGCTGTTCAGCGCGACTGCCGTAGAAAACGCCTTGCTGCGCATCCCCTGATAGAACGAGTTGCCCACATCCTGGTCGCTGCGGCAGCTCGCGTACTGCACGAACTTCGAAACGCGCACGTTGATCTCATCGCTGAGCGTGAACCAGTCGAGCAGCGTCTTCGCGCTCTCGCCGAGCTTGCCGGCGTAGGCGGCCATGCGCTCGGGGTAGGCCTTGAGCGCTTCGAGCTCTTCGTTCCACTTATCGTCGCTCGCAAATACGTGACTCAAATCCCAGGTGAACTCCTCGGGCACCTCGCTGCGCGGGAGGATCGTCTTTCCGTCCATAGGTTTACCGTCCTTTTCTCCATATTTCTCACTGGCCCTGTCCGCCGTCTGCGGTCAGAGCCGCTCTTGCGTCCCATTATAACGGACGGCGGCGGTGAATACAAGCGCTTTTCTCCACCCCGCTCCCAGCAAATCAGGCATTGACAAATCCACTGCCAAAAGGGTAAAATATTTTTATCATCCGCGTCTGTAGCTCAGTTGGATAGAGCGCGAGCCTCCTAAGGTTGTGCTCAACCAATCAACTCGAAGCCAAAAGTGATAGTTACCAATTCAATTTCATATAAGTCTCTGTAGCTCAGCAGGATAGAGCGTTCGCCTCCTAAGGTTGCGTTACAACGGCCACCTCAAAAAAAACTAAATAAGGGATT